>Ga0307514_10002121_pt1 | contig 21406 bp, 22 predicted proteins | sample 16_EM_MG_FD_203088 | JGI IMG/M metagenome (GOLD analysis project Ga0307514, IMG submission 203088) | Populus trichocarpa ectomycorrhiza microbial communities from riparian zone in the Pacific Northwest, United States - 16_EM | ecosystem: Host-associated > Plants > Roots > Unclassified | place...
ATCGTAGTAACTTCGTCCTGTCGACTATATTGGTAATGTTAGATACAACTCTTCTTCTGCCTTGAGCCGAATTTCGGGGGTACATACTCCATTCCAGCAAAGGATTGAACAGTAATAGTAACTTGATTTTCTTCCATATTGGTTGTTGCTCACGCATATATTTCCCGGTCTATATACCACCCTGGTTATCAGCATAATGAAAGTTTTCTCAACTTCTTCGTCCTTTGTATATGTTTCTCCAAGGTTGGAAGTATGTTAGGTGTGTTTAGATAGATACCTTCCGATTCACAGTAAGCCACCCGATTTCCCGATTTTGGACCTTGATGCAATACGGGCTTTCCGTTAGCAGGCAGCATGGACAGATTTATTTATTTCGCAGAAAATTAGACTTACAATCTTCCCCCACGTGAGGAGGGTATCCACCCATGAGTGTATATAGCTCATCAAACCCATCGCACAGTATCCAAAATTCAGTATTACTAGAGACAGTTTCTGAAAAAAGTCAAGAATATCGATATTATATCCATTAATCAGGTGAAGTGAATTGGGTACATATATATGGGAGCAACATCACGTGGGTTCGAGCCGTACTGAGTACACCATCGTCAAGTTGACGTAGCCAAGCCTGTCGCACATCAAGCTGCTTGTTTTTTATAAACTAGCCCGCCACCACGCTCAGATCCCCATGAAATCATGAATCTCTAAAGTATGTATTGTAGATCGATTTTTTCTACCTCATAAATCATCACATGTACATTTAACTACACCAACCCAGATCCGCTCAATAATCCAAGCTTCGCACAAATACTGTACAGGGAAAGGAAAAATGTGTTCCAAGGAAATGAAATCCACCTGTAATGGTCATATTATGTTTATACCACCAGCCAGCATGTCCCCCCAAGCCACCACCATACGGGAAACACGGAGACCTAGTAATAGAGTCTCACCAGAAGTAGTAGTAATTAGAAAGAGGATTGCAAAAAAAGTGATAAACCATCTGAACAAAGGATGCAATGCTGACAGGGTATTAATCATGGGAGAATGCACATCAAATAGGGATCACCCCATCAGAACGTAGGGCGAAGAATTGCAGATGGTTATCGCCTCTGATTCTTGGTCAGGTCCATGAAGGCAGCGTCGATGGCCCTCTTGATCTATTGCTGGGGGGTTAGTCGACTGAATCTAGATGGTAGGGTAAGCACCCAGCCCAATGGCCGGAAAAAAACACACCTCCTTATAACTAACAACGAAGCAATTTTGCTCATCTCGGCTCACCAACATAACCTTCTCGTCTAACCCCGAATCGAGCTTATTTAGGCATGACAGTACGTGAGCCATATCCACGACTGGCATGCCATGCTCATCCACCGAGTGAAAGACATAGTCCCTAAACAGCTTGATAAAATATCTGTCCCCACTTTCACTCCAATTCCTGTCATGGTCAAACTCTGGCCTCTCATTGATGAAGCCAAACTTGCTCAACAACCTCACCAAGCGAGCATTCTCTAATTCACGGCAGAGCTCGGACTCCAGTGTATCTTCATATTGCAAAGCACTGTCCAAGTTATTTGCCATATAGGAAAATGCATATTTGGAGATGAATTCATCCATGGATTTGGGCGGTATATTTGGCTGCTGAATAACTCCCATCAGATACATTATGGCGTTTTTCACATCCGCTGAATAGTACTTCGCGACATATTCCATAGACTTGTGCGGACTATGGGCAGCAGCCAATGTGTTGCAGGCAATGCAAAGGATCAACCTGCCAAACTGAACAATATCATCCTGCTGGTGATCTTGAATATTCCGCTGTCCATCCGGGTGAATAACATCCATCATACCGCAACAGTTCAACCGAATCCTAAAGGATCAGCGGAGAGCCTCGACTACGACACTACAAATGGCCATACCTCATTTTGCTTGTTAAGAGAATTTTGGAAGCATCAATGATCCCCGCTGCAAGACCACTCCCGTGTATAGTCCTCAATGCGTTGGCAATTTGTACCATATAGCTCCATAAAACCGGCTCCGGAACAACAGGCCCGCCTTGTGGGTGCCTCGGTGGTAAATACCTCGGATTCGGCCCAAAGTGCTCATCTGCTAATGTTTTTGATAATGGGTGATATGCATATACAAATATGATTGCTGTCTTATCGTCAGTAGAGGTGTTAAGATAGTGAGTCAGATGAGAACCGACATGAGTCCTGGAAACGCGTTGTTGTGAAGGCATCATACAGTGTCACCATATTTGCATTTGATACTTTCTTCCACCTCTGTACTACCATTATGTCTTTGGGGTCTCTTAGACGAAACCCTGTTCCAAGAGTGAAACCGAGCAGAATGTAAGCAATTACCATCTCTAAATGATATCATACCCTGGATATGAATAATCCGCACCTTCAACCCTCCTCAATGCGTACGTTTTTCCATCTCCGCTAGAAAAAGCCTTATAAATCCAACTTGGATATCCAAAGATCTGTGTACTTTTTTGATTCGTCATATCCAAGGGGACCAGGGAATGGTATGCATCGACTTGTGGGAGTCCGACGTCTTTAGGACCATTCGCCACGTTTTTAGCTCTTCTGTTACTACGTCTTCTCCTTTCATCTCGAGACGGAGAAACAAAAAGGAAGGAAAGTGGAGACAATGAAGAGGCAGTACTACTTTGGAGAGTTTGGAGACTTGCTTCGCTCTTCCGCTGGAGTTCTTCTCGAAGGTTGTCAGAAATGAACAGGTTGTGGATATTTCGTTGGTTTGGGTCTAAGTTCTGTTTATGAGGTCCCATCGGCGCATATAGATGGTATTGCAGCTATTTTCTGTCAGAAAGTGGACAAACTAAACACTGCATCATCAAGATCAAACCTTACCGGCTGTGAAAAGTTGCTTTGCTGCTGGTAAAACATATCCCCCCCATTGTGCGCATATGGGTTAACTTGTTGCACTGCTCCATAGTCTGTGTAGCTGAGCATACTATTCGCTGCTCCAGCCGTCTTCAGTGGTGAAGATGTATCAGTCCTGTACTGTCCTTGGTAAGATGAACCTACGGAATCTAAGCCTAATGACTCAAATCCTTGCTGAAGACTCTGGTATGCCTGTGGCTCCACTGCTTGTAAAAATCTGGGCCAATACGCAATCAGCAATGTGATTTCTCCACATGGTTCGGCAAGTGAACCTACCCGTCAAGTTGAGCTGTACAGGAGTCCTAAGATCAGCACACTCATGTCCTTTGTCCACGAACGGTGCAAACAACCAACCTGTAGACTTTGATGGGGTGAACGGTGCTGCATCAGCCGTTTTCGATGTTAAGGTCGACTTTGTAGAGGCCGGGGTGAACGTAGGGGAGTCAACATTAAGTTTCCGCCTGAGACTAAATGTAGGGAAGTTTTAGCGAGGTAGACACCGTCTGCAGCTACCCACTGGCCCAACAAACCTCTCTGATGCGCTTGTGGTCTGTTGTTGCTTTCTCGAGTCGGTGTCATGGTTGAATGTGCACCCTATCCCCTTCAGTATTCAGTCGTATCCATAAGCTTCGGGGCGCAACACCTTTATCCTGATAGCGACAGTAGCCATATATGACAATATTCCGGCATTGGGTTTGTATATCCGCTATATGAGAAGTCAGCAAAAACTGTGAGGAGGACCTTTGTGGGAGTACTTTTCGATTTGGGCCGCGGCGAAGCATTCGCTGTGACAACTCGCTTGTTTTCATTCGGAGGTGGGGTTCCTCTCCCAGAGCTTGAACTCCCACCACCACCACCACCACCACTCGTCGCCGGTCGAGTTACTGTGACTGTTGTCGAATTGGCAGAGCCCGGCCGTAACGTCGAGGCAGTCGAGGGGCGTTCGCTCATGGTACTCGAATGTGCACTCCCGTGTTTTGGGCTATCGGCACTGGGGTCGGCCAAGTTAGGTCCTGTGACGAGGGTCAGGAAACTGGAGCAGCATCAAGCTCGCACGGTGAGTGAGAAAAAGACGTCCCTCGAAGCAGATAATTTCTCTTAGCTTATGCTGATATCAGATGAGGTGTAAATAGAGTTAGGATCATGTAGGTAGGGAGGGATTCATGACATGCTTAAGTATACTTAGGTATTCGGGCTATCAACTAATGTAGCGGAGAACCAATTTAGCTACGAAAACCTTCGATTCTTAGGATCTTGGAAGCTTCATCAATGAGGATGAAAAACACTCGCCAGAGGGTCAAGACACATACTTGGTATGTGAAATCACAGATATAATCAATTGATGGGGTAGGTTCTTGGCTTGGCACAAAGTATAGATATGTATCACGTGGGGAAGTTTTTTTTACTTTCCGATACTACGTCTATGGACGTGGGCAAAACAGCAAACCAGCAGCAACTGCAACCAGACAGCAGATGTTGAAGGGCCCTTTCTCAGGCTGCCAATTCTTACCGTAGGCAGGCATGGGAGCGTAGGGCTTTGCGTGTAGATAATCTGGGTTGGGTCACCATGAGTAGTCACCTCGAGGTCCATGTAAGTCGGGTTTATTGACGGTAAATTTCCGGTAGGTACCTGCGGCTTCCAGAAGTTTATTGCAGGATCAATAATAACATAGGTACTACATGAGTACATGAGTACTTAAGTATATATTGATATATATATATATATATATATGTTGAGTCAAACTACTGAGTTGTAGTTCCCAGAGGCCACCCTGTCTGAAACAGGCACTAGGGGTGATAGTCTGCCGGCGCTCACATGTAGATGCTTCTAACTATACATAGCAATGCCTTTACACTTTACGCAACCTAGGAACAAGTTTTCAGGAACATAAGAAAGATGGTATCTGGGGCGTTGTTCAGGGGGTTAAATAAACGAGGCCATGCGTACGTATGCATGAGTTGCGATCGTAATTTATTTAACCTCTATGGTAACGGCCCTATCTCTTGCTTTGTTTAACGCGCGACGACTAGGTGATGTCAAGGGGCAGTGTGGGTGCCTTACTTCAAGAGTGAGAGGTCGATCTGTTGATGCCCTCTATCGCACGGTGCAGGTCAACGAGAGGCTGGTGGTGCCTGTTAGACTAGTTGTGCTGCGAGAACTTCAAGCCTGCTGGCTCACGGTGAGTCTTGCATACCATAGGTTGCCCCATAAAAAAAAAGGCCCCTTAGTCGACCACATATACCACTAGAGTAAAAACTTTTTAAAAAAACGGTTTAACGCATAGCTTTTTTTCCCATCTCAATTACCCAGACTTACGGTTTATTTTCGTATATTTGGCATTGTGAAGTCCTTACGTTAAAACTCAGTGCCAGCCAGTACAGCGGCTACGGGTTCTTGTCAGCACTCAACACGTTCGCAGCCTCTTTGTACTGCCCGCACCTTTCACAGCCCCTCCAACCTTGATCCCCAACCTTTTCTATCCAAACGCACGCTCCAAGATAGCAAGCAAAGCACACGGGCTGTCTTTCGTTTCCTTTCCCATTTCCTCCACTCTCTAGAACAGATAGATTCCGTCTCGAATACACTAACGATCGCCCACCATGGATGTCTCTCAGGTGTTGGCTAATACCCTCTCATCAGGTCAGTAGCCAGGGATAGATCCATTTCAGCATTACTGACTTCAGACTAGATGCTAGCATCCGTCAAAATGCTGAGCAACAACTGAGCTCTGCTGCCACAGAGCACTTTGTACGTTGGGACCAACCTATCTTTCTGTATTGCGTCTAACAGAGAATGCTGATTGTCCCTATAGGCCGAATATGTTAGACTTCTATCTGATGAACTAGCGAATGAGCAGAACCAGACCTACATTAGGTCTGCTGCTGGCCTGGCCCTCAAGAACGCGTTTTCCGCTAGGGAGCGAACACGGCTTCAAGAAGTTCAGCAAAAGTGGCTGTCACAAGTCGATGCTACAGTAAAGGCCCAGGTCAAACAAAATGCCTTATCAACTCTAGGTTCTCAAACAAATCAAGCTGGGAATGCGGCTGCACAGTTTATTGCCGCAGTTGCTGCTATCGAGCTTCCTCGAAGTGAGTGGCCAGAGTTGATGCCGCAGCTGGTTCGCAACGTCGGTGAAGGCACCGTCTCCCTAAAACAGTCATCACTCACAACCATTGGATATATCTGCGAAACCGATGACGAAGAACTACGGTCTTCTTTGAACCAGCACTCGAATGTAATTCTCACTGCGGTCGTGCAAGGGGCCCGAAAAGAGGAAGAAAATGTCGATGTCCGATTTGCTGCGATGACCGCATTGGGTGATTCCCTGGAGTTTGTCAAGAGCAACTTTGAAAATGAGGGTGAAAGGAACTATATCATGCAAGTTATTTGTGAGGCCACACAGAGTACAGACTTCCGGATACAGCAGGCAGCCTTTGGATGTTTGAACAGAATAATGGCACTGTACTACGACAAGATGCGATTTTACATGGAGAAGGCTCTTTTCGGACTTACAGTCGTTGGAATGAAGCATGAAGAAGAAGAGGTTGCAAAGTTGGCAATCGAATTCTGGTGTACCGTCTGTGAGGAAGAAATGAATATTGAAGATGACAATATTACGGTATGCATTTTAAGCAACCTTCAAGTTTTGAATAGTGTGCTGACTCTGCATAGGCCACGGAGACTGGAATGGAGCCACGACCGTTCTTCAGTTTTGCACGGGTAGCTACCACCGAGGTCGTCCCAGTTCTACTCGAGCTGCTCACGAAACAAGATGAGGATGCATCAGATGATGAATACAACGTTTCCCGCGCAGCTTACCAGTGTCTTCAGCTCTACTCTCAGTGCGTCGGAGGAATTATCATAACCCCAGTTCTTGCATTTGTGGAGCAAAATCTAAGACACGACGATTGGCGACTGAGAGATGCAGCGGTCTCTGCATTCGGTGCTATCATGGAGGGACCAGAGCTCAAACTATTAGACCCTCTTGTTAAACAGGCGCTCCCTGTTTTGGTGGGGATGATGGAAGATAAAGTTGTGATAGTCAAGGACTCCGCTGCTTATGCACTTGGGAGGATCTGCGAGAATTGCGGACCTGCAATTGACGCTACAATGCACCTTCCAAGCTTGATCTCAGCACTGTTTGCAGGATTGAATGATAACCCTAAGATGGCGAGCTCTTGCTGTTGGGCACTGATGAATCTTGCTGATCGATTCGGGCTGGAGGTTGGCGCGGATACAAACCCCCTATCGGCTCACTTCGAGTCCAGTGTGCGAAGCCTATTGCAGGCCACTGAGAGGTAAGTCCCTACGGTACTGAAGACGGCGTATTCCCAGACTAACACTAACTTGATCCTCAGACCTGATGCCGACAATGCCCTCCGGACTGCCTCATACGAGGTTCTCAATTCTTTCGTGATGAATGTGGGGCAGGACCAGTTGGCAACAATAGCTCATCTAAGCACTGTTATTATTGATAGGCTCGAGAAGACCGTCAGTATGCAGAACCAGGTTGTCCACATGGACGATAAAAATACTTTGGAGGAAATGCAAACGTCCCTTGCTAGCGTGCTCATGAGCATCATTCAGCGACTGGACAAAGAAATTCAGCCACAAGCAGACAGGATTATGCAAGCCCTTCTGGGAATTTTGACTGCATCCCCTAGCAGCTCCATTGTTCCTGATGCAATTTTCGGCACAGTTGGTTCTCTCGCAAACGCCTTGGAGCAGGATTTCACTGTGTACATGGACGCATTCTCGCCATTCCTGTACACTGCCCTTGGGAACGAGCAAGAGCAGCAGCTCTGCTCGCTGGCCATTGGCTTGGTAAGTGACATCGCCAGGTCTATTGGAGAGCAAGTTTTCCCATACTGTGATAGTTTCATGAATTATCTACTCAATAATCTCAAGGTGATCCTGCCACGAAAGCTATCACAAACGATTCTAGCCCCGCTAACCAGATCAAATATGCAGAGCTCCACCTTGAGCCAGACATACAAACCAGCAATTCTTCAATGCTTTGGAGATATTGCGCAGGCAATTGGTGGGAATTTTGAGACATATCTCGGTGTCGTGATGCAAGTTCTCCAACAAGCTTCCACAATCAGTGCCGGAAACACCGACAAGAACTATGAGATGATTGAGTATGTTTTGTCACTTCGAGAAGGAATTATGGATGCATATGATGGCATAGTCATCGCGCTGAAGGATAAAAGTAGGTGCTATACCAAATACTACATTGGCTTAAATACTAATTTAATATTAAGCTCAACTTCTTGCGCCGTATGTGGCACCAATATTTGGATTCCTCTCGGTTGTCAATATGGATCCAGACAGGTCAGAAGCGTTGATGAGATCTGCCATGGGTGTTCTTGGGTAAGTGGTTTAGGTGCAACTCTACTGAGAAAATAAACTGATCGTCGGAGCAGTGACCTGGCAGAGTCCTTTCCGAATGGAGAGATCGCCGACTACTTCCGTGCCGACTGGGTAATCAGTATGATCAAGGAAACTCGCCAAACCTACGGTATTGGCAGGACTGGAGACACCGCTAGATGGGCAAGGGAGCAGGTTAAACGCCAACTCACCCTAGCCCCTCGACAGCAGTAGAGTGGGTGATCAGGCGAAGAAAGAACACACGACAAAGGGAAACAAACAACGAGGGGGGTTTTACCAGTTTTCACATACTACTCGACATACGGCTTTCAGAAGGAAATATCTCCTTGGTTCTCTTTCTATCTTTCTCGTTTGGATGATCTGCCCAGACAGAGGTTTTCTCATTTGCTTGCGGTCCCTAGAGATCTCTATCTTTTTATTGTACTGAAGTTGCTTACGGCTTGAATTTATGGTGTCCTCGGAAAGTCATCACATGTATCGTTTGTTTGCTTTCTACAGTGGTGTTGTGTTGTTGGAGGGATGTGAAGAATATAAACCATGTATCTTTCCTTTTTTAATCCCTCGCGCTACCCCTCGTCACCTACCCCTAAGTATGTTTTTTCTTGTCCAAATACTTCCCAATTGCAGGCACTGTCACCAAGTGCAGCGCCATCCCATCACAGGAATTTTGCCGCTTCCGCCTCCTACACTGGAGGCACAACGTCGGTATGCTGAATTTGAATTGATTCAATCAGTACCCAGCAGAATTCCAACCCAGCCCCAAGTTTGCTGCTTCGTTTACCCCCGCAACATATCCCGATTCAGCTCCTCATGTTACCCCCCTCCCCCTTTGCCCTCAAAGCTCAATAGAGCTATGATATACGCTCTAGATTCACCTTCATGTAACCATTGTGCTTCCTCCAAAGCCCCATTTCTTTTCTGAGCGTGACACAATTTCCTTTGTTATGGAAAATTACTATTCTGGATTTCTTTCATGGCATGTAATTCGGACGGGTTTATTGTTTCTTTGTTTCAAAAGATTGGTCATGTACATTTGATTGATGCCTTATTTTTCTTGCCATCATCTCCTGTAACCCCCCAACTACCTAAGTATGTGTCTTGATGCCTAATGAATGTCCACACTACTTGCCCGGATATGCGCTGCCAGCTGCCCCGCGTGTACCTCATTCCCTTTTGAATGTTGCATTGTAATTGTTAAAACTTCAAGAGTCATGTCTGTTGGTTCATTTGACGCTAAATGAGGGGCACAACTATCGTTATCGCTTATCGATAAGCGGTCACGTGCGTGATGTGACACAAGACATGCAGCCTGCCAAGAGACTGCATCTGCAACGTTGCAATTTCAGGATTGTGATTGCAAAAATTAATTAAACACAAAGATCAAGCCAGCTGCAGCGGAAGTAACCCCATACCGATACACAGAAAACATTTGTAAGTGAGAAAGACCGTGGGATTGTCCGCTTAGCAACGTTGGTCCCGCAAGGGCCATCCCAATTACCGACCTCACAAGCCAACCACGGCAATACACAATCTGCCCGCAATCTACGAAGATGAATCTCTCCGGTTTCCGTGGTACTCCACTCACTCGCCTCCTAGTCTTCACCCTCCTCCTTACCTCCCTCCTCATCAGCCTCACAAATACAAAACATTATTTCCACCTCCAACTCCGCCCGCATCTTCTCCACTATCACCAATTCAGCCGATTATTCCTCTGGCAGACGATATACGCCAACAGCGGGGAGCTGTTATTTGCATGTGTGGTATTGTATAACTTGAGAGTAGTAGAGCGGATGTTTGGGACGAGGAAGTTTGCAAGTTTTATGGTGGTGAGCTGGGTGGGGACTTGCCTTGCGGGTGTGGCGGTATTGGGAATGGTTAATGCGCTCGTGGGGTGGTTTGGGACTTCTGGGAAGGGGATAATAGGGAAGGAAGGAGTTGGTGAATGGTGGGAGGAGAGTGCGGGGAGATGGGGGTGGAATTATTTACCACCAGGACCAACGGCAGTGATATTTGCATTGTTGGTGCAGTATCATGCTGCTGTGCCGAGTATTTACAATATCCGATTCTTACCGTCTAGCTCCTCCTCTACACAAGTAGTGCAATCACTATCCGCCTCGGAAGATTCAGGAGTAACAGTCACAGATAAACTCCCAACTTACATCCTCGCTTCTCAGCTGGCTTTCTCACAGCCCCCGGGTTCCATCCTGGCCGCAGCGGTAGGGTGGATATTCGGGTATGCGTATCGCGCGGAGATTGTTCCTGGGGTGCGGTGGAGAGTGCCAGGATGGCTGTTTGATAGGAGTGGAGGGGAGTACGAGAATTTGAGGAGGAGGTTGGCAGCGGGCGAGTTTGCTGAGCCAGAGGAAAGGGGTGAGGTGGAGGGGGAGAGAGAGGGGGAGGGGACGGGAGCGCAGGTAGGGGGTGCTGGGGCGCAGCAAAGGAGACCGTTGATGGGGCAGATTCTGGATCAGTTTAGGGGAGCATTTTAGTGGAATCGATTTTTTTTCATCTTACTTTGGGGAATGTAGAGTTTCTTTTCCGGTTACCAAGTTTATTATAGTAGATTAATATTTTCAACGTGTTTATACCAACCAGACTAGTATGGTTTAGTTGAACGAGTCCGACTTCGAGTGCTAAGTGATGCTGTAGCTGTATCCTCCAACTACCAAGGCCCATTTGGGCTAGTCTCAGTATGTAGAGTACTTCACTAACTAAGCAAGATCACCAGATCAGAGACTTGCAAGGTGGATTTCTCCTGATAAACATGGGCAAAGGAGAGAGTTCCATATGACGTAGATTTGCCTATGAGCAATCAAAACAGGCATGCAATTTGATCTATGGAAGGCAAGATGGGGGAGATTATTGTAATGCAGCTTGGCAAGGAATTAAGGACGCCAATGGCTGTGGGAGATAGGGAAAAGTGAAGAACAATGGTGTGTCTGTGACGGATGGACGGCGCAGAATGCGGCACATTTGATGAGCTGTCCGTGGGTGGGGGACGGAAAAGGTATGAGGAATGAGATTTTGTGGGAGGATGAGAAGTGGTGTGAGGCAGTAGCGGGGTTCATTATGTAAATGTAGATAGTTGGGGAGGGCAGGGACTGGCCCGGGAGGGGAGAGAGGCCAACTGGGAAACCAGAAGCCGCAGTCCATCGCCATATTCTATATAGGATAAATGCGATTAATGATTGTTTAAAAAAAAAAAAAGGAATTAAGGAGGGTGGGGCTATGTATCAGTACACCTGGTGAGTTGGTAGGCAGAGTTTTCTTTCTTTTTTTTAAAATCTGTACGCCTTTCCTCCGAAGGGAGCCTTAGGCTATGAGGCGTGGTAGGCAGAGAGCCCAAAATACTGATGTATTCACACGTAAATTTTCAGTTCAGGGTAATACTGTACGGGCAACGCCAAGGTGTTGCCATGGATCAATATATAATCAATCACACACGACTGATTGGTGTCTCCCGCTTGCATATATATACTGGAAGCCTTGTGAACGGAAACAGCTAGGAGGAGGCATGAAGAAACACAGAATTACAGAGTCCCAGCCTATCAATGTGTCTGTGAGCGTGCATAAGATGAAACAGATGCGTCAGATGTACTGTATGTAAACTTCTGTATATTTTTCAGAGACTTACTATCATCAAAAAAACAATATTTCTCGTACCTTCAATTCACAGCTTCCTGACGAGACCAACCAGCTGGAACCATTTGTTAATATACAGAATGATTAACAAGCCTCGACACTTCTACATTGAGAAAAATGCTTCAGGGTCAAGCTAAACTACATGCTAGCTGGGGTATAAGGGCATAAATACCCTACTACGACAACACTAGCGAGCTGGGGAACCGCCATATCGTATTACCACCTGTAACGTGGTGCTTATGCGTTTGGGCTTGTTTATATCTCCACCTCTACATGCAAAAATCTCTAAACATATACAAGTGTAACAAGAATCATATATTCTACAACCTCCCCACAACCTCTCGTGTCACTGCAGCATCCCCTGTAGCTCCCCTTCTCCTAAAAACTCCTCCACCTTCCCAATCAACCTCTGCGTCTCCCTCTCCACCTCCTCACTGTCATCTTCCAATAACTCAGCAATATATGGCACCGTCTCCGGCAGCATGCCTAACCACTCTTCGCCCATCTTCTCATACAACTTCATCTCCAGCTTCACCGCAGCTAACCTAACCTCGACATCCTCACTCCTCATGGCCTTCAGGACAGCGGTGTTTATAGCCTTGAGTTGATCTTCTGAGCTTGCACAGGATGAGGCGAATTCGGCGATTGCGGTTGTGAGTGGGGTAGCAAGAAGGGGAGAGAGAGGGATGAGGGAGAGGGAGGACAGGAGGGCTGGGGAGAGCTGGCTGAAGTGGACTGGAGAGGTCCAGAAATCGCGGGTATCAGTGGTGAAAGAGGTTGTGAGGGCGCGGAGGATGGAGAGGAAGGTGGTGATGGCATGTGAGGAGGGAGGTTCCTTTGGCGAGAGGGCGGTGGTGAGGAGAGAGATGGTGGGGGTGAGAATAAAGGAGTAGTATTCCGTGATGAGAGACTACTCACACAAAATATTAGCTCATTGTTTACTAGCAACGGATCAATGCTCACCTTAAGATTCCCACTCAGCAAATTGAGCCAATTATAGAAGGTAATACTCCTCTGGAATAAGACATCTCTATCATTTGTATCCACTCCCACCTTGAATTCACCAGCCGCCCAGTCTGAGAACTTCAAGAACATTGGTTTGAAGGTCGTATCATTCAACTTCATCACCATCTGCAGTCCTGTAGTGAGACATAACCCTTCAATCTCATCCATCTCGTCCTCATTAATATCCACACCCTCTTTTTTCTCAAACACCTGCTTCCTCACATCAAACGCCTCCAGGAAGAAGCCCGCTAACAATGGGTGCATCTTCTGGACTTGACTCTTATTCGCTGTCGACAAGAGAGATGTAAGGGTAGCTAGGTGCTCTTTCACAGCAGCGGATCCATGCTTAACTGCGTCGGCCCAGGTGGCGGTCATGGCACCCATAACAGCCTTGACATCCATCTTCTTTGTAATCGTATCGAGTAGGCTGGTGCGCAGCTCTTGGGTGACCTCATCACCACACACTTCAACCTCATTTTCGTCATCTGATCCAATATCGGTCTTGGACCTAACAGTTGATACCCAAGCACCTTTAAGCATTTTCTGGAGGTAGCTAGACATAAATGAAGGAATTGTGTTAACGAGAGTCTCCAAAAATGCAAATACAGCATTATATATCAAACTCTTTCCAGCTCCACTAGTCTCTAGAAGTTCAAGGGAGAATGGAACCGTCTTAGGAACAATTGGCAGGATCCTTCCAGCGAGGCATGCTGTCATATCAGTAAGACACACCAATGCCATAACCCTCAGACCTTGGTCGGCGCTCCTCAGAGCACCCTCACCGGTAACTATCTGAGCAAGGCCGAAAATGACATCTGGTTGCCGCTTGCCATATTTCGTTGTGACTGCAGTGATGCAGGATAATGCGTCTGCCTTGAGCTCAACTGGGCAATCAACTGATGTGAGGATCATAGCAATCTTGGGTGTAATGCCTAAGACAGCGAGCCTAGAGGGACCATCGGCTCGGTGTTCTGATGCCACACGTTCCCTGAAGGTAGCCAGGGCACTTCTCCTGAATTGAGAATTTGTAATGAGTGTCTCGATGACCTTGACAAATTCGGGTGTAGACAGCAACCCCAATAGATTTTCCATTACGAGGCCAAGAACATCATGGAGGCTTCCATTGAGATACACACTACTGAGTGCAAGCAATTTCTCGAGAGCACTTGAGAAGTAGAACCGGATGCGCTCGGAATCCATATCACCCTCCCCCAGTCTCCTGCCCACCTGCGCACGTAGTTTCTCGCTGTCCAAAACTGAAGCAAGCATTCGAAACAACTTCAGAGCAATTGTGGCGCGAGCCTCAGTTGAAGCCTCCTTGATGTTGTCGAAGATATATGATGATACACCGTCAGGTCTATTTTGCAGAACCTCGTTGATGATATCAAGATAGTTGACCACGGCCAGTAGTTGCGTCTCCTCCCCAAAAGCACTTGCTATACCCTTACCAAAAGTAGTGATCTCCTGGTCCTTGTCAATGGTGCCCAATCCGCTTGATTGCCCAACCTCGAAGTACTTCTCTGCCAACATAGCCAGGATAACATACAAGAACTCGTCTGCCCCTAATGTATCGGTCAACTTGATGAATAACCTCGAGCGCCTATGAACCGGGATGTGCCGATAGGCAGTGGCAAAACTTGAGACCAACTCTGCAACCCCAGCGACAATGCCAACAGCCGAAGAGGCTTGAGCTTGCCGGTGAAGAGACTTGACCAATGGGGGGATAACTCGCTGGACGGTTTGTTCAATGACATGGGCTGAGTACTCATCGTCTTGCTGGAGAACGTTGGCGCCCATGAAGGTAAAGATGGGCATCACACTGTGAAGAACAATTTCTGGTGCCACATCTGCGAGCGCAGCGACCAGCAGGAGGGCACGGTTTTGAACCTGTGGGCTCTGAGTCGAGCGGATACAGTTAACCAGTACGTCGGCACGGATGGATCCATCCAGCTTACGTTTGGGACTGTCGGAGTTCTAGATATTAAATTAGCAGTACGAACACAAGAAAGTACGAGTTGTCTATACCTTGATATAGCTCACAGTACCACCAAGAATGCCCAAGATCAGCTGTAGAAGGTAGCCGACACTAATGTCAATTTCACCAGCAACGTTCATGACCTCGCCAAGAACGTCAAAGCCGAGCTTCAACAAACTAACATCCTTCTCCCCGGCGGTGCGAGACTCAAGGAGTTCCAATACCACAGTGAGGCGGTTGATGCTGAACCCAACAGAAGAAGCAGGAACATTAGGCTTGGCCCTCTTTGCTGCCTGTGTGCCACTATCAGCCACTGAACCACGACCGAGCCTAGCAGTCCAGCCTTTGAGGACAGTGAGGCTCTCTTGAAGCCATTGTTCAAAGACCTCCATGGGAATGTTGACATTCCTCAGAACATCCATAGCCTCCCCTGAAATATCAACTTCCTCTTCTTCACCCTTGGTGCTGACGTCAAGCAGCCTCTGGGCGGCAATCGTCTTAACCTCATCTTTGAGTGCAGGCCAGATCTCTCGTAGCCTCGCACAAGAAGCCTTCCTCATTCCACCAATCCTGTGCGGGTGAATACCATATTCACCCTTGATGATGTTAACCAGAAGCTCCACTCCTTCTCCCTTGTCGACCTTTCCGACCGAACGTGTGATCTCTTTCTCCATCTCCACAATATCCACTTTATCTTGTGCACATCTCTCGACCCGGTTGATTGTATAATCCTCCACACCAACCCAGTCTCTGACTATTGCTGCAGCTGGCTTTGCCTTAGCGGCGGCTCCAGATACAACTGGGTTCACCAGCTTCAAGAGCTGTAACTTCATTGATAGGTCAGAGGTCGCTATGACATGGCTGGCCAGAAATGCCATCGTCGTGCTCTTCAAACCATTTTTCAACCCCCCGCCATCCCTACCTAACCCATGTGCCACGGTGCGGTAAACAACAGCTCCATCTACAACTGCTTCCTCGAGAGTGTCCACTATACTTAGCCCTCCAATAAGCTTCCGAACCTCGGTTGTCTCCATCCATTTGACATCTCCTGTTTGCTTCGTACCCTTACCGAAGAGGGTCTCGAAGGCCCACATCTGCGTAGGGCTAGATTTGTCCTTCTTACGGAGGGATTCGACATGCTTCAAACAGGTGTTGAGAGATATCAGCACATTGGCAGCTTCAGCGCGGACTTTTTCGCTCTGATCTGCGAGTGCAATGAGGACATATGGCAGTAGTGCTTGATAATCTACCTTAGCATCTGCCGCGGTAGAAGCAGCAATAATTTTATTTGCCTGATTCAATGCAGCTGCTCGAGAAAGAACGGGATATGTAGAAGAGGTCCAAATTTTAATAAGGAACGTCAGTGTAAATGCCTCATCTGTAGGCCTCTTGCTAAATAGAGGAAGGTCAAACAACTTGTTCATCTCCACATCTGAAGCGAGCGAGGAAGCTTGAAGAAACGCCCGAGAAAGAACTGGATATAAGGGAGAAGACGAAGGGGCAAGGAAAGAAGTCTCCGTTGTATCCCTTGGTAAAGAGGAGATGAGCCCTTGGAACGCCTCCTTGGGGTCCCTATGGGTGCTAGCCGTGACCTCCGGGGCACTGTCGACGGGTGCCTCAATTACGGTAGGTGCTGGTTTGATGACAGTCTGAAGCTTTAATTCAAGGGTTTCAATGTCCAAACCCCCAGATTGCAGCAGTGAATGCAAGATCTTGGTCGCCTGTTGAGTTTTTGGACCTTCTGCTAGTCGTACGAAGAGTTCCGCAACCACCGCCCTGACGTCTTCATCATCAAAATCGGCCTTTGTAGCAGCTTGCATCAACTCCACCAAAACGTCCCTCCTCCGGGAATATGGCATATTGACCTCCAAAAGGATTTTCTCCACGAGTTTGATCTTCCCCACACTGAATGTACGTTTCTGGGATACAATACCAATAGCCAGCCCAGCAGCAAGCTCATCAACTCTGTACTTTGATCCCATTTCGACAAGCATCTGCCCTAAGTCTTGCACTTTTAAAAGGCCCTTCACTGCCTCAAAAGGCAGGGGCTTTCGTAATACCCTTTCTTGAGCCAGTAATGCAACGCAGGCCAGAGCGGGTGAAACGCTCGCTTTGCTCCATCCCTCTACTACACCTACCATCAGACTATCTAAGAGTTTTTCATCCAGTGGCAATTTCGCTACCAAAACTGTGACAATCATATAACATCCTATTTGGAATTCAGGATTCTTCTGTGCCTTCAAGCCTTGTATAAGGGTTGGCATAATTCTTATGATGATGTCCTCGGGGCTCTTCCTGTAGGTGGCGAGGGTGCACATGCGATTGAGTGTCTCGACTGTGACCGCGATATAAAATGAAACGAGAGCATGATGGGCGTGATTGCGTGAGAGTACTCCAAGAACATGAGTGGTTAGGAGATTGAAAAAGTCAGGGTGGGCGGTGAGAGATTTAATGATGCTGGCCCGCGGAGGGCAAGTAGGAGGGCTGGTGTGTGGGGTGAGGAAGGAGAGTGCAATCGGAAGCGACTTGGGGGGGATGATTGATATGACTCGGGTGAAAACAGGGTGGCCATGGTAGGGAAGGAATGTGAGAAGGAGGGTGGCGGTATTTTGTTCATGGATTCTGTCCAGAAGGTCAATGGCCAGAGATTCAAAATGGCTAAGGATGAGCAAACCTAAATTTCCTAACAAGCCATTCCAATGCCTTGATAGCACTCTTAAGAAGCAATCTGGGCCCAACCAAGCCGAGGAAATCATCAATACTCCTGTCTAATTCCAGATTGTCTGCCCTGGTCTGTACGAATCTGTCAATGTTAATTGAAGACAGGGAGAAAAGACTCCGCTCATATTTGTGAAATGCCGGATCGAGCTCCACCAACTCCCGAAAACCCTCAACTGCAATCGAGTAGACAGTGGTGAGATCTTGTGTCGACGCCTGACTAGGAGTATACAATAGAGAGACGGAGTAAAGTTGCTTCTGCCTTTCAGCGGAAACGGTATTGAAAGAAGTGGCTGCAATCCGCTGCAGCTGCTGGGCAAGAGTGGATGCCATTGTAGGTGATGCGATCGGGAGCAGCAGGATGTGTGTACTTTTTTTGCTGTGGTGATGCCAAGATTTGCAACTTTACACCCACATCACGTGAACATGGGCGCACAAAAATATGTGATATATAATAATAAATATCAATAGTCCTCCCCAGTACTCACCATCCCTCACATGGCTATGATACTTATTGCATTGCGTGCACAAGTACTACCTGAAATGGGACATGGGTCAACAGGAAGTAGGCCACTCTGGAAGGTAATACGGCAGGCAATTATGGGGCACTGGCGAGGTGAGGCTTCCATCTCATAAACCTAACCTGATGAAAACTGCTGGTCAGTTCCTGCATGGTGCGTTCAAATCCTCCTCTTGATGCATCATGTCAACTGTTACCTTCTCTCCCTCGCCGTCGCCTTCCTCCTCCTCTAGCGCTGAATGCCGGCCAGTGGTATACACACCGCTCCCATCCTCCCCACCTTCACCCCTCGTCCCGGCTAACGAAGAAAACCAGACCCGAATTTTCGTCTCCCTTGAGTCTGACCAGGCTACCCGGTACTGGATCCCCGTCTCCGCCATCCCTACCTGGCAGGAATTCGTAGCCATCCTAGCTTCCATCTTTCACAACGATTCCCCTCCAGTCCTATACTATGTGTCTGACCGTCGAAATGTCATCCACGAGTCAGTTTGGCAGTATCGGGAGTTTCTGACCCAGAATGGGATTTTCCACGTGGAGTTTGAAAGACCCAATCAAGGTAGTGCTACTCAGGCGAGGGATGAAGCGGTGGTAACTGTGCAAGGAGGAGTAGAGGCTGTAAGAAGAGTGGGAGAAGGGGTTGTGCTTGACGACTCTGGGCAACCACTGACCCTGCCCCCTCCCCCGCCCTACAGCGTAGTTGGAGAGACAGACCCCCGGCAGGAAGGTGCAGCCACAAGACCAGGTGATGTCGTGGATGATGTCAGTAGTAATTCACCGCCTTCTCGAGACGTGGCACGGTCCACCAATGATACCAGCGCCTTCTCTCTATCTCTCGCGCTGCCCTTCCAGTACATCTTCTCTCTCCATCTTCTCATTCAAACCCCGCATAATATCAGTCCTTCCAATGTTACACCGAACTTCACATTTTCCCAACACCTAATCGTCAATCCATCCGTTGCCGTCTCTCACATCAGAGAAATTGCCAAAAGGCTGTACATCAAAAAGCACCCGTCTGCAGCAAGGCTTCAAACCACATATACCCTGCTCCACAGAAGGTTTGGCCCAAACCGCCGGGTCTTTCCTATGAGATTCGACGAGATGGAAGATGGTAAAACCCTGGGGGATTATGGCTGTGTTGACGAGGATAGTCGGGTGGAAGTGAATGTCCAGACCGAGAGAGATGGGGACAACCCAAGTCCTACTCTATCTGAACGAGCAGCAGAGTGGATCCGGCAAATTCGGAACCCGATGGGGACATGTTCGAGAGACCCGCCCCAGGGTGAGCCCATTGCGAGGGAAGAGTATGAGATGGACGTGGATGAACTGGAGGGCAATATGGAAGATATACCGGAACTAGTCAGGTGTCGTGCGTGTGATGGACATTGTGCATCACTCGAGCTCCAGTATGCCAGTTCCACGGGCCCAACAGCAAGCGTTCATGAGGGGCTAGCAGTTAAGGACAGTTCTCCAAATGAGGAGGAGGAGGTTCTATGAAGGCCCCCACCGGAAAGCAGTGGTGCGAGTAAGCATGGTTAAAGGTGTTTGGCGCTGGGAGCCTGCTTTAAATTATTGTAGTTGGTTAATGCTGAGGGAATAAAGGCTCGCAACTATACATGCGCTGGACGTTCTCCAAAATCAAAAGAAAACCAGTAATCCAAACATTAACTAACCCAACCCAAAAATGTTGGAAACCAAGAGACATATAACAACAAGCAGTTGAAACGCTATGCAAACACATTGGCAATGGCAATGGTGGTAGTAATACACAAAGAACAGACAGTTCTCACGGCATTGTATAAGAATGTCGTGCACTCCATCAGCAACCCCGCCTCCATATGACTCCGACACCATCCCCAACCCCTACCACCCCCTGGGAATATCCTTACTCAAAACTTCATTTCCATGCCCTACCTCATTCACAAGCACCACATCCTCGATCCTCACTCCCCCTACATCCCAATACTTCTCCAAGACCTCCGCATCAATAAAATGCTTATGTCGAAGATCAGAGAGGTATGGCTTAATGATCCACTCGCAGAAGTAGATCCCCGGTTCAACAGTCAGAACCATATTCGGTTTTAGGATCCTATTGACTAAGGTATCCATTTCCGCTGGTGGGGGGGGGAGGTGTATTCCCCGGTGCGACTTGCCGCTACGGAGGAGGTGGTGCGGATCATACCCACTTTTATCATCAGGGGTCCCCTCGACATCGTGCGTCTCTAAGCCAAGCATGTGGCCTAGTCCGTGGGGGAAGAAGGCCCTCCACGTACCTGTTTTGAAGATTTGATCGACAGTCCCATGATGGAATATCCCTAGGCTGAGGAGACCCTCTATTGCGAGCCTGGCTGCGAGGAAGTGGGTTTCCCTCCAAGATACCCCCGCAATTGTGCGGGCAATGCAGTGCGATTGCATGCGGTCGACGATGTCATAAATTGCCTTTGCCTCGGGAGTCCAAGTCCCTGAGAGTGGGTACGTGCGGGTGATATCTGATGCGTAATTATGGAATTCACACCCGGCGTCGATAAGAAGGAGTTGCTTTCCAGCGAGGGGGGCGGAATTGGATGTATAATGGAGAGTGGAACAGTTTCTGCCAGAGCACATGATTGGCTCGTAGGCCTGGTTACGAGCGTGCAGGGAGGTGCAGGTGGAGGTGAATACCCCTTCGAGGTGAGATTCGTTTAGGGTGGTGATGGAGCGTTTTGGGTTCGGGCCATGAGTCGTGCGGAGGAGGTCCATGACGGCGATGTGCGCGCGGCGAGTGATTGAGATTGCCTGGCGAAGTAAGGCTATCTCGTGGGAGTCTTTGAAGACTCGGCAGTCGTCGATTGCAGGGCGGAGTTTGGAGGTATCAATCACTACTCCCCGCATTGCAGTCCAGCCCCACCCTTGCTCTGCAAGTGCGCACTCGTCTAATCCCATCCCTGCTGCTTCAGGAGGTGGCGGCGGGAGGCTCTTTTTGTCAAGGCAGTACACCACACCCCCAGCGGTGCGGCAGCCGGATACCCATTCATCTAAATCTGCCCGTAGCTCATCACTGAATCTCACTTCATCGACATCCAACTCCTTCATCAGCTCCACCTTCCCCTTCGGCATCCCCGTCCAAAGCACCTCTCTCGGATTCAGCGGGGGGATATATAACGTCAGCTTCTGTTCCTGCAAATCATAGGTGAGATGGCAATTCGGCAAGTCACAGCCAGAGAGATAGTAGAAGTGGCGGAGTTGCCTGAAGGGAGTTGGTTGGTCAGAGTAAG
>Ga0307514_10002122_pt1 | contig 21404 bp, 28 predicted proteins | sample 16_EM_MG_FD_203088 | JGI IMG/M metagenome (GOLD analysis project Ga0307514, IMG submission 203088) | Populus trichocarpa ectomycorrhiza microbial communities from riparian zone in the Pacific Northwest, United States - 16_EM | ecosystem: Host-associated > Plants > Roots > Unclassified | place...
CTGTCCTGAGACGCCTCCCATCCAGGCGTACTTGGTGAGCTGAGGCATGTCGTCGGGATACGCGACGCAAGACTCGACAAAAGCCTTAGCGGTCTCACCCCATGGGTTGAGGTCGTTCGCGAGGAGGCGGGGGATGAACTCAATAATCCAGGGGTTGGCGACCTCCCCATGCATGCTCCGCCAGGGGAACCCTCCAGCGATGATGACGCCAGAGATGGCATCAGGACCATGGTAACTCAAAATATCTGCGGGGATGATGGCTATTTCGAATCGTGTCAGACACTGAGATCAGATAATGGAAGGGGAGCACACTACCTCCAATGCTCCTATGTAAGATCAGGGTTAGAAGCCATCATCACGGGGTATTGGAATCGTCGAAATAGAACGCACCATCCGCAGACAAAAGGTTTTGAGAGATTGTACTCGTCAACAACAGCCTTGAAATCATCGGCATATCTTTCTGAGTGGTAATCCTCAGACTTGAGAGGCTGGTCACTCTGACCCTGTCCGCGAGGGTCATAACGGACCTGATGAAGGGAGATGGTGGCGTTAGTGACTGGGAGATAAACCGCGCGACAGCGACTGACGAGGTAAAGGCTTTCAAGGAGCTCTGAATCGTCAAATTGTTTCTCAAACGCGAGAGCGGTGCAGGAGAAACCGGGGATAAAGACGACGGCCGGTTTGGCGGGGTTGCCGGCAACATGGGTCCAGATCTGAGTACCGTCCTTAGACCGCACGAACTTTCCGAGAGAGGGCATGATGGGGAGATTCAAGCACCGATGGGTGAATGAGGAGGAGAGGCGGAGAGAAGCGGATGCTGTATGGGTTTACATTGATGACGAAGGGAATCTTATAGGGTACATAGGGGCGGGAAAACGTGGCTGCCACTTCATGATGGTTGCTTCTCATAGTGGGTAATAATACTCAGGTCTCCCTTGTGGCGAGGGAGGGTGACCGATCGCAATGATTGGAATGCACACCACAGAAATACAACTTGAAGAGAGGATTATCAGTGCGCGTCTACTACGGGGACTGTTTGAAACGGGGTGGCGCGTCTCCAAACAGGCGGATCAACTGTAAAATCGGCCTGAAACATCAACTTGGACAACAGAGTCCGGGATGGATGGTTAGAAGGACCATCGGTAGGGGTGGAGATCGGTTAGAGTTACGCGAAAGAAACACTTCCGTTAGTCGCTTTTCTGATGGCTGGCACATAGGTATGTGGGAGCGCAAACCTTATGTCAAAACGTTGCGAGGTGCTGAACGTAACTTTTGTCCTCCAAGTGGAGTTTGCTTTTTTTTTTTTTAGAGTACTGGGTGACTGTCCCTCGGACTAGGGATATGGATATCCGTCGTAAGGGTGCCACTAGCCGAGCTTTGCGGTGTCTGCGACCCGACAGAGAGGTCGGGGTCCTCACAGCTCCCTTAAAAGGCAATTTGTATTCATCCAGACTCGTCTACAACTCTGCACAACCCAGCCAACGGAGCGGTAGTTTCCAGAGAGCTGGACAAATTCATCAAACCGGCAAAATACTAGAAGGATTTCCTGTCCACCGCTTCCGTTGTACCCGAAGGCTCTAGCTATCTTTGGACTGGCAAGAAATCCTCCTGGCCGTTGAATGACGAGAGGCGATCACTGAATTCTGATCCTGATCAACTCAGGCGGCGAGTTCTCCCCCGTCGTATTGCGGTTGACTGACCGGCATTTTTATCGATTTCAAAATATTTGTTTTCTCACCCCGTTTTCCCGCAGAATCTCTACCCACCTCGCTTATCGCTGTAACGTCAGCAGGACGAGTAGGAGTATAAATGCCATGACACACCCCTCCAGGTCCCCCCATCCCACCCCGTCCTATCTGTTCCATCCCAACATCATCTGCAGCAATGATTCCCAGTTTGGCTGATTTCAAGTGTTGGTGTCCAAACCCCCATCGTGCTTTTTTTTTTACCTTGTTAATCCCGGTTTACTGTAGACTCCTGCTTGGCCTTCTTGTTCGTATCGGGCTTCATCACTGCTGCTCGGCTTGCGCTTCGTCTCCAGAAGCGCATGTTCTGGTGGGATGACTTCTGGGCAATCGTCGCCCTGGCTTGCTATGCCACCCTCGTTCCGGGTAAGTATAATTACCACTGTCCCCCTCTCACCTCCTTCTGATGTTCCTCAAAGGTGCGTTTATTATTGCCGACGGTCCCGATTTCACGCTGCACACCCGGATTGCCGGTTATTATATGGGTCAGTCGAACCCCTTTACAGCTTGGTCTTCCCACCCCTAATGTGTCCATTGCAGTCGCTGGGTTCTACTACTGTACCATTTGGGCTGCTCGTATTTCCATCATCTTCACCGTCGTGCGCATTGCTCCATGGGCCTCCCAGAAGAGGCTTATGTTGGCCGTCGCATTCGCCATGTTCCTCCAATGGGTCCTTTTGATGGTTCAGTTGTTCTGGGTCTGCGAGAGGGGTAACACCAGCTGGAAGGAGGCTCCTTTTGCTTTGTGTCCCTTGGGTCTTCACGTCGCCATCACCCAGGTCGTTAGTGAGTATCCGTTTATTTACCTCCGATCCAAGTGCCTAATTTTTTTTTCCTGTGTAGCCGAGAGTATCTCGGATATTCTCCTGATTGCCGCCCCTCTCTGGATTCTCCGGGACGTTCGCGTCACCACTGCAGTCCGCTTCCGCTTGATTTCCGTCTTCGCCTGCTCCATCCTCACCTCGATCGTCGGTCTCGCCCACGCGATTTTGGTCATCCGAGATCCTGGTGTTTGGGAGGCCACCATTGGAGCCCTTGAGGCCGCTGTAGCCTTGGCCGTATGCAACCTTTCCGTCATCGTCCCCGCTGTCGCTCGTCTCCTTGGTGGTGATCCCGAGAAATACCCGGATGAGAGCAAGGACTACGCTACCGCAACTATCGGAGGAAGTGGATCTTCAAAAAATACTCGAAACCTCAATAACACCATGCTCAGCACTTTCAAGGTCGATCCTACGGCCGCTTCGGGAGCTGTACGTGTTGATGTCACTGTTGAGCAAGACCAAGCTAACTGGGAAGCAAAGAAGGACATCGAGGCCGGTGACGGGGATGATATCTATCATCTTCCCTTACACAAAAACTAGACTGCTTCGCACAGCTTTGGGTGGGCTTGTTGTTTATACCTTTTTATTGCTATCCGCTGTCGTTCATTTTATCATTATCTGGATTCCAGCAACGGTGTTCGCAGAGGTGCCACATCGGATGGTTATAATCCCCTTTCGTAGATCGAATTTCCCTTCGTTATCGGCGTACGTTGTACATATATATATGCCCCTTGGGATGTCTGTAGTATTCAACATAAATGAGATAGGGGAAAGCAACAATTTACACCTCATTTGTTTGCGCTCTCTCTTTGAGGATATTTAGTCACGTATGCCCCCCACTTCTGGATGATGGGTTGAACGATGGACTCCCATTCCTTCTGTTTGAGCTTGCCCTTCTTGACTTTCTTCAAGGTGAAGATCTCCTTGTGTGTCGTTCCACCTGAATAGACGATGGTGAGGTATGTTGATATCAAACTTATTGACCATTGGAGACCTACATTCTGTGCATTTTTGTTTAGTGGTTACACTTGCTTTCTTCACGTTGGCTGCGTCAACCTTCGGAAATGCCGGGTCGAGATACTGCTGAGATAAAACGAGATCTCCGAGTTCCAAGTGAATCAAGCGTTCCAGTCGATGACAATACGCTCCCTTCTCTCCTGCAACAACCTTCCCTTTGAGATGGCTGTTTCCAACTACAACGTCACCGCTGTCTTCAACGGTGCCAGGCCACCAGCCGCGAATGATATGCTCCCTCTCCTTTGTTCCGCATTGTTTGGCCCATTGGTCCAGCCGCTTCGTGAGGTTGACCGCACGTCCAACCTTGAGGTGGACGTGGTCCGGGTCAGACTCGTCTGTGGGAACACAGTCAGATTTTTTAATCTTCAGGAACATTTTCCGAACTCACCTCTGATCTCGAAGGTATAGATGTATCCTGGAACATCTGCAGCGGAAGGTGCCTTCGTCATTTCGGATCTCAGTGCCGCCTGAGTGTCAGGGTGTAAATAGCTGGGTATCCAATCTAGAGGTCAGCGCAGGGTCAAAAACTTGAACAGAATTTGGATGTTTCGCTTGAGCGCGCACCCTCGAATTTGATGAACTCGTCCTGTTCTTTTCGTCTGAGGTAAAAACCAGACTGCGAAAAGACGTCTTTCACGTGTTGGAAACAGAACCTTTCCACATCTTCTGCGTCCGGATGGACAATTGCAAGTGGCGGGCCGACCTTGACTAATCGCGTGCACCGTTTTCCGGCTTTAGTCTGGCCACTGCACTGAATTTCTGATTGATCCTTCTTCTCGTCCGAAGGCGAAGGCGGCTCGGACGACCCTCTTTTCCGTTTGTCTATCGGTGTGATATCAAAAGCCAAACCGGGAGATACATCAGGTTTCGCGGGGGTAGAAGGGAGCGACGCGGGAAACGGCCGAGGGAGACTCGTGTCTGAACTCGGGCGTAGCTGGTAGGTTATGTGATCAGGTATGGCTGGGTTTCCCTGCAGACGACCATTCGAATTCGTGGGCAGAAGTGATGGCTTTCTTGGGAAATCTTTGGGAGGAACAGGCGGCCTGAGATCCTCTTGTGCATATTTCATTGTAAGTGACTGTCCAGTGCCTTCTCGATTGGGTGTAGGCATTTTAAACGGCGTGAAATCGTGCAGAACGGGAGGAGGCGGCACCGCGTGCATCGGAACAGGAAAGGCCATTCCTCCGGACGACTGGCGTCTGGGGGGAGGCACCCGTCCATCTGCCGGCCGCAAAGACGGAGGAGGGGTAGGTCTAGAGACCTTTGGCGGAGTGTCGGCTGAGAAGCCACCGATAAACTTAGGGTTTGGTTGACCCTCAGTCCGTGGATCGATTGTCATATAACGAAAGGTCTTCGTAAGATCGTCCTCGTAATTGTTGCCACGTCCAGCGGGCGAACTGGTCTGGTGTTTGCGCGAGTACATCAGGGTTCGGGTCCAAGTGGCACACCGCATTCCAGGGTGCCTTTGTGGACTCGCGCATCACAGAGAGCGCGATCAGGTTGTTTGTCGTTGTTTGGGTGATGATCACCGCTCTTCGATCGCTCGACCGATTTTCTTCCGGCCCCCACCTTGTACTGGTCGTATGCTCGGTGAGTATCTGTACGAGGCACTCTCGTTTCGACCTACGGATGAAACGCACTGGGCTCTGAACAACTCAGATGGAAATGCACCACACTCAACTGCGAGTGGCGGCTTAGAAACCCGTTTAACTGATCCTTCCCCTTCCTCTCGACATTCCCACCGTACATCAGGATTCTGATTTGTGTGTTGTCCTAGAGGAATGGATATCTCGGAAACCAGCAGCACCTTGACTGCCACAATAAAAAATGTGACCGAGGGGTTGTCCTCTACGAGGGAACTTCTGAAGGCAATCCTCGGGCAGTACGTGTACAATTTTGCAAGGCCGCGGCTGTGGCTTAATGATCATAGGAAGGAATCTGCCCCAACAGAGCTTGATACTCGAGACGGAATCTCGTTACTGTCACTGAAGCATCATCTCATGCTTTCGTACCTCCAGGCTGCAACCCTATTGATCGCTCACCGCGGACTCGGACACTCGTTGGACGACCATAGTCCTCCAGAAGCACCCTTCGCATCTTCCCTTCGACCCGCTCGAGGAGGTCAGGCAGGGGATTTGGTTGACCACATGGTCGAGGGTCGATTGGTCCTGGAGAAGGTCAAGGTCCTTGAGGGTCGGATGAAGTATCAAATCGAGAAACTCGTTAGGGCTGCCACTGAAAAGCAGACAGCCCAAAACGCCCTGAACGGTGTGCATCAATCTGTGAATTCACTGTTCCACCTGTTCAAGTGACTATTCGTCCACAGATCCATTATCATTCCGACCGAACCCACAAAACCTCGGAGATCACTCCGATGGATCTGACGCTGGAGGAGACGTGGAGGACAAAGAAGACGACGGTGTCTACCGGCCTCCAAAGGTCGCCCCGATGCTATACACCGAAACTAAATCAAACAAGGGTCACCGGGCACACGTTCCGGCCACACTACACACTCTCATACACGCTGATCCGTCTAAACCTCACACCGAGACGACATCCGGTCTCGGAAACATGGCCGCTCTCACGTCTAAGCGGGCCCGGGAGCTCCAGGAGATGGCTGAGTGGGAAGAAACGAACATGTCCCGCCTTGTAATGAAAAAGAAGGATGCCAGGCGACGAGCTCAGGATGAAGCTGATATCGCACTTGGCGGAATCGGTGCTGGTGGGAGAAGAGGCGGGGGCCTCGTGGATGAGTTTGATGATGTATTGAAGTCAGTTTCTCGAGACCGGAGTGGGATCACAGGAGACGGTTATGAGGAACTGAGACGGAGGGGGAAGAAGATGGATGTCCTTAGTCGAGCGAAGGGGAGGAAACGTGAAGATGTGTCTGCAGATGAAGCCGATACACCCAGACAACGGAAACGTTCTCGATTTGAGAAAGCCGTTAAGGCTTCAAAATCTAGGTCCAAACGAAAGTAGATTCTTCGCACTCAGGCAGTTGCCCATGGTGTTCAATGCGATTATCTTTGAGCCCGAGACAAACAAGTGCAAACAACGCGTCAATTAGGATAGCACGGGCGAGTCACTCACGTCAAGGGCTCAAGGTCGCCGTCCACCATCATGCCACCCCGTGTTGCAGTACAGTCCACCTTGGATGCAGTGTTTGGTGTCAAGTCCAAGAGGCGTGCTACCGAAGTTGTGGCATCATCTGGTAGCACACCTGCGAAGAAACGGAGAAAGGTCTCCGAGAGGTACCCTCCCCCCACGGCGTTCATTCGTCAACACCTACTGATTTATGCGATGCCCCAGTAGTCAGGAGGTGACGACTTTGGCCGAAGCCGTTGCCGAAGAATCATCTCCCGCGACTGGAGATGAAGTTGTGGATGGCATCAACAACCTCGAGAAGGATACCATGCACGAGAGCTGGTATAAAGCCCTCCAAGGAGAATTTCAGAAAGCATATTTCAAGAACGTCCGTGCCTCTGCGATGTTATCTTCCTTAGTTCTGACTTTAACACAGCTCAAATCATTCCTGGCCAAGGAGTACAAGTCCGAGACGGTCTTTCCACCGAGTACGTCCCCGAGCCCGATTATATGCGTGGCGGTTCCGGTTGATAGTCCTCTTCAGTGAAGGACATATATTCTTGGTCGCGCTTGACCCCTCTGGATCAAGTGCGGGTTGTTGTGATCGGGCAGGTATGTTGTCCCGCCTCATTTAGTAAATCTTCATATGATGGATTGGTGTTGCCGTTTTAAGGATCCTTATCATGATGTGGGGCAAGCTCACGGTGTGCAAATCCTTATAACTAACTAGACCCGACCACTGACATTGATTTTCAGGCTTGTCATTTTCCGTTCTCCCTCCAACGAAGACACCCCCTTCTTTGAAGAACATTTACAAGCAAGTTGCGTCAGATATACCAGGTTTTGAAATACCAAATCATGGGTCAGCTACTCTCCTTCGTTCTGCAATAGCGATGACTGACCGACCTACTCAGTGATCTCACCAAAGTCGCTCAACAGGGTGTACTGTGGCTGAACACTTGCTTGACTGTTCGAGCCCACAAGGCGCACTCCCACTCGAAGCAAGGCTGGGAGACCTTCACGACCGCCGTCTTGAAGGCTGTCACGACACGGGCCATTGAGACGCAGGAGGGTGATACTCACGGGGGTGTCGTGTTCATGGCGTGGGGTGCCCCTGCCCTAAAGATCTGTCAGTCGATTGGCGTCAACAATGTGAGGATTCACCCTGTCTCCATTCGGCACCGTTGCGTTAACCTCGAGCTTCTGACGTCAGTCCAAGAAGAACCTCCTATTGAAGTACCACATTTATTGGTCGAGTTTTGCTTCTAGCTCACATTTCTTCAGGTCTGCTCATCCGTCCCCTTTGTCTGCACACAAGGGATTCTTGGGTAACGGTCACTTCAAGGCCGCCAACGAATGGCTCAAGAAGGCACACGGCGATGATGGACCGATAGACTGGACTGTTCTCAACTCGTAATTTCTATCAGAGATCTATCTTACGCGATGGTTTGTTGTTGCCTACCGCTAATAGTATATCTGTCTTTTTGTTTTGTTTTTTCGTTGACATGTCTACCCGACCGAGTGTTGGACGTGTGTGGTATGTTACCCAGGCACTGATGGGGATCCAGTGGTTTGGAGGACGTGACGTTGATGTGCCTCGGTTGTTCTAGTGTTAGGTACTCAAACCAGGAACATGTCTGGTTGAGAGAGTGAAACGCGTCGCACGACTTACCTCAACGACAAATGTAAATCGTCGGAACTGTGACCAGAAGCGGACGCGTGGCAAGAACCCATCGATCGGATCTTCATCCACCTCCCCGTCCATGTCGACTTATCGGCCGACTGATAGGACAATTACACATGAATACCATCAGCCGATAACATCTCTAGCCTTCGACCCCGTCTCTGACATCCTCTGGACTGGGTCTAGTTCTGGTGCGGTCGTCGCTTATTGCACACCTCAGGCCATCAGAGGCGTTTCGTTCCCCATCGGCGGCGGCCAGCCGGTCCAAAAGCTCGTTGCAGGAGACAATTACGTTCGCGCATGTGGCCTGGCCGGACAGGGCGTGGGTTCATGGACCAAGGGAGGGGTAAACAAGTGGTACTTTCGGTCCGTCCAACCAACCCCGTCACTCGTCTGTTGGGTGGGTTCACCTACAGGTTTACAGTACTACCACAAAGACAACGTCTTTTTCCAATGCCCCCAGTACAACACGAGGGCTGGCCGTAGCAACGGACGCTCAGGAGCTCGTCTACCTCAATGAACTTACCGGAGATGTGATTCGTCGCACTAGCGTGTCCGGAATTATCAACCAGCTGCACTTTTCCCATTCTTTACTTCTTGCAGGCTCGTCTGATGGTTACATCAGAAGTTACGACATTCGTAATCCCTCGAGAGGAACCGACTCTGCAGAAAATTCTGTCTATGCCCATGCTGGTGGTGTCCAGGGATTGCAAAGTGGCGGAAACTATGTCTATTCGATTGGCTGGGGCTACAGGTGAGGTGAATTCCTCGTTACAAGGGTTGTGAGAACTAACCTTGCGCTGTGACTAAGACAGTCAATCCCATTCCCGGATCCTCTCGTCAAAGTCTATGATCTGCGAACCTTCAAACCTCTACCTCCCGTCCCTTTCTCCGATGGTCCTGCCTTTATCTGCTCCTTACCAAAGAAAGACACGAGTCTGGTGGTTGTTTCGAATCAGGGCCTTGTGAATATCGTTGATTGCACAGATCCGAGTGTCAATGAGTTTTATCAGGTGCGAAACAGTTGATATTCTTGCAACCCTCCATAAATTTATCGGAAAAAGCTCGATACGCACGCAATCATATCCTCTGCGGCTGTCTCCCCGACAGGCGCATACCTGGCGTTTGGAGACCAGGCTGGCATGATCAACGTGTTGACAGCTGTGGATGGAAGTGAACAGACCCCTTTCAATGGATTCGTTGAAGGTCAACCAGTTGACTGGGCTGACCCCCCAGAAGAGTTGCCTGATGTTGACTGGACGGATTCGACGTGGGTTTACACTCCTAGCTACAGCACTCGAGGAATCTAACCCTCCTCAGGCCTCTGAACGCCGTCGGAATGCCATACTACAACACACTGCTGCTATCCTCGTGGACCAAAGCCTTCATCCCCAGTCGTCCAAAATACTTTCCACCTCCAGACGTGATACCTCCCCAGATTCTCAACACAATGAAGTTGAACGACAACATCGCCTATGCCGCTATGCCAAAGGAGCTGAGGGGTCGGAGGAATATGGTCGCGGATGTGAAGAAGGACAGCGGTGCAAGATTCAGGAGCGGCAAAAGAACCAATGTGGGTATATTTGGGATCGACAATGTGCGGCTTTTGTGGTCGGTTTGCTTGACATTTATCAGTCAGATGTGGAGGCTGTGCCCGATGAGATTGGGGAGGTCCCCCGCGTTTATCGAAGGGTCGAGATCGAGTATTCCAAGTTTGGTGTAGAAGACTTTGATTTTGGGTACGCACACCGTATGCTATCGCGGAGTACCACTAACGCGCGATGTAGCTTTTACAACAAAACATCGTACAGCGGGCTGGAGACGCACATCCTGAACTCGTATACAAACTCCGTGGTCCAAGTGATGTACTACGTTTATCCAATCCGGCGTTTGGCCAAGTCGCACATCACTTTGGATTGCCCAAGGGAACACTGCTTGCTTTGCGAGTTTGGTTTTGTCGTTCGCATGCTCGAAGACGCCAAAGGGATAAACTGCCAAGCGAGTAACTTTTGTAAAACTGTCGGGGTCCTCGCTCAGGGTGTGTTTTTCTTGTCTCAACCCGCTTTCCCGTCTCAACTGTGGCCATTCCTAGATAAGGGGTTAATCGAGCTTGTCGATTACGGGCGTATGCCCGCCGGGACCGATTACGCACAAGTCATACAGTCCTTCCACCGGTTTTTTGTCGACCATCTCGTCGTAGAAGGAGACATGACGCCATCAAACCCGGTCATTGCGCCTGGTCTTAGCCCTTATCCCCCTCCCCCCCTGACTCAATTAGTGGGGGTTTCAGCGAAGACCGACACCACATGTCTGAGTTGTCGTGCCACCCGATCCAAGCACAATACGACGCATATCTTGGATATGGTATATCCCCGCACTGTACGCTTCGCTCATTTTCAATCACATTTCACCCCGCTTACGCCCATCCACAAGACTGGGACAGCAGAACCATCCGCAGATTTCAATTCGATCATCCAGGACTCTTTGTTCCGCGAGGTGACCTACAAGGCGACCTGTCCATTCTGCAGACGAGTTGCGGTGTTTGAGTCGCGCCGCTCGCTTGCTACCAAGGACCTCCCACCTGTTTTGGCCGTCAACACATCTGTATTCGATCAGGAGAACATTAAGTTCTGGCTTGATGTGAAGAAGCGGAGATTTTTGACCCCGAGCATCAGCCTTCGTGGCCAGATCAACGGAGTTGACGACTCAGAGACGGCTACATATGAACTGAGGGTACGTGTGCGCACAGCGGCTGGAGAAACACTGACGAAGTACGCCGGGACAGTCTCTTGTTGTACAGGTGGTCACGCGGCACCGCCATTCCCACTTGGTTGCTATTGTGAAAGGTACAGTAGCGTGGATATTGATGTATTTGTGTGATACCTATGATGGTTCCTAGTGCATGGCTCTGAAGAGGATCCAGAGAACATAAGCCCTTGGTTTGTTTTCAATGACTTCGCTGTGAGAAACGTTTCGGAGGAGGAAGCGTTGAACTTCCCGGATCTGTGGAAGGCAGGTTTCTGAACGATTTGCGAAGTAAACTGGTCTCACGTTGGTGGCGCAGGTACCTGCCATCCTTTACCTGGAGAGAGTGGATGCGAGGGAAAAAATCAACTTCGATGCAATGCCCGAGGAGATAGATACCTCAGTGCTCAGTCGCGATAGTAATATCTCTTTGCATGTCTTCATCTCCCACTATTTGCACGAGAGGCTAATCAGAATGGTTTTAGCAATCGCGACAGCAGTCGCATCAAACACGACCTCCTTCATCCGGATGAACTTCCTCGGGCAGGAATGTTGGTCGCCATCGATTCAGAATTCGTGTCCATGCAACAAGAAGAAACGGAATTCCGGTCAGATGGCACGAAGAAAGTGATACGTCCTGCAAGACTCAGCTTGGCCAGAGTTTCCGTTCTTCGTGGAGATGGTGCGAAGGCCGGAGTACCATTCATCGATGATCACATCCACACGAGTGAGATGATTGTCGATTACTTGACCGAGTGGTCCGGTATCAAATGCTAGTATGAGTTTACCCAGCCCCTGACGCTCACTCACACCCCTTTATCCCCTTCAGACGGCGACCTTGACCCACATTTGACCCTGTACACGCTCACCCCTCTGAAGATTGTGTATAAGAAGCTTCGGGCACTGGTAGATCGAGGTTGCGTATTCATTGGACACGGGCTGTCAAAGGACTTTCGCATCATCAGTGAGCACCAGGAAAACTCTGCGCAGGATCGGCTTCTGATGAATAGGCAGATATCTTTGTTCCACCTGAACAGGTCATTGATACTGTGGATCTGTATTTCATCAAGGCCCGGCAACGAAGGCTGTCTCTCAAGTTCTTGACGTGGTTCGTACTTGGAGAAAATATTCAGACGGAAACGCACGACTCAATAGAAGACGCGCGTTCGGCTCTGAGATTATACAAGGCGTACCACGAGTTTGAGGAGAATGGGACGTTTGATGATAAACTCGAAGAGTTGTATCGAGAAGGGAAAGCAAATGTGCGTCTGTGATATGGAGGATTCGAGAAGTCCAGGCTGATGATGTTACCGCCGCCTATCACAGAACTGGAAGCCGCCTGTTTCGGTGTCACCTCCACCAGTCGAGGCACCTACTCCGAGGCTTGTGATACCTGGCAACAGATTCAACTTTCCCGGCGCTGGAAACGCTCGCACAACAACTACGCAACAAAACCAGCCGCAGTCGTTCGCTGTTCCAGGCTATAACTTCCCGGGTATGCCAGGTTGGAGTGCTCCGGGTCGGTAGAGGCTGTTGGATTGAGAGAGATGTGTATCCAATAGGAAACGAATGTAGCTTACGTGTCCTCTCCATAGATGAAGGGATCCGTGTGACGGAGGGGCGAAGCTCTGAGTGCATTTCCATCAGTAGCGGACTCTGGGGTCATGGCAGTGGGTCGGCTGGCTCTTGTCCTATTCGGTTCTTCCCTCTCGCTGTGAGAATTTGGGAGACCGTCCAGACCCCAGAGGCAGTTCCCGACGTGGGATCGGGTGGTTCAAATTCTGGAAGAGAAGCCGGGAGGGTTGCATGAGGAAGCGAGTGAGCGAGGTGAAAGCATGCCGACCTCGATCAAATGGAAGAAGTCACTGAGAAACCAGTCGGTTGAGTGTGGAACATTGGGAATATCGGTGCTTCGACATGTTCAAATGCCACGCTAGACGTACTTATGGACAACAGTTTGTTGAGATGCTCACAGGTTTGTTGCTCTTTAGCGGAAGCGTCGAACATTTCGATGGATTTGATCGCTTGAAGCATGTGGAACCACTGGAAATCCTGAGAGAAGAACATAAAATGGTTCTTACAGGGAAGGACCCCCCCTATCGAACCTTCCACGCAGGTCTGAGTTCGGTTACAGTTAACCATCCCTGCTGAAAGCACGTTAGTCTCTTGTCTCCTCTCACCATGCGGTTAGTCGTGTCTATGTTCGTTCTAAATCTCCTCTTCGCCCTCGGCGCTCTGCCCGTTTCGTGGGTCGCCGCCGAACCACCTCAAGAGTTGTACTCTTCCCTCGTCTCCTCTAAGATCCTCGTGACCGCAGGGGATAGGAGGGACGGCAAATCGTACCCTCACACCACGGATCAGGTCAATGGAATCTGGAACTATGTTGGGACCGACTGGTGGACGTCCGGGTTCTTCCCTGCCACGCTGTACTCTATGAATCGAAGGTCGGAGCTTTGCCCCAACACTGTGGATCAAGCGGATTGGGTCAACCTGGGACAAATGTGGGCTGCGGATTTGACGAGATTGTTGATCAAGAATTCGGTCGGACACGACGTCGGGTTCATCAGTTTTCCGTTTGTTGACGAGTTGACGATGTAAGCGATTTCCTCGAACAACGGAGGACGCGGGCGCTTACAGCGGAGTGTAGACACCCAAACAACCAGACTGCGGCCGGGATCATCGAAGGGTTTGCGGAGATCCTTGCGAATAGGTTTGATTGGACGGTCGGATGTACTCGTAGCTGGGATTCTTCCGGGACCAACTTCCAAGTCATCATCGACAATATGATGAACCTGGATGTAAGTCCGAGGATCTTTTCAGCTTCACAACGGAGTGTAACTAAACGATGGGCGTAGCTGTTCTTCGTTGCCTCGGGATTGACGGGAAACAAGACACTCATCGACATGGCGATCTCTCATGCGGACAAGACGATGGAGAACCACGTCCGGCCTGACGGTAGGGGCACTTGTTCGCGCCAGGCGAAGAACGTCGTGTTTATGTGTAAAATGTTCTAGGATCGAGTTATCACGTTGTGGAGTATGATTCGTCCACCGGACAGGTGACCAGACGTCGAACCGCACAGGGATTTTCGGACGAAAGGTGAGAGCGGAGGGAGTCAAACTTGAAGGGTAGCTAGCCTTGCTAACACACTCGCACGAAGCACGTGGACCCGAGGGCAGGCCTGGGGGATGTTTGGATTTACGAACAGTACGTGATGTTCGTATTCACCCAGATGCCACTTCTGATGTATGAGCACAATAGTGTATCGTCGCACCAAGCTCGAGCGTTACCTGGAGACAGCTAGAAGGATGTCGGAGCTATTCTTATCGCGTATCCCGTCTAGCGGGATCGTGCCCTGGTAATGTGGACCGACAGAGTTGGTTGGTCCAAGAGAAGACTGACTTGACTTGCAATTAATTGGGTTGCAGGGACTTTGATGCTCCAACAGATCCACCGAGGCCGGCCGATGTTTCTGCGGCTAATTTAGCTGCATACGCCCTGTTGACGCTATCTGAGCAAGAATCAAGTATCAACAACGCCACTGGGGCTGAATACTACGCTGATGCTGCCATCAAGGTAAGTGGACATGATGGAGCTGTCGAAAAGGGATGTGTAAGCTGAATTCGTAATCAAGCTTATGGCAGACACGGTGGGTTTTGCCTGGAGGCCAAGTTGGCAGGCGCTGTTTTCAAACGGGACGGTTAACAAACCATCGAACAACTACTGGACGGGCATCGTCTATGGTAAGGAATTCCCAGGGACACAGGGGAGGGCAGTACTGATTGTACGACAGCGGATTATTATTTTGTAGAGTCTGGGAATAAGCTACTGGAAATGGGACTTGTGGACTGTAAACGACGGTAGACTCGGGAATCAGACGGTGGATGTGGGAGATTTTTCCTCTGGTTAGAAACCCCTGTATGTAAGGGGTCGTGGGTGAAAATTTCTGAAAACGAGAGGATGCTCAGTCATCTGACTTGTAATGGTGTTGACGCGATTCAAAGCAGACGGTATAAATAATTAACATTCGTTCGCCCATCTTCATTGTTCTCCCCATCCTCACCAAGAGTAAACGAAATGTCTTCTCCAAGAGTCGCTATCGTCGTCTACACCATGTACGGCCATGTTGCCAGGCGTCAGTTTACCTCACCCTCCCGCCCCCCCTCTCTCTCTTTCGCTCACATCCTCTCCAACAGTCGCCGAGGGCATCAGAACCGGCGTTGAAGCTGCTGGTGGCTCTGCTAAAATCTTCCAGTCCGTTTTGTGTATATGATCAACTCCCCTATCCAACTTACACTTCACAGGGTCCCGGAGACTCTTTCCGAGGACGTCTTGAAGTTGCTCCACGCCCCAGCCAAGCCTGATTACCCCGTCATCGCCCCTGCTGACCTCGCTAACTACGATGCCTTCCTCTTTGGTGTCCCCACTCGTTACGGCACTTTCCCCGCTCAGTGGAAGGTGATTACCCCGTGTCTATCAGATAAGATAACCGAGACTGACACGTGAATTCGCGAAAGGCATTCTGGGATGCTACTGGTGGCCTCTGGGCTACGGGTGCTCTCGCTGGAAAGTACGCTGGTGTCTTTGTTTCCACCGCCGGTCCTGGTGGAGGACAGGAGATGACCGTCAACGCCACGCTCTCTACTTTGTCCCATCACGGTATCATCTTTGTTCCTCTTGGCTACAAGGGTGTCTTCCCCCTCTTGACCAACCTGACCGAGGTTCACGGCGGTATGTTTTTCTCTTTCTCCAGATCCCCTCCCTGTCTGACCCATTCTTTTCTTAGGATCTCCTTGGGGTGCCGGTACCTTCGCTGGTACTGATGGCTCTCGCTTAGCAACCAAGCTTGAGCTCGAAATCGCTGAGACTCAGGGTAAACAATTCTGGGAGATCGTCTCCAAGGTCAAGTTCGAAGCATAAAATAGTCGACGCATGTAGACCGATGTATCCATAGTCCAACAACAAAGATTATCTCGATAACAAACCCCGATTTTTTGAAAATTAAGTGCTCAACGCCTCACGTGCGCCATTCATTCTAACCGACGTCGCGTCTGTATCTACTTCTCATTAACCACCTCCTCAATTGCCCGCGTCTTCCAGCCGTAACTATGGCGTCCAAGGTATGCTCTCACGGTCCGAATCCACTCTAGGCTGAATATCGTCCAAGAGAAAACGTGGCGAGGGAGAAGAAACCGACACTGTTGCCCCATCGACCCGTGCTACGCGTAGCTCAACACGCCAGACCAAGTCTACCACCGCAACTACGACCAAAAAGACGACGAGGAAGAAGGCCGCAGGGGATACAACGGACGGAGATGTTCGTATCAACCCTCTCGATTCCCCTTTTTCAAACGTTCAACCCCGGCTTACGATCTCTCTCTCGTAGAGCCCGATTGTCGCCCCCCAGCCAAAGAAATCGCGAGCAACCAAGAGTACAGAGGCCATCAAGCGGACGACGGCCAAGTCGACAAAATCTAAGCAGTGCGTGTCCCGCGTTTAGTTCGCTCGCCTCGCCAGTACAGTGACCGCCCTCCCGGCCCTAATAGGAATGATGTAAGCGACAACGTGGGCAAGGACTTGAACGGGTACGTCCACCTTCACGGTCACCCTCTGCCACCCTGCATTCGTTCGGAGGATACACATTTCCACCCCTTCCGCTGCTGGCAAGCGCGGTAGCCTCTCTCTTCTTCGCTTTCGCTCTCATGCTCTTCACGAGTCTCCTTTGTTGCCGATCAAACTCTCACCATCCTGACGATCCCACCGAACCTAGTTCCTCCACCCACAAGCAGGATTCGGAACCTCCGACTTCAGTACGTCAACATTTTTTGTCCTCAGGAAATCCCAGCCTGACTCGCACCGTCAAGAAAACAAAGCCGTACACCGCCGCCGATGTCCAGTCCCTTTTCAAGGCGTATGCGGACGGGGATGATCCCAACACTATCAGCGCCGAAAACTTTGAACGTCTTTGCACCGACGCAAATGTTCCAATGGAAGGACCTATGCCACTGATACTGTTATGGCACATGGACGCTCAGGACCTGGGTACCATCAAGAGGGACCAGTGGACCAAGGCTATGCAGGATTCACAGTGCGTGGTGCATACACTCTATCTATTCCCCCTTTCGACCCTTCTTCAGGATTTCGTCGCTGATCGCACTCCGAATCTTCCTGGGCGACATGGAGCAGCTCCTTCTCACGACAAAACCGTCGATTCCGTACCCCTCAACTACTTCGGCCAAGGGCAACAAGAAGCCATCCGGGCCTCCACCTTATGACCGGACACGATACTACTCGTACGCACAAGATAGGGGCGCAGCTTTTGGAAAGTTATACTCGGCCCTGTTCACTATCGCAAAGACTGGCCAATCGCGAAACATAGACATAGAGGTTCGTTCCAACAACCTTCCCTTCGCTTCTCTCGTGTTTATTGTATGACCCCTAGATTGCGAAAGCATTCTGGTCTGTGCTGCTTGCACCCCTGTATCCGATCGTGACGGAGGTTGTCGAATACATTACGGTATATTACCACGCGTACGACTCGTGTGCACGAGAAACTCACGGTTCGTTTAGGAGAAAGGGACCCACAAAGCAGTTAACAAGGATGTGTGGAGTATGGTAAGCCCTCTGCTTCTATACGTGTTGAGCTCTCGTCAACCTTTGGTGCCAGATGCTCGAGTTCTGCAAGAGTATCAACCCAAACCTTGACAACTACGAAGCTGATGGGGTGAGGCGTCTTTATCGAACTTATCAGAGTCGTTGGTACTGAATATTCAACATCAGGCGTGGCCGACACTTATCGACGACTTTGTCGCGTGGAAGAAGGAGCGTTCGGGAGATAAGTCCGCCGCACCAACGGCGGATGAGACCTGAGCACGGAGCGAGGAGCGGGTTCCATCGATATGGTTACAGCACATTAATCTGCACATTTTCCCCAGTCCCAATGCATCATACATATTCTATCGCCTTCCTGAGACGGACCGTAATGATGAGGCAAGGTCTTGGAGGAGGTCTTTAGAGGGTTCTCGGTTTGTGTCGGGTCGGGTTTCATCGGGTGTCGGGATAGAAAAACAAAAAGAGAATGGCGACTGCGACCACAGGGGACGTTCCGAACATTGGACTGCGTGACTGAGAGCTCTTTGGTTTTTTTGCTGCTGCGGCTCATGGTTTAGGTGTGAGCGCAGTCGGCTATCTCCGATCACCCAACCGTTTTGGATTCGTACGCCCTCTTGAGCCTTTCAGTTTTCTTTTCCACCTCCTCCACGAACACGACAACCACACACACAATATGGCTACGGGTGGCCTCGGCTCGGAAATCGTTAACGTCGTTAACAAGCTTCAAGATGTCTTTACCGCCGTCGGAACCTCGACATCGCAAATAGATTTGCCGCAGATTTGTGTCTTGGGAAGTCAGAGTAGCGGAAAGAGCAGCGTGTTAGAGGTGAGCGTTCATTCCTCATTCTGACACGTCTGGCGGATTCTGATGATGCTTGGTGGTCGCGTAGAACATTGTCGGCAAAGATTTCTTGCCTCGTGGATCCGGTATCGTCACCAGACGGCCTTTGGTACGTGTGCCACAGCACTTTGGCCTCCATGCCACCCCCATCCAACTCTTAACCATATGTTAGGTTCTGCAACTGATTAATCGGCCTGCCACAACGCCCGTACCGCAAGGTTCGCACAAATACGTCACCCCGAAGACGGGATATCTAACTTTTCGGATGATGTTCAGATAACCCCAACCCGAATATCGACCCTAACGAATGGGGCGAATTCCTCCACCTCCCGGGCGAAAAGTTGTTCGATTTCGCCAAGATTCGACAAGAAATCGTGAAAGACACTGAAGTCAAGACCGGCAGGAATGCTGGGATATCTTCCGTCCCAATCAACCTTCGAATCTTCTCCCCTAACGTCCTCACACTAACCCTCGTTGATCTGCCTGGTATGACCAAAGTGCCCGTTGGTGATCAACCGAAGGATATCGAGAAGCAGATCAGGGATATGCTGTTGAAGTATGTTTCGAAGCCGAGTTGTATCATTCTGGCGGTCACGCCTGGTAACCAGGATCTGGCGAACTCTGATGGACTGAAGCTGGCGAGAGAGGTCGATCCGGAGGGGACGAGGACGATAGGTGTCTTGACCAAGATTGATCTTATGTGCGCGATCCACCCCCTCTCCCCCCCACTCAGGCTTTAGTCAACCGGCCTGACATTTTGAAATAGGGATACCGGAACCGACGTCGTGGACATTCTGGCTGGACGGGTCATTCCTCTGAGATTGGGCTACGTTCCGGTCGTGAACCGGGGGCAGCGAGACATCGAAACAAACAAAAAGATCAGCGCCGCTCTCGATGCCGAACGCGAATTCTTCGAGAATCACCCTTCTTACAAAGGGAAGGCTCCATACTGCGGGACACCATTCCTCGCTCGGAAGCTCAACATGGTAGGTTTCCCTTCCTCGATCGATTTCAGAAAGGGAAGCCGAGTTAAAAATATCCACAGATTCTAATGCACCACATACGAGCAACTTTGCCCGATATCAAACAACGTATTGCCATGCAACTCCAGAAATACAGCGCCGAGCTTCAAACACTCGGAGGCATCATGGGAGACCAGAGTTCGAGCAGCATGGTGTTGTCCGTCATTACGGAATTCACTTCCGAATTCCGAAGTGCAATCGATGGTAATACGAACGACCTTTCTGTGAACGAGCTTGCGGGTGGGGCTCGAATCAGTTTCGTGTTCCATGAACTGTTCAATAACGGTATCAAATCCATCGACCCCTTCGATCAAGTCAAGGATGGGGACATTCGGACAATCTTGTACAACTCATCGGTAATTTCCCTCTGGACATAAAACTCGAGTCGTGGGGGTGGTTCACTGATAACGGGCCGTCTCAGGGATCCACACCGGCGCTGTTCGTCGGCACGACCGCGTTTGAGGTGATTGTGAAACAACAAATCAAACGCCTGGAGGAACCGTCGTTGAAGTGCTGCCAATTGGTGTATGACGAGTTGATCCGAATCTTGGGGCAACTGCTTGGCAAGATTGTGAGTTCAAGTTTTTGTGTGTGGGGGTACAAGGAACGGATTTATCACATGTTACGTCCAGCAATCTTTCAGGCGGTACCCTGCACTACGGGAGAGGTTCAACAGCGTCGTTGTCAACTTCTTCAAGACTGCCATGGCGCCGACGACGAAATTGGTGTCGGATATGGTCTCGTGAGTGTTGAAAATTAATGCAGCACGGGGAAGATGAGCGTTGACGGAGAGATAGGATGCAAGCATGTTATGTAAACACGACGCATCCAGACTTTATGAACGGTCACAAGGTATGGTTGCAGCGTTTGTGGCGGTAGAGGTGGAAGCTAATAATTGATGTGGTTAGGCTATGGCGCTGGTGTCGGATAAGCTGAACGCGGCCAAGCCACCGGTAACGACTGAGAAAGGAAAGCTCCCTCCTGGACACCTCAACAACAACAAGGACTTGGATGTTGAGATTAAGAAAGAGGAGCCAGGCTTTTTCGGATCATTTTGGAATCAGAAGGCAGGAGGAAAGCAAAAGAAAGTAGGGGCGGCGACTATGGAATCGGTGAGTTGGACGGGGGGTTACGTCTCACTGGACACTGATTTTCATGATATCGACGGCCGCGTTCAGCCACCACCAGTTATCAAGCCGCAATCTGCATTGAATGAGAGGGAGACGATGGAGACTGAAGTGATCAGTGAGTGTTGTGTGCACTCTATCGGACGGGCGATATCGGGAACGCTAACGTGCGGGATTTCTGTTTATAGAGCTGCTCATCCACTCGTACTTCAACATTGTGAAACGGGAGATGATCGATATGGTTCCCAAGGCCATCACGTTGACGCTGGTGAGCCACTCGAAGGAGAACCTGCAGAGAGAGCTGTTGCAGGAGCTGTACAAGCCAGAGGTGTTGGACGACCTGCTGAAGGAGAGCGAGTTTGTCGTGAACAGGAGGAAGGAAGTGATTTCGATGGTGCAGGCGCTTAATAAGGCGGAAGAGTAAGTGAAAGACTTTGGAGGTGAAAGTTTGGGACACTGATCGCGGTATATTCTAGGATCGTTGCAGGTGTTTAGGAGGGGTGGAGCCGATAGACAGAGTGCTCGATGTGTTTCGGTTGTGTTTTTGTTTTTCACTCTCTCCGTCGAAGAGAGCTGTTTACTGTGTGTTTCCTTGTGATGATATTTTATCGAATAATACCCGGATTTACGTCAGGGGATGATGGAGTTTAATGTGCGGCGTGTGGCGGACGCACACGTTTTGTGGGCGTGGCAGGGAAGTGGACTG
>Ga0307514_10002123_pt1 | contig 21398 bp, 13 predicted proteins | sample 16_EM_MG_FD_203088 | JGI IMG/M metagenome (GOLD analysis project Ga0307514, IMG submission 203088) | Populus trichocarpa ectomycorrhiza microbial communities from riparian zone in the Pacific Northwest, United States - 16_EM | ecosystem: Host-associated > Plants > Roots > Unclassified | place...
GTAGGGTGTTCTTTAGAAGATCTATCTACGGTCCCGAGCTATATGACAGTCCCCGCTTATCTAATGCCTAATACCCACCCCACATACCTATCTAATACCCACCCCTCATGCCGCTTATCTAATGCCTAATACCCACCCCACATACCTATAGTACTACACCATATCCCTAGACACAGCACTGTGCCGTGCATAGCAACCATAGAAATCTTATGTCATTAATACACCAACACCAGGCTGACAATTCTACACCAGATTACACTCTACAGAAAGATAACCCATTGTGGGAATAAACCATGTGAGTTAGTGAGGTGAGAGGTTTCGGGAACCGTTGAGCTGGCCTGGCCCTTAGCCTATGGGCTATGTTCCAGGCCCCCGCGATACTGCATGCAACAAGAGAGTCAGGACACAGTTACAGAGTAAAATAATAATAAAAAAATACAAGAGAATCAGGTAACAGCTTGTTTGGGTATTCCAGGTTAGGTTGTCTCTATGATGAAACAACTTATAGAGTTTTCGCATAACTCAGAACTGCCTTTTCCTGCGTAGTTCTGCCTCTCAGCTGAATATGCCTACTCCGAATATAGGTGCCGCCTACCAAACCGGCCACTTTAGTGATCTCGGTCCCAGTCTCTTATCTACCTACGCGCTAAAATAATCTCTCCCGTTTAAATCGCAGCGAATGCCAAGATCAGGCTAGAGTGTCTGGGAACGAGAACACCACTTTAGCCACCTCGCGAATATACCGTACTTTAGTCTTAATGAAATTTTTACTTCTAGTTTAAATTCTATTGATTCTAAAAATCCTTTAAATATTTACTTTTTTTTTAAGAAAAAAATGGAAGGTTAAAAGAAAGGTTTGTCAAAAAAATATTATATTTTTTTTTTGCTTAGGCAATAGCTTGCTCCCGCGCGGCCCGGCCCCCTTCGAACCAGGCCACTCGCGAATCTGCGTTCTTGTGGGGTGGGCCGGAACATAGACTACCTATGACGAGAGGCCGTACCTACATGTAGGTTCGCTGCTCCCTATGCCCCTGTCAAACCCCGTTATGCTCCGTACATGACCCACCATTCTGGGTCCCGCCTCGTCTCCTCCTCTGTTCTTCCCTTCCAGTCTCCTACCAAGGGGAATCTCATCAGGCCCCCATGAGCATAAATCACCGAGATTGGTAGATATATCCCGTTCAGCACACGTACAACATGTGCATATACCAAGGAAAAAACCCGCATACGCACCAGGTTTTTGATCTCGTACTCAGGACTTGAACATGGATTATCACGGTTTGTCTGCACTGTTAATTCATTACTATAGCATACCAATAGAGATTTATAAAGGGTATGTATATTCCAGGGTACATACGAGTAGTAACTAAATGTATTCACATACCGAAAAAAAAAAAAAGGAAAAAAGAAAGGAAAAGCAAAAGCAAAAAAAAGAAATCAAAATCAAAATAATATAATAAAAATATTATCTCATATTCAATGCATTTCCAGTAACTCCAGCCAAAACAATTACGGATTCACTGCTTGGCCCCGATTCCCGCAACATTGCACCTATGACCTCTCGAACTCTTTGCCGTCCTTTTTCCTTTTTCAGTCTTAGTGCCTGTGTTCTTGTAGGCGGTAGAGGTATGATACTCGCTGCCAGTGCTGCATTCTTTTTCTTGGCATGGGTTTTATTTCCTGCTACTGTACTCCGTACGGTTGACTTTTTGTGGGGTAGGCTCCCACGAAGGCTCTTGCGGTGGTAATACCTTGCGTTTTTTATTTTACGGCGTGGAGGCCCATGATTTGGTGTTGGGGGAGAAAAGTCCTGGGTTGGAACAGCTTGGCTATTCACCATACCGGTCCCCAAGCCCCCCTCCGTAATTACCTTTTCCATACCCCCCATCCTCATCTCCCAGCCCCGCTCCGGCTTTGGCCATCTGATCAGCCTTTTCATTGCCTTGGGTGCCTACGTGAGCTTTTACCCATGCAAATCTAACGGCGTCTGATCCCAGATTTTTCTGCCTCTTCCGCACTTCCGGTCATCGCCCTGCCGGTTTGTCTTGCCCTCCGTACCGCCGCAATCGCATCTTGGGGTCAGGCTTTGGGATGAACTTAATCTATACATATAATCTTCCGCATATAATCCGATGCATGCATATATATTATGCCATGCACCAATAATTAATATGCGGATCTATACCATAAAACAATCGACCCGATATTTAAATATCCTTTACCCAGCCTTCCTCCCTATTACTTAACTACGATTTGTGAAGCAGTGCTTGAAGTTGATCGGCGTATGGAGGAATTTCCCAAGGTACTCGACATCCCATTGCCAGTACTAATCGAGCTCTGCTGCATCATTGCGTGGATTAAATCTCCGACTCGTTCCCTAGCTACCTCTTTTGTCATGCGTGGCTCTTGGGTGCGAGGTGGTATCTTTGCAACCGCCTTCTTCAGGGTTGCCGGTACACTATAATCACTAGTTGGAATAATTGTTTTTTGTTTCCTTTGCGTACCAAGCTCGAGTTCCTTGTGTGCTCTTTTTCGTTTGACCCCTTGTGTATACAATGGGGGGTGCCTCATTAAATCTATCAATGGGATCTTCCCATATCTGCAGTGTCCCTGCAGGTGTAGGTGCTGAGAATCTATTTATAGAGTTCTGAGTGTTGGCTTCGGTGCCAATATTGTTGTTGCAGGAATGTGGGCAGGTAACTCCGGAGATTTGGATGGATATCCTTTGGCTTGACCTGCAACATATATATTCTCATCTGGTATTACTGGTCCATCTCGCAGCCTATCTTCATGTCGAGTTCCATAGCTAGTTGCCATAGACCTAGAAGGTTTTGTTGCATACGAGGTCGTGAGTGCCTCAATGGAAGATGCTTCAATTACCGAAGGATTCCGCTCCTTTAGGGCTTGCAGTTTCCTTGTTGATGACTCTGATTGCATGACTTGCTTCCCTTTCTGATAAGTACCACTAGTACTGTTATTGAGAGATTGTGAACGCTTTGTGCTCTTGGTAGGCAATTGCTCAAACGATGAAGATATCACTTGAACCTGTATGCCTGTTTTATCAAATTCCATACCAGGTGGCTCTAGATTCGGAGAGTCAAATTTTTCTGGGCCAGGGTCTTGAGAAATAGTATATGTTTCTGCTTGAATGCATGGCTGTGCCGATGACTGGGATGCGAATCGTTCTTGGCCTATTACATCAATAATTAGTACTCCGTATCATGTTACAATTCAATTGTAAGATAGTTGGGATTAATATTAATCGATTCACCTTTTGTCGATCTGGAATCTGAAGATGTACGCATCCCATAGGTAGCTTTATTCCAGGTACTTGGAGAATCAAAGCTTTGTTCATCTTCATCATCTTCAGCATCACGAGTAACAGTGATTTCCGAGGACAGGCTCTTTTTTTTTATTTAAACTAATCATTAATCGCATTGAGCCTATATAGACTATGGCGATGGACTCGAGGGCGGGCTCGATGCAGTACTAGGACGAGAGACAGAAGCCTGTTTAGTAGTTTTGCCGGAAGGCTGTTGAGCAGTCGACTTCAAATTAATATTGGCGTTTGGTGATTTAGACTTGTCTAAGTTGACTTCCGGCGTAGGAGAAGAAGAAAGAAATGGGCGTATACGATTTATAATAGGTGAAGACCTTAATGTAGATGTCGATAGTGGAACTTGTTGGATTTCCTCTCGGTCGATGAATAAGCTAGCGCTGAACCAAAACGGAGTATGAGCGGTGATTTGAGGAAGGTAACCAAATAGGGAAACTAAGAGGTGGATATCTGTAATAGGAAAGTCTTCGGTGAAAAACAATGAGCATATAAGCAGCGGGATCCTGCGAAATGTATTTAGTTTATCCAGAGCTTTTATTCCATAGCAAGTCAAGTCTTTAAGATTTCTTAGCCATAGCGAACATTGCCCTCTCAACCACGATCCTCTCGTCTCTAAGTGCAACCGCCACAATTCAGCCTACTTATAGCCTGTAATTCTTACAGAACTCGCGCCTCTTGGATAATATCATGAGAAGATACATATGACTGACTTAGTCGCTTTTGCTTTAGTAGCTCGGGGTGGCTTGTTATAGACATTTGTGGGGGGAGCATATGTGTCTTATCTTGATCAATCTTTGTTAAATTTGAGTGTGATCCAGATATCGATGGTTGTAGCTTGGCAATTGCCCTCTTTCTGCTGTATGCGGCCACATCCACTTGCAAATTGTTTCTTTGTTGTTTTGGCAATGGATAACTGCGGAACCGGCTCACCTAGGTGAACTGCGTTCTGGGCGACCTCACATTCACACTTGTCACTTTCTGCCCTCCCAATGACCCATAGCCAGCACTTCAGGGATCCGGGGTCTGTGGTAATGTAGGTGAGGCCTCGTAATGCCTCCCTGCCCCACTTTAGGTGAGTCGGTTTGGTGTGCATGGGGGATGCTTGCTTGATACCGGCGGATGATTTGCTATATTAAACGTACATAGAGTTTGCCAGCACGGCAGGGAGGTTGGACAGTCCAGCCGGGTCTCCACCTGGGGATACGTGCCCTCGTCATATACTATACAGTATGAATACGAGTGATGATTTGCCCCCCAAAAATTCCCCTTGCATAAAGAGGTCCAATTCGTGTACATGTTTGGCCACTGCCTCTTTATGCAGGGTACTAGAAATTAACCCTTCACCAGCTAACCGGATCAGGAGATCAGAATTGAAGTTTCGATTGATACAATTCCATAAAAAGTCTTCGCGATACACATGAATGTATAGTACCTCTGCTGCCACCTTCATGGCTATTGTCTACCGTCTTATGGTGAGGCAATAGCAACTTCCAGGGCAAATATTCAGGCTTCTGCCCAATAAGCTGTTGACTTTCAAGCTCCTTCCAAATACTACGAATGGAGCATTCCATTTTTAGGTATCTTTGAACCTATCCTAGGTACATAATCCATAATCTTCACATATCAGTTTACAGATGCGTATATATGAAAAGTAAGATTTTTCCAAGATGTACATGTAGAATTTCCATTGCCCCCAGAGTCCGACAATATTGATACTATTTCATTAGGAAGCAGCAATAACTGCACAGATGCATGCTTTTCATTTACTGTGTATTGCTATCAGTTGTAGTTGCAAGCCCATAAAAATAGAAATAGAAAAAGAAAAGTTGCACCAAATGCTGCTGAATCCGAAATGCTCTCATACTTTCATTCACAGACTAGACTGCAGAAGTGTTTCCACCTTGGCCGCACACAGATAGTTGTTTTTCTTTTGAGGCATTACTCGCAACACAGATAGTTTAACTGTTCCTCATGGAGTTAGATTTGTGTACGCATGGGCCTGTTAACAATGTTTCTGCAGTTAGAAAAACTTACTTCATAGATTGTATTCCACTGTAGCAGCTGGAAGCACACCGGCTATGATTACCGTGGCCGGTCGATTGCCACCGGCGGTCCAGAACATATACCAGGCCTAAACAGTTATAACTACCTAGACGAGCAGGCAGGTGGGTCCTCTCGTCATAGCCTAGATAGACTGAATACGAGTAATAATTTTCCAAAACAAAAAGAAGGCAGGTGGGTCTCGACGTTGACCGCTGCTTCCTTGGTGGCCACGTCGTTAACGTTGCCATGCAACGCCTTTCTAGCCGGTTGACTCGTCGATACCATGCTCTCAAATGATTCCGGACTCTGCGTGCGTGCAAAGAGGGAGCCAAATTCTCGTCAGGGGTCGTAAATCTTTCCGATGATATTTATGATGTATCCGTATTCACTAGATGTCTAGTATATTCATAACACGTCAAAATAGCTAGCCACGCATGAAACGTATCTTGCTTTTGGTAAGAGACCTGGGCGTCTACGTGAAATCCAAGATCTGGTAACTGGTACTACCTTTTATTCCACGAATCAGCCCCCCTTTCAAGTTCGAGCTTTATCTCCATGTGATAATTTTGACTTGATTGCAAACTTAAAAATCGCGCAGTTAAGAGTAGAACCTGGTGCCACATATTCGGGATCAATATAGCGATAAAGCTAAATTGGCAGTTGTATTAAGAAGCGTTTTCTAACCAAGACAGCCTCTCATGTGTTCTCGTGCCCAGCCTCTATATTATACGCTTGGTAAAATAGACCTCTCATGGTGGTTGCCTCGGGAACCTGTCTTTAGAGTTTGAATGTATACGCAAATTTGGGGCTTGGGCCACCCTTACAGGTGACCCCTCACCTCCTCCCGCTGTGCGATGGGATGGAGATTGTCTCTTTTCACCCTTGGGACATTTGCACGGCCAGGGGCTACAGGCCACACTGCGGGGGGGGGGGGGGAGCTGGGGGAGTGGGGAAGAGGGAAAGGGAATTCGAAGTGGGGAAATTGAATTAGTGGGCAGCCTCCAGCATTCGCTGGGGTTTTTTATTTTGGGCTGAGCTTTTTGGGGGGGCTTATGGTTTTCTTTCTTTCTGTACACCATCTCGGCAGTGCTCTGGTAGGAAAGGAGAAAGTCGATGGGTGCGTGTACCCGGGCTTGAGGTGGATAGAATCAACGTCCCTACTCGTCAGTATCGACGCCGAAAGGCGCCGGAAGAAGAGGAATGGTATCAGGTATCAAAAGGAAATGCTGGCCCAAGACCTTAAGAGGCGTTGGTTGGGCATTGGGAACTCTTAGGCCTATAGGGCCGGCTCCAGGACCTGGTGAGATCCGGACAAAGCTGTGTTGATTCACCGTGAGGCCGAGTTATATATATACCTTCTGGCGATCCGCTGTAAGATGTTGTAAATATGTGTTGTGATGTGCTGTCTGTGTTCTGAAATATGAGGGAAAAGACGAGGGGAGAGCAGCGTGAATATATAGTCTCTCGGCGCGGGCGCACTATTAGGCGTGGTAGTACTACGGCCGTGCGCGCGGGGTGCATATTCAGACTATTAACTATTCCGTTGCGGGGTATGAATAGTTCGTGCTACCTGAGCTACATTAACTACTAGTACTTAAGTTAAACTGTATGAGGTTGTTGGTTTGAATATTAATGCCATAGACATTTGCGATGCCCAATCCTCGTAATTGTTTTGCCCCTCGAGACATTCGAGGTTATCCAGCTTTACGGGCGCTGGCTTAACGACGAAGGGCCTTGGGGTGTCTGCATTATAGGCGATGTATGGTGACATCGTTGGAGAGTACGGGTCGTAGGCCGCCGACATTATGTTTGTTTTGTTCGATCGAGTGATGGGTAGAGTGACTGTCTGTACCGGAGCTACCTAGCACTATTGGGCACCATATGCATGGATTCATAGACGCAGAGACACGCACTCGCAGTATACACGAAAGGGATGGTTATGTGGATAAGTGCTAGAGTTTTCTGGTGATCCATATTGGATGATATCGATATTTCATGGCATACCAGAAAGGTAACTACTCTGATTGAAGCATCCATCATGATCATTTTCAACATCCAAAAGACAACCGCTCTCAAAAGTGTTGACTCTATACTTCTTGCGCCAAAATACAAGTAACTGTTGGTGTGATTCTCATGCTGCTTGACATCTTGTGGTATAGTCACGGAGCCAGTTATTTTGGGTGGTAACTCATTGCACGTATTCAAGCTAGTTATCTAGTTTATGACGGGGGACTACGCCCTCCTAGCGGAGCTCCTCTAGCTTTTCTCCTCCTGGCTCAGTCCCTGCCCCTCTATCCCCTTGCGTCTATCTACATTGTTACAAAGCCCACCACCTCCCCGCACCATCTCGGGTCCCCCCAGCCCTCTTCCCATATCCTGCCCTTGCCACCCCCATCCCCTACCTCCGAGCATTGAAGGGGGTGTACCGTGTTCTGCGCTATTCCGCACTTCGGGCGCCTTGGGCCTTCTGCCCTCCTTACCGTGTGAAGCCACCACAGAGCCAGGTATGACAGTGAGCTTCCTACTCGATCTTCGTTAAGAAACCTTATGCAATCTTACCCTCTTTTAAAGGGGTTTCACGGCATCAATACCTTTTACTAGTAACTGCCTTAAGACTGACTATCACCATTGGCTTGGTGTAAGATAGTGATAGTGATATGATCTTCAGCATTTCTCCCCGCTAGACCAGCGGAATGTAACATAACACTCGCTACTGTCGCTACGGGGAACTTTTTTCGGCTTTTGCCTCCTTGGCCTACATCTGCATGCAACCATGGAGCGAACGTCGTATCGGCGACCTGGCAAGAGTCAAATAGAATGTGTGATCCCATAGCCTAGTTCAATAGAATTTTCGCACATATGTAAATCTAGGTTACATGTTACAGTGCCGTGTGGCGGTGGTACTAATTCGTGTGTGGCATGATGGCTCGTGTACTATGCATATATGGAAAAAAAGTTACAGATTGCGCGCACACGGATCAATTGGTAGCTTCAGCGAAGGGTCAAAACAATAGCGCTATTTATTTGAAGAGGATATCAACCTCGGGTGCTGGAGCCATGGAGCAACTCACAACCAGTAAGCGGAGACCAGTGCCATGCATATGGTGGGCGTGTGTCTTCCATTGTAGAAACCGCTACTCCAGTAGTATACTTTCCTTTTGTCTGACATGGCGGACACAGTATGTCCCATGCCTGCCACGGCAGGCCGATTGCCAGCAGCGGCGCCTAGAACATACAGTATATACAGGTATCTCTATGTCCGTCACACACTGTGATGCATAGTTTTGAGGTTTAGAGTCCGTGTGCAGGCTCATACCAGTACTACATATACTAAAGTACGGTGAGGTGCTCAACTGGTGATCCATAGTCCCTGCCACATGAAAATAAAGACATCCTGGGAGGACGTCTTCTATCTTTTTTCTTCGGAGCTTCCTGGATATGTAGGTATCGTAACTGCATGATGCGGGAACAAAACCGATTTATTCCACAAAATACCCACTGCCCTGCGACAACTCCTAGGTAGTATGTCAATACAGTAATGCCCCCCAAGTCGCTGTGCGAGATATACATTTTGTCACAAGGTCCTAGCTGACTTTTGTTACCCTGAACTCATCAGTCGCCCAAGAGGGTCTTGCCATGAGACTACACACGCGGGTTCCTTTTGTCTATATGTACTCCGTAAGTCTGTGGACATCACGGGTTATCGCAATTCTAAAATAAATCGAATCAGTAGGTATGTCCAAGAGTAAGTCTCAATTTGTGGTGGTTGTACCAAATTACAGACACATTGGGGCTGGCTGCAGAAAGTGGGGTCAATGCCTCATCCTAGCCCTATGGCTATCCTAAATACGTACAGCTCCCCTTAGGCTCCACAGACGTGTAGACTCAAAAAAAAAAAAAAAGGCACGTATAGCTGAGCTGTAGGAATTACCCTCGTCCCCTCACCCACATAAGGATAAGGACTGTTCTCGTACCCAGATAAGAGCCGCCCATTTTAATATGGCAAATTTTTATAAGCCAGGGTATCACCAAATGGTAAATTTTTAAAACAAACGAAGAATATATATATATATAAGCGCTGGATTTCCGCATATATTTAGAGTTCTGCTCATTAGTTAGCAAGCTCAATATATCTTTACCTTCCCCGCTCATAACCTACTGGAGGTCTTAACTCCACTATGACCATCGATACCACTGCATCCTCCATCTGAAATGTATATCTGCAGACTCACTCCTCCTCGTATAACAATGATTCTTGATCTATCGCAAAAAAAACCAGCTCATTGAACCAGAAACTGTCCCAGTTCGATACGCAGATGATATGCATATCATGGTGGGATGGGATTAAGCTCTACCAAGTGAACTTCAGCAGCCTGAAAAATCGAACTGCACCTACAAGAAGTGTGAATATCCCAGCTATTGGTGAGGATGCACTTAGATTTACAATACATGTTGGCACATCAGCCAGCCAGTACCTCCACTACTGTGGTAGCTAGCCTTGCCATATATACTGCTGATGGTACTAGATTATATGGGAGCATACGACTGATGGTCTTCGAAATCCCCGTAGAATCGTACCAGCGATGATTTCTATCTATACCAATAGCTATGCATACGAGTGTCTTAGTGTATTTCTGCATATGGTCCGCAATATAGACCCTCAATGTCATCAGGGATTAAGAACAATCGAGAAAATACCATCGGTTCGATGATAGGAGAATCAGAAGCGGGCGTGAAGCGTGATTTAGTAGTAGAGACTGTGTATGGGGCCAGCTCTGGAACGCAAAGCAAAGGAGTGAAGGGCAGATCCACGTTTGACGGAAAATATTTACAAGAGAGAGGAACTTTTTTTTTTTTGAGTCCATACGCCTTTCCCCCGAAGGGAGCCTTAGGCTATGAGGCGGAGAGAGAGAAACTTTTTGTTTTTGGAGTCTATACGCCTTTCCCCCGATAGGAGCCTTAGGCTATGAGGCGGCAGAGAGAGGAACTTTTTTGGAGTCTATACGCCTTTCCCCCGATAGGAGCCTTAGGCTATGAGGCGGCAGAGAGAGGAACTATTCAGTGATGGTTTAATATTTATGTAGTAACGTAGCTTCCATGCAATTTTGAGAATCACTAGATGATGAGTACAGGTTTATATAAACTCATTACTGAGTTGAATGGTGGCTTGTAACAACTCAAAGTTACCCTGAATTCTCGATTGAATGCATATCGGGGCTGATGCTGGTGCACCTGTCTAGTATACTGTACACAGACAGTTCTAGAGTGACAACTCTCAAAAAGGCAGAGTGGGGGGCACTGAGCATGACTAGTAACTTCCTGGAAACTTTTGCAATCTGCATAACCAGACTTATTTATGCATCGAGTCATAGTTTCCAAGGATAGCAATAGCAACTATCCAGAAATATTCGATCCTGGGAATGTAAATCGATGTGAGGTAATTGCCAGATGCTAAACTTACATAAACATCATAGGCACTAACAAATTTGCTTATGGTAAATTCATACCTATTAGCTGTCAAGTTCTCAACCACATCTAGCTAAAAGCCTATATAACAGATAACCCATGAAAATAGCCAACAAAATATATTACACAAAAAGAGTAGAAAGATGGGCCTAGGATATGACATGCAAAGGTGGCAAAGCATATGATATGATAAAACAAAAGTTGGACGAACCTAGCACTTCCTCCATTTTTGCACACACCAAACAGCAAGACAAATAGCAGAACTCATAAAAAACGCCAGCAAGACTCGATGAATAAACAGAGGAAATGGCAACACTTGCTGAGAGGATTCAACAAACGAATGCTAGATCAACAACAGAGAGTTTTCAACAGAAAAACAAAAAGGTTCTCCAATAATCATGAGTTCAATGTGAACAAAGAAATTGCAAACTATTCCCAATCCCCCAACCTATGTACTATATACCTTAGCCAGGTCACCTATTACAATCTACCACACAACTCCGGAACTGACCGCTCCGCTTCTCTCCCTTTTTCACCTCCTCTCATGCCTCCCATATCGGTCATCTCTCATATCCCTCATATCTCTCTCATGTCTGCTATCATGCCTTTCATGACCTCTTTGCATCCCCTGATGCTCATACCCTCCCGGCCCAGGATAACCCCCATGAGATTGCCCCGGTGGTGGTCCTCCCACATGTCCTTGTGGGGAATAGTGTTGGGGTGGTCCCTGCTGATGGGGTGGTTGTGCCCCTTGTGGATGCCCATGCCCATGATGCATTGCATACTGTTGCCCCGACTGTTGTGGGAGTGGGGGGGCTTGCCTCTGTGAATCAGGCTGTGAAGGTGGTGGCCCGGATACATACCCAGCCCTCTGTGGTTGTGAATGTGGCCCAGGTGGCGGCTGATGTATCTGTGCAGGATGTCCCTGGTGTGGTGGGGGCTGTTGGGGGTGGTGGGGTGGCGGTGGGCCATGGCTCATATGCGACGGGTGTGGTCCCTGTTGATAGTGATGCGGGTTCATCAGGGGTCTTGATTCTTGGGATGGATGATGTGGTGGGGGAACCTGTTGTGGTAGGGCCTGATGATGCTGTGGAGGATTCGGTGGTGGTGCGTACGCGCTACTGCTTCTCCCATGATGGTATGCAGGTGAGTACTGCTCCTGCCTAGGGTGTGACTGCTGCGGGGGCTGCGCATAAATTGGTGGTGGTGGCTGTCTAGGCTGAGGTGGTGGCGGTGGAGTGGGGCGTGGAGGCCCTTGTGGAGGATAACCTCTCGAACGGTCGTTATCTGGGTGCGCAGGATTCAGGATTTGTCTAGGGGGACCACGATATGATTCCACAGACTGTCCAGATGGTGGTACAGATTGATATCCCGTAGATGCTAGCGGCTTAGCATTTGGTGCCAACCCCGGGGAGTTCAGCATTGATGTGTACGACGAGCTAGAGTATGGACCTGGGTGCTGTCTTTGCTCCATCTGCGGTTGTGAGTCTGACCTTTGCTCCATTCCTTGGTATGGTTGCCGTTCATGTGACACGTGAACTCTCTCATGAGAGAGTGGTGGAGGGGGTGCCTGGGCTTGGCGACCATCATGTGCAGTATGCGGGCGAGAGTGATCAATGAAAGTTTGTCTTTCCACTCCCAACGGTGACCTCTGGTCCAACCTCTGATCCATTCTTTGGTCAATACCCACAAATCCACGGCTTTCAAGCGGGGGTGGGCGCTGGTCTAGAGGAGAAGAGTGCTGCGACCGAGCATCCATGGGGGGGTGTCCTCGTTGACCAATGGAAGAGTGGGGTCTCTGCTCATGAATGTGAGGGCGTTGCTCGAATGCATAAGGACGTTGCTCAGCAAGGGGCGGAGGTGCGTCCCTCCTAATGGATTGCTGCGGGGGGTATTCCTGCCGTACCTGAGAAAGTGTTAGCTGGGGCTTGGGTGTAGGTTGTGGCGCAGCAACAATGGGGGCAGGAGTTTGTTGTGGAGTGGGAATCGGTTTAGGGTATGTGGGCTCTGGGTCCGAGTTGAGCAAAGAGGTCAAGGACATTCGCGCCGGCTTCGGCGCTGGCGTTGGTGCTGGCGTTGGCACAGGAGGGTGTGATGGTGGTAGTGGTAGTGGTGGTGGTGGTGGTGGTGGTGGCGGTGGTGGTGGTTGATGAGCAGCAGCCAGTGGAGGCCCTAAAGGTGTCTTTGGATCTGAGCCACGTTTTTGCGGGGGTGGAGCATGGGCATGGGTAATTTGCGGGTTTGGTGTAGTGGCTGGCCGACCAGACATAGATGGAGGGTGATGCCCTGCAGCTGAAATTGGGCGAGACCCTGGGATTCCGGCTGCTCGCTGCTGCTCCTCAATTGCCCGGCGGCTTTCTATCTGCCCTCCCCACTCAAGCCCCCCTGCCCACTCCCGTCTTTCCCGCTCTTGTAGTTCCCGCGGATCTATAATTGTTGCTCGTTGGTGTTCACGAGGTGCGTCCACTCTATGTTGTTCTCTCATCTCCTGGTATCCACATGCCTCCCTCTCAGTCACTGGTAACCGTTGATCCCTTGTCCCTGCACCAGTAGCGACCATCCCCTTGATTCCTAGCACTCCCCACGACTCCCGCGAGAGGTCAATGACCTGCCTTGACGCCCCTCCCATTTCCGCTGCTCTTTGCTTCTCCCGTTCCAGTATTGCTGCACGCTCCTCTCTTTGAAGTTCCCTTCTTTCCGACTCTCTCCGCTCCATTTCCATCTGCCGCCGAGCCTCCATCTCCCTATTTCTCCTCTCAATCTCACGAGCCTCCCGTTCCTGTTCCCGTTCCCGCTCCTGTTGCTCCTCCCTTTGCCTCTGAATCTCCCGCTCTCTCATCTCCCGCTCTCTCATCTCCCGCTCTCTCATCTCCCGCTCTCTTATCTCCCGCTCTCTCTCCCGCTCTCTCATCTCCCTCTCTCTCATCTCCTTCTCCCTAATCTCCCTATTCCTCATCTCAAGAGCCTCTCGTTCCCGCTCCCGCTCCCGCTCATGCTCCCGTTCCCGTTCTTGCTCCTCCTCTCTTCGTTTCTGAATCTCCCGCTCCCGTTCTCTCTCTCTCTGTTGCCGCTCCTCCCTCCCCAACCTCTCCTCATACTCCCGTTGAGCTTGCTCCCTAGCATGGTACTCATCCATTGCCAATTGTTGCGGAACATCTCTTGATACAGGCCTCGAATCATGCAAGCTAGGATGTCTTGAATGCCCTGTTCTTGGGCGATCCACCATTGGGATCTGTGATTGCACCAGGGCTTGCTGTCCCAGTTTCTGCTGTGCGGAGGTCTGAACTTGAGGTTGCGGTCCATAGAACCCCGGAGGGTGAATTTGTTGTTTGCTGTCATGCTGAGACATCTGTGACGGAGTTCTCCTATGTGAATGTCCTTCTTTCTTCACGCTATACACATCGGCAGACTCTGGCATCGGTCCTTGCTTCCTGGGCCCCGGCGGCCGGGGCTCTGGTGGGTGTTGCATTGGCTGCATGTACAATTCCTGTTTCTGTGGAGGATGCCCAGGAGGGGGCTTACTGAAAACGTCCTGCACCTGTGCCCCATACATCTCATAGACCACCTGCTGCCTCGCGTACAGATCTCTTTCCCGTCTATCCATTACAACTGGGCTCTCCTGAACCCTCTCCTTGACCACATGTCCTGTTGGCTTCCCGAATCCTTCTTCTCTCTCCCGCTCACGTCCCCTTTCTTCCGCTTTCTCTCGTTGTCTCAGCGAAGTAGGTTTTGGGTAGATCTCCTGCTGCTGCTGCTGCGGCTCTTGTGCAACCTGCTGCTGGGGTTGCTTGTGTTGTTGCTGAAGCTGCTTCTGCTGTTGCAATTTCTCCCTTTCAGCCTCTCGTGTTGAAGAAGGCTTGGCGTAGGCGTCGTGGAAAGTACCGACCGGCACGGGGTTGATTTGTTGAGGGGTATGCGTTGGGGATTGGTGCATAGAAGATCCCTTTGGCGTCATTTGTCCCTGGGGGCCTATTGGTGGAGTTGTGATGCGTGGTGGTTGAGGGAATGGGCGTTCCACGGCAATCGCCTTCCTTGAGGAAATGGAGTGTGCACTTGGTATTAAAGCCCTTTGTTCCCCAGATACTGATGACGAAATGGACGGTGGTACAGGAGACTGTTTGAATTGTGGTGATTGGTTTGGCGGCAGAGGTGCCACAGCGATAACCTGATTATGTGGGATCTGTGGAGGCAGTTGTTGGGCATAAGTTGACGCCACCCCTTGAACTGCCAGCATATCACTATCGATATCCATGGGTACGACCGTCGATGACCGAGAGTGGGGATTTTCATATCGCCTTTTAGGTAAGGCAGTTGGCTTTGGTGGTTCTGGCACCCTTTCACCAGCAGCAATACTCCGATTAGCTTCATCCGCAGTGGTTTTGAAATCGCTCCTCCCGGCCTCGAGCTGCCTCGTGTAGTAGTTCTTAACCTGCATGGAGACAAAATAGTTAGTAAAGCATTCAGCCAAGAATTGGTTGAGAAAACCAACCATTGTAGGGGTCTTGGATGCGAGATGACTGGCAATGGAATTCCAATTTGTTCCATAGCTGGCCAGCAACAATGGGAAGTCAGAGGCCTCCGGTACTGACCAGTAGCTGCTTGTTTGGGCGACCTGTTTCTCTTTCTTTGGCGTCACTGGGCCTACAACCGGATCCTGAGAGTCACGAATGGCCTGCGCCGGTCCTGCAACCGGAGTTGACACTTGCGGCTGTCCTCGCTGACTTTGTGTCAAAGGAGTCCCTGGCATGATCGGCTTGTGCTCTCGAGAAGGTGTTACACCCAAGGAATCCTGGTGCTGTTGCTGTTGCATCACGTTCACCACCATGTATTGTTGGTGCTGCTGCTGATTATGTTGTTGCGCCTGTTGAACCTGCAATTGATCCTGCTGCATTTGTTGCACTTGCTGCGGGTTTGGCTGGATGTTATGATGATAAGGTGCGAGGATTTGTTGAGGCTGTTGTGGAAGTATAGGAATTGGAGCTTGCGTCGGAATAGCAGCAGAGGCACATTCTTCTAGCCCTTTGGTGGTAGCCACATTGGCAAGCCCAGACAGTCCCGCCAATGCGTTCACGGCATCTGATTCCCTTGCCTCAAGCTCTTCTTTCCTCTTTTCCTCCTTGGTGACCTTTTCTCGCTCAGCTGAGGGAATTGCAGGAGTCCTTGTTCTTTTCCCTCCTTCTTTCCGTGCAGCGCTAACCCTGACTCTCTTAGGTCCCCGTTCAGCAACAGAATCCTCATCCCCAGTGACGATCGCGTTTCCTGCGGCGCTCCCTCTGGCGTTGCCATTATTGCTTCCGCCTCCCCCACCGGAGCGCTTTCCATTTCCCGGTGTCGGTGTAGCTGACTCTGAATCCTCCCTGTTGAGTTCCTGTTGCTTGATTACATTGTCCCCACCAAACACAGGTGCCGCTGCCCTTCTTGGTCTTCCCGTGTCTGTAATAGGGGCAGCAACGTCTTCAGAATCAGCGCCTTCATCTTCTTCACCTGTGGCCTTCAATGGGATCGGCGTTCCAGCGGCCTTCCTTGCAGCATCCGCATTAATGAGTTTACTCTGCCTTGTCCTTGGTTGCGCTTGTCCATTTGCCCAAGCAGTGTTCCTTGACTTAGCACCTTTCCTCTTGCCCCTCTTCGGAACCCTCATCTTCTCTTTATATCCAACACATTTCTTGGTCAAATAGTAATGACGGATACAGTCTTTATAGGTCCTATCAGGGAGGCCCTCGGCTATTTTCTGCCATTGCTTGGGTGTTTGCATGTATCGCTCGGTAAATACTTGTTGCTCCGCCTCGGTCCAACCATCGGAGGGTACCAAAGTCCCAAAGTGGACTCTCCGATCATGATCATCCGTCAGAAGATTGGAATAGTCCTGGAAAGTTCCCAACTTCCTCTCCCAAGGATCCAGAATCATATCGGGAATGACCGCCTCTGTAGCGCTCTTCTCTCTCCTCACCTTGTCAGCCTGTGCTTGTGCGTCTTGGTCAGTGAGAATCTGGATGATGGCCTCCATCTCTGCTTCACTATGGACAACATCAGTAGGTGCGGCATTCCTTCCTCCCCTCCTTCCAGTGGTCGTTGCGGCAGCAGCAGCAGTTTCAGTGGCAGCAGTTGGATTAACCAGGGTAGGTGGTGCGTCTGGCTCCACGGCCTCTCCCACAGCACCAGGTTTCTTCTTTCCCTGCTCTTCATTCTCAAGCTTCCTCAGTCCCTTGAGGTAAGGTTCATACCCATCGACATACTCTTCCTTCAATTTTTGCTCCTTCTCATAGATCAATCTGGAATTGTCCTGCATTATGGTAAGCAGTATTGGCTTCAGCTGACCATGAACTTCGTTCGCTTTCTGAAAGATTGCATAATCTTTAGGCTCGCGGGGACCCTGACGGAAATGGGGTAAGGCAGACAAACACGATTCTAGCTCTGCTCTCGTGGGAATGTGGAAGGGAGGTACCTCGCCATCTGCTAGAGGGGGGGGAACCATGAGTTCGTCCATGACAAATGTTGGTGACCCTACAGACTGGTTAGAGCGAGAACTGGCTTCTCCATCATCATACACATAGCCATCGTCGTCCTCAAATTCTCCATCAGCATCGGCTTCTCGATCCTCTTGCGCTTCATGCTCCTCGGCAGGCTCCGTTGGAGGAGGGATTACTGCTGGAGTGTAATCTGTCATGTCAACTTCCTCATCTACGGACGGTCCTACTGACACTTCAGGTATCTCCGCATTCATAGGTTCCTGCGCGTTTTCTTCTGTCTTAACCTGTCCTGGCTCCAAGGACCCACCCACCACTTCAGCACCTGTACCCAAGCCCCCCTCCAGATAAATTGTAGTCATTGTGGAACTTTCCACCACTGATTCTTTAACCCGCTCATCGGCTTGCTCCCGTTCTGGTCGCTCCATTTTCAGCCTAGCAATCCTTTCCTTCTCCATTCTTTCGACTTCCTTCTCTCTTGCTATTCGCTCCTCATCAGCCCTCTTCTCTCTTGCTACTCTTTCTTTTTCCTCCCTTTCCATCCTCTTCCTCTCTTCTACTACCTCTCTCTCCTTCTCCCGTTGTCTTTCCCTTTCTAATCTCTCTTTCTCCACCCTCTCCTTCTCCTTCTCCAATTGTTCTCTCTCCTGCTCTTTCTCCTTCTCCTGTTCCACACGCAGCCTCTCCTTCTCTGCCTTCTCTGCTCGCTCTGCCTTCAACCTTTCCTTCCTCTCATTCTCTTTCCTCAATCTCTCACGCTCTTCCTTTTCTTTCCGTAATCGGTCCTGCCTCACGGCCTCTATCCTTTCCCTTTCCAACCGCTCCCTTTCCCTCTGCTTCACCCGCTCCTTCTCCTTAGCTTCTTCTACCTCCTCACTATCTAATGCGTTCAATTCCTCTTGGCAAGCCTGTTTCCTCTTATCAAGCTCGGCCAGCCGACCTTTCCACTTCACTAACTCCCGATCGATCTCTCCTATTTTAGAAACAACATCGTCTTGTGTGAGAACCTCGTCATCAGAATCGTCAACGTCCATCATATCCTCGGTTTGAGTAGTGGTGACGATTTGAGGTTGGGGAGGCTCCCCCTCCCGTGGAGGTTGAATCACCACAGGGGTTGTTTGTTGTTGTTGAGGGGGTGCTGGAGGCTTGGTGACTTCAACCCGATGTGGGGCCACAGACTTGCTACTGTCAGTTGGCATCACGCTAGAAACAGAAAACGGTAACACTGGCTGTGGCTGTCCTTCAATCCTTTCAACCTTGATCTCAGTCTTGCCCTCACCAAACGCTCCACTGGGCTGATATCTCTCCTTTCTTGCCACGCCTTCAATCCTCTCCCTTTCATGTTCCATTCCCTTAGCTCTATCCCTTCCGTCGAAAGCCCTATCCGCTCCAGACTCAACGGTCTCAATATCACCAAACGAATTCCTCCTCGTCAGTGGACCCCCAATGGCTCCCTTCCCGACAGCCGAACTGACCACACCAGCAACCCCACCTAGTGACCCTGGAGTGCTGCTATCCATTCGATCTACTGATCCGAATCTAGCATCTCTCCTCCCAGCTACCCCCCGGCCAGCACCATCGAAAATCCCTCGCGCCCTGGCCCCAGCCCACTCACCGCTACCTCCTCGTCCTCCTCTATATCCTGGCCCCATACCCTGAGAATCATCATCAAATTCCCTCTTCACAACCATGCCGGGCCCCTCTCCGCCTCTTCCCCTGAACCCACAGCTTCTCACGTTCCAAAAGCCTCTCCCCCTGTTCATATGTGGCGCATGACTGTGAACATGCCCATGTGGTATATGCTGATTAGTTCTCTCTGCGCGCGGTCCAGTGGGCACTTGCTTTACTGGCATTTGTGGTGATGACGATGCAGGTGCTACAAGAGGGGGTGACGCTGCAGAATTTACAAGTGTTGCAGTGCTCATCGTGGGCGTATTTGGAACATTTATCGATGCTGCTGCTTGGGGAGATGTTCGCTGTGCACCCGTGGAAAATGAGTTCGTAGAAGCTGGTCCTGGTGTGTTAGTAGTAGTAGTAGCATATCCCATTCCTGCCATAGCAGCAACAGAAGTAGTGGTGGTGTTGCTCGTTGAGAGATTATTATTGTTAGTATTCACCGCAGAAATGATTGCAGGAGTAGAACCAAATGTGTACCCCCCGCTTGAACCTACCCCATCTGGATTCAATATTGAGCTTAACGAGTGCTGCAGTTTATCGGAAGACGTATTTGAGCGAATTGAGGCTTGTGGTTGTAGTGGAAGCGGCTTGTGTGCTATCGATGGGCTTATACTCGCATGAGCTGGCGGACGAGAAGGATTCCATGAAAGGCTAGAATCACCACCAACGACGGAGTTATTATCACTTCCCGGTGATGTGTTATGCGATAAATTATCACCCCCCGTTGCAGAAGCAGAAGTAGAAACTAACCCTATTGGACCCCGGTGGTGTTGTTGGTGTGTTTGTTGGTTCTGGGGATGTTTTTGTTCTTGTCTTAGGGGCGGTATCGTCGCGGAAGGAGGCTGCAAATTTATAGTGTGAGTATCTCTATCCTTCGGTGCCTCAGTTCTCTCTGCTATCTCAATTCCTTTCAGCCTATCAGGATGAATCATGCTTGTCCCTGGGGAAGAATACGGAGGTGCTTGTTGTATAGCCTCAGCTTTCTCCTTCGGAGCTCCCCATTTATTTGCTACACTCGCCTCTCTTGCTCTTACATCTGCACGATCCCTCTCTCTATCAAAACCACCTGGACCTCTAGGTGGTGCACTATTATTGTTAGCTCGAGGACCAGTTGGGGGTGGGGCACCTCTAGGACCTGAAGGAGGTCCTTGCTGCTGTTGCTGCGAAGGTTGTGAAGGTTGCGAAGGTTGCGAAGGTTGCGAAGGTTGCGAAGGTTGTTGTTGTGATTGTTGTTGTGGTAGTTGCGGTGGTTGGCTTTGACTCTGATGGTAGTAAGGTTGGTGTTGATTAGCAGGGGGCAGCGTGGGTGAATATGGCCTTGAAGTCGAACTACTACCCGAAAGTGGAGCATTTCCAGCCGCGGAAGGAGGAGGAACTGTTATAGGTGGTGGGGGGGAACGTCTCCCACCCATATTTGATTCAGCCCTTGCCAGTTTTGGTTCCTCAGGCTTATTCCTGTCCTGCTTTTGTGCTTGCTGGTCACGATTAGTTGCTTCTACACGTAGAGCAGTTGCTGAATTGCCAGTTGCTTTATTATCTCCGCCTCTATTGTCCTTGTCTCTCTGCTCCTGAGATTCCCTCTCCTTAAGAGGTACATTGGGTATAAACCCGAATCTCGGCACAGAAACTGGAGGACCAGGAGGGGGTGCATTGCTCGCCCCACCAATACTCATATTCCTCCTCCCGCTCCATTGGCTAGAGGGTGGTCCTGACCCTGGTGTCGGGGGCTGGTTAACATGCCTCTGAGGTTGACCCTGCTGATATTGATGATCAAAGTAAGCCCCACCTGTTGTTCGCGGATGAATCTGCGCTGGGGATATTACAAAATTGTTGCCATTGGCGGTCCCAGGAGATGTTGCACTACCAGGCTCCGAATTATTATTGTTGTGACTTGAGAATCGCGCACGCTCAGCTTCACGATTTCGATTCCACCTGATACATGAAAGTTTTGTTAGCTCGTCACAATAAATTTAAACCAATCCAAGTGTGCACGTGTTGACAGTATTTAAGCTTCGAGAGAACATCAAATTGAACTCTCAAGAGTGCGTGCACACTTACTCCGCCGCGGCCTTCGCCCTCTGTTCCCGCTCACCACGACTAGGGTCATAGAAATCACTGCCCCCACTCGACTTTAATCCAACAGCTGCGTACCTAGTATCTCGTTCTCTATCCCTATTGTCTCTCAACAACTCTCTCTCCTTGTCCCTCTCCCTGTCTCTATCCCGGCTGTCCCTTTCCCGAAAGCTTCGTTCTCGAGATCGACTCCTCCTCATCGCAATATCCCGTTCCCTCTCACGATCACGGTCAATTCTGTCCCTGTCCATGATGCCTGGCGGTGGTGGTGGCGGCGGGAAGTTGGGTATTCTGTCCCTATGGTCCATCCCCATTGATCCCCCAGAAATAGATGC
>Ga0307514_10002124_pt1 | contig 21395 bp, 18 predicted proteins | sample 16_EM_MG_FD_203088 | JGI IMG/M metagenome (GOLD analysis project Ga0307514, IMG submission 203088) | Populus trichocarpa ectomycorrhiza microbial communities from riparian zone in the Pacific Northwest, United States - 16_EM | ecosystem: Host-associated > Plants > Roots > Unclassified | place...
AAGAGGCACAAGAGTTTTAACAGGTTGATCTCTTGTATTTGTTGCTATCTGAATAAACTGATGATGAAAAGAAAAGCTATCTGGTGGGCGTCGATCCCTTTAAATCCCTACTGGGGCAGGGATCTACCTAAGTAATGATGTCATAGCTTTCCATCTCTGAGTCATTCCTGTGACTCATCCTGTGACTCACCGTGTGAGTTATTCCTCTGAGTCATTCTCTGACTCATCTCTTTCTTAGCTAATAACTGATAAGGAAATAATCACATGATTTCTATCTAATCTGATTCTAAAGAAAATACATTTGTTTTCAGGAGGCCACATGACATGTTCCACCTGGTTCTCTTATGACTTCAGGGTAAGGAAAAATATGTGTTAGGAAAATACATATCTTCCTTATATTCCTCCATGACCAAAATTTATCCCCATCTGGTGGTATCAATCTAATGATAACCTTCTTGGAGGTTGAGGACTTGTCTGAACTTGCCTTTTTGTTTCATCAATTTTTCTGGGTTGTACCTGAATTCTCCATCTATAACTACCTTATCTCTCCACTCTTTTGGTACTTCCCATATTCTTTCAGTTGAGTGAAAGGTGATTTGGGTGTGGGAATTATCTTCTCCAATGACTGAGCAGTCAATGTAGTGTTGGTGGTAGACAGGGTGGTTTTGGTAGTAGTGATCAGGGTTGTTGGAGAGGTGGTATTCAGGACAGATGAAGGTGTTATGGAGGGAGGATTTGCAATACCAGCATAGGATGGTGGTATCACAATCAGCTTCTGTGTGTCCTTTCTGCAAGCATCTGAAACAACAGTCATTGTTTTCTCTGACTATCCAGGGTACTCTTTGACAGCTGTGGTGTGTGTGCCCTGTGTACTTGCAGAATTTGCAGAAAGATTTGGAGGGGGTGTCTTTTAGGTAGGAGGCAAGGGTGGTGAGGTTTGGTTGAGAGGCTTCTTTGAGGATCCTTTCTTTTTCTTGTCTTATCATGCTAACCACCTGATGCCTGGATTTGCCTATCCCATCCTTTTTTCCATTTCTCTTTCTGTATGTAGCTGACTGATCCTCCTCTTTCTAGTATCTTTCTACCAAGCTCTTGTCTATGTCTTCAACATATACCCATTGGTCTTTTGATTCATTGTATGCTTTCTATCTGACCTTATACTGTCTTTTCCCAGTCCTAGGCTCAGTCCTGAATTCCACAACTTTTTCTACTTCATATCTTTCTTTTTCCACAGGCCCTGGTTGTCCAAGTTCCCTAGTTGGGAACTTATTGTCATTATTGGGTTGGTAGGGTTTGATGAGGCTAGTGTGGAAGGTTGGTGTGATTCTGGATAGTTCAGGGTAGTCTGAGAGGTCAAGAGTGTATGTTTGTTTGATGTTGTCAGCCCTTTTGACTGGTACTGGGCCAATCCATGGGTAGTGGAGTTTGGTTGTGTTGAAGTGGCTTAGGAAGTTCTTTGTTGATACCATGACCAGTTCTCCTTTTTCATAAAGTGTGGCTGGTCTTCTGTATTTGTTTGCTGAGGTGATCTGGTTCAGTTTTGCCTCAGTTAGGTTTTGTCCCAATTTGTAGTGTAGTTTTGTGGGATTTGCATATATGGGTATGGGGTGAGGGAGTGGTGATGCTGCCAGCTTGGGGTTGAATCCATACATGAGGAAAAAAGGGGAATTTTTCCTGGGTTCACTTATTCTTGCATTCACCTGGGTTTGAACCTTAGGTGCTGCTTTGACCCAATTTACTCCTTGTGCTTGTTCTGCAATAAACATAGGAATAATGGTCTTGTTTTTTCTTTCTGATTGACCATCTGTTTGGGGGTGGTAAGGGGATGATGCTTTATGCTCAATCCCATTTGTTCTTAACCATTCTTGAAATTCTCTTGACATAAACAGGGGGTCTTGATCAGAGATGAGGGCATGTGGTAGTCCTACTATAGGAGCTACCTTTTGTTTCCACATCTCTATTACATCTTTTGCAGTGATGTAACTTGTGCAGGGTATTAGGAAAGTGTAGTCTGTCAGCGTATCTTGGATAACCATTAATTTGTGGAAAGTTACTTCATGTAAACTTTCCCCTTTTTCTGGTCTGTATCTAGGTAGGATGTCTGTAAGGAAAACTTTGATAGGAACCATGGAAAGGAAATTAGTACTAACAGTGGTCCATGGTCTTTGAGGTACTGCTAGGAGTGTAAGCAGTCCCACTGGTAGTTGTGTTGTTCCTTTGCTTAGTTGGCATGTGTTGCATGTGGACACAAATTCTTTTGTGTCCTGATATTGTCCAATCCAACTATATTTGTCTTGAAGGTATGAGTATGTTTTCAAAAAGCCTCCATGACCAGTTTGATTATGTGCTTCATGGAGGAGGGCTTCAATGGCTGACATACCTTTCAAGTTGAAATTCCTTGAGATGATTAATCTCCATCCTCCTATTGTCTGTTGTTTCCTTCCTTTGTAGATGTATAGAAAACCTTCCTTCTCTTGAATTCCTGGTACTTTTTTTCCTTCCATTGTTTCTTTCCATATTCCTTGATAGTTTCCATCTTTTTCCCTGCATTTTTTATATTCTTCTTCCAGCTTTTTATCTTTTACACATCTGGCAATTTCCAGATCTGGCCATGTTTCCAGCTCTTGTCCCAATCCTTCTTTATTTCTTATATATTCCATTTCTGGAATATCCTTTTTTATCCTCTGTAAGTCATTTTCCCTTTTCTTGCATCTCTTTAATCCATGATGTCCTTTGCAGTATGGGCATTTTGCTGTGGCTTGTTGGAGGTCATTTGTTGAGATGCATGTTCTTCTGTTATGTCCTTCTTGTTGGCATCTGGAGCATTTGATTTTTGTCTTATTGTTTTTGTTAGATGGCTTTTCTTTTTGGAGTGGCATCTTGTTACTTACTTTGGAAATTGGCTGCATGTTTTCTGGACATTGGTAAATGTTATGTCCAGTTCCTTTGCAGTTCCAACAGTATTCTTTCATGCTCCAGTTTGAAGGGCCAGCAAGGATGGGAGAAGTGGGAGGAGGAGGAGGAGGAGGCATATGTGTTTTGAGGTGCTTGGACTCCTCATCTGCATATTTCCTAGGATCATTTCTTCTGATCCTAAGGGTGCCATTGAGAGTGGGGGTCCACTCATTTTCTGGTGGGGAAGGGCTTCTCCCAATGGTCCTGGCCATGTCTGGACCATTGCTTACCCTTTCCCAATCCTCCATTTCCTCTGGCTCCTAGGGTTGGACTTCCCCCATTTGCCATTCTTGTTCTTGTGGGTCTTGTTCCCACTCAGAGTATTCCTCTGGTTCAAAGTTGCTAGGTCTTGTGTTAATTCTTACTTGGAATTTTGGAGTGTTCTCTTTTACTGACCTTTGAGCAACCTCTTGTTGAGCTTGTGCTCTGGTGGTGGTGGCTCCTGTTCAGACCAGGTCTAGGTCATCTGGTTGGTCTGTGGTGGGAGCCCAAGTGTTCACAGTTTGCCTGTGAGGAGGGATGGATAGACCAGTGATGTGGTCCCTGATGAGCTGGTGTCTGTGAGATAGCATGTTGTATGAGTTGTAGATGTTGGGTGTTTGGAAGGTAAAGTGATTGGTGGTGATGGAGAGTGAAGGAGGCTTGGTTTGGTCTTCTGGTAGGTGGGAGCCAGTGTCTTTTATCTCTCCATCCTGACCACTCCTGCTGAGTGCATCAGCTATCATATTTTCTTTTCCTTCTATGTGTTCTATGATGAAATCAAAGATCATAATGAATTCTTGCCATCTTTGTCTCATTGCATTATCTTGCCTTTGACTCATAAAATTGAGTAGGGGTCTATGATCTGTTAGTACCACAAAGAAGTGGCCTGATAGAACATTTTGGAAATGTTTAATTGAGTCATAGATTGCAAATAGTTCTTTCTGTATTGTTGGCCAATGGAATTGTGTAGGGTTGAATTTCCTTGAGTGAAATTCTGCAGGCCTTATCTTTCCTGTTGAGTCATATTGTCCAATCCATCCTGCAGTTCCTGATTGACTTGCATCAGTGATAAGGTATATTGGTTCTCCTGACTCATGATTGATTGGTTTGAGAACCCTGTTGGATTGTATGGCTTCCTTGCATAGTTTGAATGACTCTTCATGCAGCTCTGTCCACCTGAATCTTTTTGTCTCACCTTGCAGTTCTAACAGGGGTCCTGCTGCAACTGCTAGATCTGGGCAAAAGATCCTTAGGTAATTTACCATACCCATGAACCTTTGTAATTTTTTTCTTGTTGTAGGTCTGGGGTATTGTCTGATTGAGTCAATCTTTGTTGGGTCTGGTTCTAACCCATGTTCTGTCATGATGAATCCTAGTATGTGTAATCTTTTTGGTAAGATTTCACATTTATTCTTGTTGAACCACATCCCTGCTTTTTCTAATACCCTCATGATTTCTCTGACTGCTTTTTTGTGCTCTGCATATGTGTGTGTGGCAATGATGATGTCATCAATGTATATCTTGCAGATCCTATCCAGTTGATGTCTTAGCAGATGATTCATGGCTCTCATCATTGTTGCAGGTGTATTCTTATCTCCTTGCTGCATCACTTGTGAATCATGCAGCCCCATGTGTGTCACAATGGTACTGTGCTTGACTGAGTCAGGGTGGATCCTTATGTTGTGGTACCCATCTGTGAGGTCTAGTTTTGTTTTGAATTTTCTTGCTGCAGTCCAATTTAGAATTTCTTTGATATTTGGTAATGGTGTTGGGTCAGATATTGTGACATCATTTCTTGGTATGCAGTCAATTAGGAATCTTGGTTCCACCTTGTTTGCTTTTGGTTTAGTGAAGAGGAATACACAATTTGTTGATTGTGATAGTAGTAGCCTTCCTGTCTTCAGCTCCTGGTTTATTTTTTCTGCCACATGGTGTTTGAACTTGTGTAGTTCCCATGTTTTCTTGGGTTGCCATGTGCTTCCAGGTCTGACCTTGATGTGATGTTGCATGTGGTTGAGTGGGTATCTTAGTGGTGGTAGTGACAGGGGTTTCTTATCTGGGAATAGGTGAGGGAATTCTTTGATTGGGTCCCACTTGTCTTCCACTTGCATGAAGTTGCATGTGATGTTTGGTTCTGATTGCAGTTTGATGATCTGCTCATATATTGCTTCTGTTGATCTTTGTTGGATCCAATTTTCATATGCATGGTGATCTTCAGGGATGGTGATGTGGAGGTTTCTTGCTCCTTCCCTGATTTGGTCTATGTTGGGGGGTTTATCATATGACTCATTCTGAAAATCCTGCTCTTGTTCAGATTCTGGGTCATTGTATCCCCAGTAGTCATCATATGCCCAGTTTTGTTGTAGTGCTGTTTCAGAGTCTGTTGAGTCTGATTCTCCATCATACTCTTCTTCTGCTATTGATATGTTTGCAGCTAGATTGTCTTCTGCATCTTTTCTGGTTTCTTCTTCTTCTATTGCCAGTGTTGATAGAAACTCATCCAAGTTTTTTCTGTATATGGCAATTCTTTCTGCTAGGGTATCAGAGATGTTTCCTAGCTGTGCATATATTTCCTTGTCTATTTCTTGGCCTTCTCTTTCTAACTTGTCCCACTCATCTTCTGGTTCTGTTTTTTCCTCAATTGGGCTTAGTCTTTCTAGTAGTGGTGTTGTCTTATTTTCCCATTCCATTTCTGTGAGAAAATTCTGCAGGTATCCCATAGGTCTGTGTCCTGCATATGTTTCTGCTTCTGAGTAGTCTGTGACTTCTTCTGCATGTGGTTGGATATATTGTGCTGCAGTTGAGGGATATTCCATTGCTTGCTTATCAAGCATTTGTAATGTTATGGGTTCTTTTCCTCTTGGGTATAAGCTAACTTGGTTTTCTGCAATATCCATGACTGCTCTTAGAGTTGTTAGTGCAGGGTTTCCTAATATAGCATTCCATTCATTTAGGTTAGCCACATAGAAGGTAATATTCTCTTTGTGGCCTTGCATATCCACTTCCACTATTGCTTTTGCATTGATGTATGATTTGCTTCCTTTGATTGCAGTTCCCAGGATCTTCTGATCTGTTTTTTCTGTTGGGATCTTGTACATGTCACAGAATTGATTTGAAATCAAATTTCCATGCATGGTGCAGGGGTCTATTAAGACTTGTGCATTGTTCCCATTAATTTGCACTATTGCTGCACAGGATATTTTTGCTGTTTGTGGTATGAGGTGTTTTATGTTATCATGTGGGGGTCTCATGATTTCAATTGCTGCAGTGTTTGGCCAGGGTCTTGATTCTTGGAATAGTGTTCTTTGTTGCCAGGGTTTCCTCTGCCTTACTTGATTATAGGCTGTGCTTATTGATTTCTTTTTTGGGCAGTCTCTTGCATAATGGCCTGATTCTTTGCAGATGAGGCATTTTCCTTGTGCCTGCAAGGATTCTTTTTCCTGGTCACTCATTTGCCTGAACACCTTGTTGCCTTGTCTTGGCTTTGTTGGTCCTTTCCTTGGTGGTGTAGACCTTGGTGGATATGATCTTTTTGGCTTATCTGGTGCAGATCCTCCTGACCCTAGCAGGTCATCTTTCTTCTATGTAGATCTTTGGAACCTTGGTGATCTTCCTCTTTCTTCAGGGGTTTTCTGCCTTATCTTTCTTCCTTTCTTGTTGAAGTAAAAAGTTTTTCCTCTGTTGGTGATTCCTCTTGCAAGGTCTCTTGCATTATCTGCTTGCATTCTTTCTGCTGTCTCCACTATTTTTTCATAGTCCATATTGTAATTGATCAGCAGCTTTGTGGGGGTCTTGATATGTGTAAGTAATGTTGTGACAAATTTGACTTTGAGTGCATGCATGTTGATCATCTTTTCTCCTTGTGGGTTGATACATGATTGATAATACCTCAGGCATTCCAGGCTGTGCAGGTTGACAGGGGGATTTGGTCCATGTTCTTTCATTAGCTTTGCATGGTTTTATTCTTCCCATTCTTTCCATAGGTCTAGTCCTGCTGTGGATGGTACTACTTTTTTTCTGAGCTCAAGAATAAAAGCATGGTAGTTCCTCTTCTTCTCTAGTATTCTGCTACAATATTCTTCATACCAACTTAGAGCTGGACCTTCACACATCCAACTGAATCTGTTCAGTGCTTCCTCTTTTTGGATATCCAGCTTCTGGTAAGTTAACCATTCTGCCATTCTTGCTGTGTACTGGTCAAATGTTGTTGGGTTTCTCCATTTCTTGTTTGTTCCATCAAATATCTCTGGTGTTGGTAGTTTCACCAGACTTGTGTTTTTGCTCATTTTGTTGATTCCTTTGACTGGTGTCTTTTTTCCTGTTACTTGTTCCCATTCTTTCTCACTTGGTGATAGTTGTCTAACCTTCCTGGTGTTGTCTTCAGATTCCTTCTCACTATCACCATCATTTCCATCAGAGCTTTCTGAGCTACTGCTGGAATCATCTCCTGGATCATCTCCACCACTGGTAGATTGATCCTTTTCAGCCTTCTTGCTGTTGCCCTTGCCTTTGTCAGGGTTATCTTTTTTGCTCTTTCTTCCTCCCTTTGGTAAGTCTCCAAACTGGACTCCTTTCTTTCTTGTTGTTGTTCCTTATTCCAGTTTCTTTTTTGAACTAGATTTCTTGTATTGTGTGATGATTATATCATCCTCTTCTTCTGTTTCTTCTTCTAGTTCTCTTTGTAAGTCTGCTAGTTCTTGTATTTCCTGTATTTCTTGTGTGGTCATTGACATTGCTGTTTCATCTATTATTGTTTCTTTTATTTCTCCTATCTGCAGGTATTGTTCTATGTGTGCCTATTCTTTTGCCAGCCATGGTATTCCTTTTGCTGGGTTGTAGTGAGGTGCAGGCATTGATTTCTGTATTGTTTCTGGGAGTTTGGTATCCACTGTATCCCATACGTCTATAGTGTTCCATGCCATATATCTGAATACCCCTTCTTGGATTGTTGTCATTTCTTCCTGTGTGTAGTTGTTTTGGTTGAGGACACAGTATATCATTACTTGGTCCATGTAATTTTCCCATATTGATCTGCATCTTCCCCACTCTGTATCATTCATTTTTGATGTATTGAATTCTCCTCCTGGTATACTTCCTTTGTTGGGGATTATTAGTGTCCTTGTTGTTGCTTTAAGGTCTTCTTGAGTTTGTAATTTCAGTCTTGTCTTCTGAGGGGTTTGTGCTGCTTTTTCTTTAAGTTGTTTTATTTCTTCTGGGTTCATTGCCAGTCTTCTTCCTCTTTTGCTCTTCTTTGGTTTTTCCTGTTGTTTCTTTTGTGGTGTTTGTAGAATTGTTGAACTGCTTCCAAACAGTTGCTTACTGATGCTTTCTAGTCCAGACATGTCTATCAGGTTTTCCACAGCTGAGGATTCCTGGGTTTTGAAGAGGCTGAATTGGGTTGATCCTGATGAGGTCTCTGATTACCTTTGTCCTTCTCCTGTTGGTAGGCCTTCCAGCCTGCACAGAGGTGTTAAGAGGGGTAGAGCTTCTTCTGAGCCTCCCTCTTCTGGCTCCAATCCTGTGGGTTGGAGAGCTAAGAGGGTGAGGTTTGCTTTAGGGGAGGAGGATAAGGAGGTGGGTAGGCAGGTAGAGAAGAAGCCTGCTGGGTTTGTTTGGGGTGGCCCTGTGTTGAGGCACCAGGGGAAGAAGTTAAGGGATATTCCTTGGTCCCAAAGGGTGTTTACACCCAGGTATGTGCTGCAGTGCTGGATGGAGCACTACAGGGAGAACCAGACTTGGGAGGTTTATAGACCCCTCAAGTAGTGGTATGACTTGGGAGTTGGTTGGGGTTGGGATGAGGAGTACTTCCTGGATGAGGCCAGGTTCTCCAAGAAGGCTCCTTGGGATCTGCCTTCTGGGGGGTGTATTTCTGGTTGTTTTTGTCAGGCACCTGTTCCTAGGTGACCTTTTCTTGTTGTTTTCTTTTTCCCTTTTTGTTGTTTCTGTGTTGAGTTGTCTTGTGGGTTCTCCTTTTTCCTTTTATTGTTATATGTTGTGTGATCACTGTGGTTTGTCTTGGGTTTTGGGTTCTGGTAGTCTTGGTGGTTTCTTGTTGGTTTTCTTGGTGCTTGGGAAAATTGGGTTTTCCTTTGTTTCTTTTGTTGTTATATCTGGTCTTTGTTGTTTGTATTTATTTGTTTTGAATATACTGAGTTGCTATCAGGTTGGCTCACTAGTGAGGCTTTGCTGACCAGATGCTGAGCTAAGGGTGATCAGTCCTTCCTCCTTAGGTAAGAGATTCTGATGTTAAAAAATGTAAAGGTTGTTGGTCTTGAGATTTATAAGGACTTATTAATCATAAGTTTATCTTATGTAATCTTCAAGATAGTTGGTTATGTAAGAGGTCAGGTGATTGTGCCAAGAGGCACAAGAGTTTTAACAGGTTGATCTTTTGTATTTGTTGCTATCTGAATAAACTGATGATGAAAAGAAAAGCTATCTGGTGGGCGTCGATCCCTTTAAATCCCCACTGGGGCAGGGATCTACCTAAGTAATGATGTCAGAGCTTTCTATCTCTGAGTCATTCCTGTGACTTATCCTGTGACTCACCGTGTGAGTTATTCCTCTGAGTCATTCTCTGACTTATCTCTTTCTTAGCTAATAACTGATAAGGAAATAATCACATGATTTCTATCTAATCTGATTCTAAAGAAAATACATTTGTTTTTAGGAGGCTACATGACATGTTCCACCTGGTTCTCTCATGACTTCAAGGTAAGGAAAAATATGTGTTAGGAAAATACATGTCTTCCTTACAATCCTTGTATTTAGGTATGCTCGAATCCATGACCTAGGATAGTTCAGGCTCACTTTCAGACCTGCGTGTGCTCTTGTTCTCTTGTTTCTAGTTCTTTAGCCTCACACTTGTACCAGTCACTAACACAACAGTTATATTTCTTCGTCCCAGCCTATGCCCTAGTATAGTTTCCGATGTACTATCTGCCAGTTTATAACAGGGGTGGTCAGTGCCATGCGACTAGTGGAGGCCACATATTATAGGGTGGAATATATGTCACTACAAAATAGCAAAAATGGAGATGAGTGCTATTTGGTGGAATATCAGCTACCACAGAATACAAGAGGCCAATGTCCGCCAGACTAAGAATAGTCATGAGTGTCCAGAATAGCAGGGAGTGGATTTCGAGGTCTCGTAGTAATTCAGCATTGCTGACTACCAAGCAAATTGGTTCAAAGATCGAAACTGCCAGGGTGGAATATAATCCACAGTGAACAGTGTGGAAAGCCATAAGGCTATGGGGTTAGCCATACTTGCACATAGATTGGTAGGGGACAGGTTGCGCCAGAGCTGACGGGGTTATTATAGTTGGCAAAGCTGACAGCGCTATCGAATTCGGGGTCGGTGCCTAGGGGTACGTTCTAGCACTGAGATCGAGATCATATCACCAGTCAAGGTGCCAGTTGGCGGTAAGGTAGCCGGGGCTTGCCAATCAAAATTGGGGGTCACTATTAGGAAGAATAATAAGGTCGCGATAGAAATTTTACTCTTTCTTCCTGGTAGAGTGCGTGGTGTAGGAACAGGCCCATGCATACTGTAAGCTAGAGCTCCAGTCAAGTGGCCCCCCAAAATTATTAACACTTATCAGTGGTTATTTCTGCTCTTCGAAATAGCTATCACTTCTCTGGAAGTGTTTTTAGTGAATCGCAGCAGTTTTATTAGGGGTGGGTATGGAGGTATGCAAGGACAGACTGTACTAATAATTGTTCAGACATCTACCATATATATACCTCACTCAAAGTGCTTCAAATGAAAGAGGAGAAGTCCAAGTCCTTTCACAGCAAAGGCCCTATATTATTGAAGTCTGAAAGGAATTGCTCTAAGGAAATATTTACCTCTGAAAGCTTTTGGCGCAACTTTAGCAGCATGCTCCAATTCAGACATGCATTATCCTGTCGCTCAAACTGCTCCAAATTGAAGAGGAGAAGTCCAAATTCTTTCGGAGCAAAGGCCCTATATTATTGCAGTCTCAAAAGAGGTGTCTTCGGGAAATCTCCAGCTCGGGAAGGTGTTTCCACATTTCGGAGATGAATACTTAGCATGCTGAGTATTTCAGCTATTGCCAGGTATTCGTAGGTTTTTATACCTGCTAAGGGTTATTGATGACAGGACATGGTCAGGTGACCTGTCCTTACTACGGGTCGACTACATCACCAACGACATCATCAACTCTATATGTCATAATAATGACTCTGACCTACGGAACCTTATACCATTGACTCTTACATCAATGACTCACGGCTGGGATGGAAGGGATATATAAGGCTCGGGGAATAGATAGATAGATCAATACAGACACACACATATCTTGTCAGGTTTGAGCCCGGCGCTTCCAAGCACCACAACACTAAAACCACCCACTGACATAGAATGTTTTTTTACTATTTCACATCACCATGCCGAGCGAAAGAGCTTCGATCGAGAATCTTGACGGCACAAATTATCAATCTTAGAAGAAGGATATACAAATGATCCTCATAAGGAAAGGAGTTTGGGAATTTTTAGGAAAGATCACAGACGCTGGTCAAGAGAGAGAGTAGACACGCGCTCAACAGCTAGGACTTGCTGAGATCTATCTAGCATGTGAACATGAACAAAAGCAGTTGATTTCGGAAGCGGTGGATATGACAGAGGCGTGGGAGATCCTCGCTTGTAGGCATGAAGCCCCCTCAGTGGCAAATAAAATAAGGCTTGAACAAGAGTTTGTTTCATTTAGAATGTCTCCAAATGAACCTATTGAGAAGTTTATCACCAAAGTCAAAGCGAAAGCTCAAGAACTAAGAGCAGTCGGAGTTGATATCACTTCAGCACATACATCGAACATAATCTTAGCTGGTTTACCTCAAGATTATTTGCCTGTCGTAACAGCAATGACAATCAGACCAGGGGAATTACGATTGGAAGATGTGGTAGACGCTGTTATCAACCATGAAACAGCATTAAAAAGATTCAACACTAGCACACCCATTTTACATCATTCCCCTGCAATTACAGCAATGACTGCAGCAGGACCTATACGATCTCGTCCAAGTTATGCAAATCAGTATTGACAAACTCCGTATGCAAATCAGTATCAACAAACCCCGCATAATAATAGGAATAGAATGACGGATGCAAATCAGAATCAACAAATTCAGTACAATAATAGGAATGGAATCACTGAAGAACCTGTGTGATGTTACTACTGTAGAAAATTGGGACATACTCAGAATGTTTGTTTCAATAAAAATCCAAATTTGAAACCGACATGCATGAAAGAACTAGAACGGGGTCCTGCATCTGCAACAGGAGCAAACACATCACTAATGCCTCAACAGAATGCTTCATCAATAGTTCAACAAAAGTCTTCAGCAATAACACTGGAGAAATACTCTTGTGATATTCAACGAGCCACTCTAGCTTTTGACCATGCATTTGCGACAGTGCATGGGCATGAACAGTGTTCGATTGAAAGGGCCTGGCTGGCAACACAAATATCTAGAGAATGGCTAGGAGACTCTGGAGCATCGTCTCATTGTTTGGCAAACAAGGATTTATTTCTATTCTTAGAACACATAGTCGAGACTCCAGTGTTGACTGGAAATGGATGTTTAATGGCAACAGGGAAGGGTACTATACCCGTAGTTATGACATGGCAGGAAAATAGACAACAAAAGAGACGTAACTGCCTGTTGGAGAATGTGTTATATATACCAATGTTGGCATCTGGTTGCAATTTGTTGTCTCTGAAAACGTGGGCAAGAGAATGTCATGGGTATTGATACAATTATCTAGTTTAGGTAGCCCATATGTTAGGACTTGACTTGCAGGCTGGTATGGTCGCGCCATAAGTACTGATGTCAAGCCTATGCATAGTGAGGCAAGAAGCACTATTTGGGACTTTTAGTTAGAAGGCACTGTGGGACGCTGCAGATCTAGCTATTAGTTAAAAGAGTGGAGCAAGTAGGCTCTCCGAATTGGAAGGCAGTACCTAGATCACATATTGGAGTAGTCGCTGGACAGTAGAGTAACTAAAGTGAGTGGATTAGCTAGATCATCATGATTGTTAGCGAATTGTGATAGCAAGGAGGCTGCATGACATCCACACTCCTAGAACGTTATAACATAGGCAGGAGCAGAGGTCTATATAAGAGGCCATCTATGCGACCGTATGGAATTAGATAGTTAGCTAGAAGCGATAGCTTAAATTTATCCACGTATATTTTATTGTTGATTCTATTCTTGATCTCACGGCTGTACAACAACTAGTACCCCCGTTATACTATAAATTTACAAGCTCAACTTCTACCTATACGATAGCACTAGTACTTGAAATCAATTGGACACCAAGACTCTTGAATCTTTCGAACCCAGCAAAGTTCTTAATCATTCAAAATCCACAAGAGCTCACGGCATATATTTTCAAGCAAGACCTTGCAAATGTGGCTCCCAAACCTGCAATGAAAATTAAAGACTATTGGGTATGGATTCAAGATCTTATGGTAGCATTTATTATTGGACAACTAGCTAGAGTCCAAACCCGTGCTAGCATACTACAAGATCAATATCAAATTCAGCTCGCTTATCTACGACAAGCGACTACATTCATAGTCCAAGCTACAATGGAATTGGAATTCTCTCTAAAAACTACCATAGGTAGTTTAATGATTCCAAGTCAGAAACCAGAAGAATTACAGTAGCAATGGAGACCACACCCGATACAGCTCCTACTTCTTAGGGAGCAATTGGAGAACGAGATTCAAGATGGAACCTATCAAGAGTTATCACGATCCCGGAACCTCACTCTAACAGATAGTTCATCTGATAGTTCTAGTGAGGATGAAGCAACTACACGAAGACCTCATGATCCTGAGACAATCCAAACCCAACTACTAGAGTTGTTAGTGAGGAACATTGCCAAGGGCAAGAAAGCTAAGCCTGAGGCTCCAAAGCCAAAGGCTTATAAGGGAGACCCAGAAGACCTCGAGAGATTTATCCGGAGCCTAGAAAATGTGTAGGCAATTGAGAAACACAAGTACAAGGACGACCTCACCAAGATTCGATATGCGGCAAACTTGCTGGAAAGACCTACAAATAGCAAGTTTTGAGACCCTGTTCCCTGGTACGAATCTTACTATCCCAAAATAGATTTGGCAGCTGCATGACGGCTACCAGGTGGACAAAGAGTCACTTTAGATCCAAGCTGGCAAACTTGGAGTGTCTTTATTGAGGCTTTACGCAGCTTGTTTGGGACTAAAGTGAGCAAAGAACAAGCCATAACAGAATGGTTGACTCTCCAACATAACAATTCTATCGATAATTATTTGGATACTTTAATTAATCTTGTATGGAGAACTGGATATCCAGAGGAGGTTGCCAAAGATAAGTTGATTCGGGGACTAAATAAGGAAGTCGGACTAGCATGGGCTCAAACGCCTAATAAGCCAGAGAAGCTGAATGAACAAATGACTATGTAATGAGACATTGGTCATAACTTGGAAAACTTTCACTTTCGGCAAAAGGATACAACAATTGGATTTAATTGCTAGAAGGAGCAGAATAAGTGAAACCATAAAAACAAACCAGCCCAATCGCAAAATGACAACAATGGTAAAAAGGCTGGAAAGAAGAGAAAGAGGGAAGAGAAAGAATGGAAAGATAAAGAGGTCGAGTTGATGGGAATTCCAACAGAGATTCTTAAAGAAAGGAAAAAAGCGGACTTCTATTTAAAGTGTGGGAAGAATGCTCATAAGTGGTATGAATGCTGGACTAAAACTCTAGTAACCACTAGAGTCGCCAGAAGTAACAAGAAAAGTAAGGATTCTAAATCTGAGAAAAGTAAAAAAGAAGAAGTAAAGATCTCAGCAGTATGAGGTCTCGAATCAACTGAGTATTCTAAAGGAAAAATCATTGAACTAGCAGATGATACTGAGGGAGATTATATACTGTTAGAATAAGTTAACAGTTAGTTTAGACTTAAGATATTTGTGGAGTTAAGTAATATATTTCTTACTACTTATCAAAAACAAGTCTGAGGATGGCTTTAGTAGCCGAAATGCCTAGCGCATAACTTGCATCTCCTACAAGTAACAAAAATTAACTCGAACAAATACTCCAACTTCGACAACCTATTTATCTTCAAGAGTCGCGGTATTCTCTATAACGCGACTCTCTATACCCTATTGCTCAACCTAGAAACAACTCGAACAAGTTGAAAATACTCCAAATAGCCAGATACACTATGAGGCAGTTGGCATTTATTTTGGGATTATGTCATGCATTTGTTTACGCTAGATATTTAGCGTTCATCACATTCTTTTATTGTTTATGGCTGGTTTGTTCCGCTAGGTTAAGTTCATGGATGGACTGTTTCGCAAAGTTATATTGTGGCCACGGTATATGTTGAGATTCGCATGTGAGTTCTTTGTTTTTTTATAAATACATCATTCGTTATTGCTTTTAGGGGGACATCTGAGATACAACGCATCGGATTGTGGAATAGTAGAATCGAATAGTGTATCGCACAGTCTTGTACAGATTCGTATCACAGAATAGGAAAATTGAACAATCGGTAGTATCGAAACATCGCATAAATTGAGGGATCATCGGTTTGATCATATCATATGCTTTGAACACATTGAATATCGCATGGAATATATCGCTCTCGCTAGACTCTGTGTACGTATTGGGGATTCTATCAGGTGAATTCTACATGATACGCTGCACAAAGTCATCGCTCTCAACGCTAGAATTAATGCTACATATGCTTGATGCTCATATAGACGACCTGTATATGGTCGCCATATACAGTCTCTACGGAATATACAGTATCTACGGTCTTTTTGGTGTTCTCAGTGTATTTTCGACATACCTAGTCTTCCCGCCAGCTCTAACACCTCTCCAGAAATTACATAGCGCTGTTAGTCTTAACGGATAAAATAGTCGCTTCTTCACATTGGTCCCTTCGACCGGAGAGCTGTGGCAGCAGGATTGTTGGGTATTGTCAAAACGAGCATTACCGGAATTGGTCAACGCATACGCATACGCTCAATTGGTGGAAAATTTACGATGGGTATTCAGGTGAATATTATGTCACCGGCTTTTGTGTTTTTGACGTGCTTTTTGGCTTTACTGGAAATCTTAAAAGTTTTTACCTTTATGATGGTTATTGGTATCATATCGTTAGGTTTGATGGATGAACAATGTCATCAACGTCACCACTCAATAATAAAAGGTTTGACTAGTGAATTGTTGAAGAGAGTGATGTGTTGTATCATCGAAGGTATTAAAGGAGAGTGGTATCCCTTGAGGAATGAACATACAGAACATAGGAATACGATAAGGAATACGGATATAGAAAAGAACAAGAGGAACAAGCAGAAAAATAGCAAGCAACACAAGTTGCATCGGCATCGAAATCGGAAAACCAATAAGAGCATTGCGAATCTAATTTGTAAGGCTCTTTGACAGAATAATCGCTTGGGTCTTCAACCTAGTTGGGGATCTACTTTACCTAAATCTATATTATCGAACACCCCTTTATCAATCAATTCGAATAAAATCTACGAAAATAATAAAAAAATATCGGACAATGAGGACTCAAGTCGTGGTGGTGGATTGTTATCGGGAAGGCAACGTGCTAAGGACACAGGTAACCAGACAACGATGAAAGAAAGTTACCCTGAACGACAACTAATGTCGGCGCTAACGCTTTTTCCACTACTGCACTAGATGGGAGCTCCATATTTTGATGGAACAGCCGTCACGGATTTCATTATTCAATGGGAGGATCTAACAATGGACTGGACGGATAGATTGAGGATCAAGAACTTGAAGGTTCCGTTGTATTGTGAAAAGATAGTGGGCAGATATATGAAAACTCTGGAGTCATATATCGAAGGAGACAGCTAGCAACGTTTCACAACTGAATTGAAAACAGAATACAAGAATGAGGATACGGAACAAAAATGAAATACAGAGGCTTTTTTACAAGCTATGGTACAAAAAATGCAAGGAGAAAAAGAGCCTACGATCTCGGCATATCAGTCATTTATTTTTGAATATTCTGAACAGTCGTCTTTGTTAGTGAGGAGCCAGGTGATTAGTCCACATACTAGGGTTTTCATGTTTTTGCAGGCATTTTCGGATAGGGTGGGGGATAAAATATGCAAGCATTGTGGAATAGATATTGAGGATGCAAAAATAACGGCTAGGATATGGATGGATGTGAAACATGAAGCTCTGAAAATTTGCACCAAGAATGATTCGCAAATGAGTAAGCTGTGGAAGAGCAAGATGCAAGAGGAAAATGAGCCAGCAAAAACAGTGTCTTCTACAAAAGAGTGCAAGCAGAAAATGGAACCTATGAAAAATGTCACGAATAAAAAGCCTGAAGCATTAGACGAGGTTACGAAGATAATGAAGGATCTACAACTCAGTTAGCTGGAGGCACAACAAAAATTGGACGAAAAACTAGAAAAATTGCAGGAAACACATGAGACATGACCAAACAAACCCTATTATTCACCAAGGCAATATGGGAATAGGGAATATCCACCAAATCCAACGATGATGGGGAGAACAATTCCAGGGTGTTTTTGAGATGGTGAGAATCACATGAAGGAAGATTGCGCAGATCTCAAAAAGGCTATTGAAAGAGGGGATGTACAGCAGTGGGATGGGCTAACTTTTTTAGGTCCGCAAGGTATCGGTAATGATGGGGTCTTAGTTCTAGTTGCGCATGAGGTTAATGGCAAAATAAAATGGCAGAAAAATTGCGTACGCGAGCAACAGAGTCAAATGCCTAGGGCGTTGTGCATTAGAGTGGAAAATAATCGCGACAAGCCTATGCGCCAATCACCAAAACGAGTGGAGAGACATGACGAAAAAACAGTGGAAAAGCTGGCAAAGAGCCATCAACGTGATAAGATGTGGAATACACTCAGAGAATCAACTGATATTGGAGAAATAAGCAAAAGAATGTTGGATACACGAGTTCCAGGAGTCACGGTTAAGTCAGCAATGGTTCGGCGGGAACGAGGGCCACTAGGTTGATACAGATGATGAAAAAGAGGAAAAATCAACAGTCGCGGAAAATACAATTACGCAACTCATCAAAGACGCTCCTTTTTATGCTTTTTTGTTTGTGCTGGAATACGCTGGAATATGGTGGAATGGATGTGGAAGTTCAGGGTAAGCATTCTTTGGTTTGTTCGCAAGGGGGCTGCGAAATTATTAAAGGGGGGTGGGATGTGAGGCAGTTGGCATTTATTTTGGGATTATGTCATTCATTTGTTTACGCTAGATATTTAGCGTTTATCACGTTCTTTTATTGTTCACGGCTGGTTTGTTCTGTAAGGTTAAGTTCATCGATAGACTGTTCTGCAAAGTTATATTATGGCCATGGTATATGTTGAGATTCACATGTGAGTTCTTTGTTTTTTTATAAATACTTTGTTCGTTATTGCTTTTAGGGGGACATCTGAAATATAACGCATCGAATTGTGGAATTATGGAATTGTGGAATTGTGGATTCGAATAGTGTATTGCACAGTCTTGTACAGATTCGCATCGCAGAATAGGAAAATCGAACAATCACTAGTATCGAAACATAGCACGAATTGAGAGATCATCACTTTGATCACATCGCATGCTTTGATCACATTGAATATCACACAGAATATATCGCTCTCGCTAGACTCTGTGTACATATTGGGGATTCTATCTGGTGAATTCTACATGATATGCTGCACAAAGTCATCACTCTCAACGCTGGAATTAACGCTACATACACATGACGCTCATATAGACGACTTGTACATGATCGCCATATATGCTCTCTACGGAATATACAGTATCTACGGTCTTTTTGGTATTTTCGGTGTATTTTCAACATACCTAGTCTTCCCGCCAGCTCTAACGCCTCTCCGGAAATTACATAGCGCTGTTAGTCTTTACAGATAAAATAGTCGCTTCTTCACAATGCGTGTGACAGTCACATATGTATGATTCTATCCTCTTAAAGAGTTGTATTATCTTTTATTCTGTGACTCTCTACCACCTACGTACTTGCTCAACCCGAAAGGTTGTATCTGTGTCGAGAGGCTGATATCGTAAGCAAGATGCAAAAACCACAAACCCAGGACCTGCCGGAGCATGATAGCAGATTCATCATTGAAGCTATTACGAGAATTGGGAGAAGAAAAGCCACTTGTCAATTGCTTATTGATTGTGGGACCACAGGACCTATTTTGAGATAAGAATGGGTTCGAAAGAATGAAATTCTAGTCAAGAAGCGTCAGAAGCCTATAGAGGTTCAGAATGCTAGCCAACAACCAATTCTCAGAGCAGGTATATACTATACACAGCCTTTAGAGCTTGCTATAGGAAAACATACTGAATGCTTAGTTTGGGAGATCAGTCAAATTGAACAAGGAATTGATGGGTACTTACCTATCACTTGGCTTTCAAAGTATAATCCCAATATAGATTGGCAGAAAGGAACAATGAACTAGTGCAGTACCTATTGCAAAAATCATTGTCTTCCAAATAAACCTGAGTTCAAATTGATAGATCCCTATCAATTCGAACGAGAAATTGCAGATGATTGTTCCCTAACAATTGCAAGCATAATCTGGCACACAGAGGATGGTGCAGATGTCAAGACGCATTTGCTAGAACAGTATCATAAATGGGCACACTTGTTTAGTAGAGAACAAAGTAATAAGCTGCCAGTACATTCAACATTTGATCATACGATTAAACTAGTTAGTGGGACAGAGGCACCTTTTGGACCTTTATATCCCTTTTCAGAGCAAGAGCTAAAAGCGCTCAAAGAATGGCTAGATAGACAAGTTGAAGCTGGGAAAATAGTTAAATCTAAATCATCAGCCGGAGCGCCTATTCTGTTAGTTCGAAAGAGTGATGGTACTTACTATGTATGTGTTGATTACTGAGCACTTAACAAGGTTACTATTAAAAATAGGTATCCACTACCATTAATAACAGAGTTGAGAGAGCTTTTAAACAAAGCAAAGATCTTTACCAAGTTAGATCTAAAAAATGGCTTTAACTTGATACGGATGTCTGAAGAAGACGAAGAAAAAACTACCTTTCGAACCAGATTTGGCCTGTACCATTGGCAAGTGATGCCTTTTGGGTTGTATAATGCACCTATGACCTTTTAAGCAATGATGGATCACATCTTGCATGACTTGTTAGATGAAAGAGTTGTCATATATATAGATGATATTCTCATATACAGTTAGACTCAGAAAGAGCATGAAATACTAGTAAAGGAGGTATTAGCTCGACTGGACAAAGCAGGGCTAGGAGTCAACTTATGCAAAAGTTACTTTCATACTCCACTGATTGAATTTCTGAGCTATATTATTTCAGCAGATGGTATCAAAATGACAGAAAGAAAGGTACAAGAAGTACAAAATTGGCTACTCCCTCAAAAAGTCAAAGATATCCAAGAATTCCTTGGTTTTGCGAACTTTTATAGGCAGTTTATTAAGGGATTCTCCAAAACTGCCTACCCTTTAACGGAGCTTACTAAAAAGGATCATCAATGGAACTGGATGACTCAATGTCAGCAAGCATTCGACGAACTCAAAAAGAACTTTATTACCGCCCCAACTTTAGTTCATTTCTATTCCGAATAAGAGACGATACTTGAGACTGATGCTAGCGATTATGTATTAAGAGCAATTCTATCTCAACGCCAGTTAAACAAGAAAATACACCCTTGTGTATTCTTATCACTAAAGTTCTCTCTTGCTGAGATGAACTATGATGTTCACAATAAAGAAATGAGTGCGATAATTCAGTCTTTTAAAGAATGGGAACCTTTATTAAAGTCATGTCAGCACCAAATCACTGTTTGGACGGATCATAAAAATCTCGAATACTTTATATCAACCAAAACCCTAACTTGACGACAAGCTTGATGGGCTGAGTTTCTAGCCGAATTTGACTTTGTTGTGAAATATTGCCCTGGTGAAAAGAATGGTAAACCTAATGCTTTAAGTCAACATTGGGATCACTGTCCTAAAGACGGGAGTGAAGACCTGCAACCAGTACAGCTCTTGTTTAAACCTGGACAACTCAAACTAGCAGCAACTCGGATTATCCAAATATGAGATACGTTTCGAGAAGAAGTACTGGAAACTGCACTCAGAGATGCTGATTGGTTAGCAACTCGTCAAGTAGTATTGCAACGGAATAGTAAAGTAGATAAAAACTTTACCATTCAAAATGATCTATTGATATGGAAGAATAGATAGTTTATACCAAATGATAAAGTTCTTCAGAGGAAAATCCTAGAAGACAATCATGATAGCCAGATTGCAGGACACTTTGGGATTCACAAAACACTGGAAAGAATCAAGGCGAATTATCATTGGATCAAGCTGGAAGAGGATATTAATGACTATGTTCGCTCTTGTGATATCTGTCAGTG
>Ga0307514_10002125_pt1 | contig 21385 bp, 20 predicted proteins | sample 16_EM_MG_FD_203088 | JGI IMG/M metagenome (GOLD analysis project Ga0307514, IMG submission 203088) | Populus trichocarpa ectomycorrhiza microbial communities from riparian zone in the Pacific Northwest, United States - 16_EM | ecosystem: Host-associated > Plants > Roots > Unclassified | place...
CCTAGTCTCGAAGAAGCGGTACGCAGAAGCGGCGACGGTCTTGCTTGACTATGCTGGAGATGTGAGGCAGGCCGTGATCGCGTACGTCGAAGGGAACTTCTTCGCGGATGCTCGTCGTATTGTAAGCGGTTTGCCTCCCCTTCTTAGGTGGGAGGTTGATCACTTTTTGGGTTTAGGTATCTCTCCATGCCGTGTCGGAACTGATGGAAGAGATCATCCACCCCGGCGCACTCGAAACCAAATCGCAACTGGGAGAAGATCTGGGAGAGATGAAGTCTCAGCTTTCGAAACAAGTCGCTCGTATCCGGGAGCTTAGGGTCAAAAAGGTCGAACAACCAGGTATGGTTTTTCTTGCTGCTATCCCACAAAGAAAGTGAGCTGACGGTGACGCTCGATATATGTGTGTGTGTGTGTGTTTATTCAGACGCATTTTACGGCAACGACGACGTGGATCTACAAAACATCGACGTCATGACGGACGTTTCAATGGCCCCAACCGCTTTCACGAGGTACACCGTCGCGCCCTCTACTTCGTCAAAAAAATCAAGGTCGGTTCTACATTGTCTTTTTTGGAGGGAACTATAGAACTTACATTTTTTCTCTCTCCCCCTAGGCAAAGTTCGAGATCCAGACGCAAGGCGGAACGTAAAGTCGGATCGGGGAGGAAAGGAACGGTGGACGAAGAAGAGTACTTGTTGCAATCGATCGTCAAGATGTGCTCGAGGTTGGGTAACGTTCAAGGTACGCGAGGGAATGCGAAGGATCCAAACGGGGGTCACTTTCTCATTTTCCTACGTGTTCTCGTTTTTTCTTTCTTAGGGGAGGCGGGGAAGCTTCTTCCTCATATGCTTCAGTTCACGGATGAACATCGAGAAGAGGGCAAGGCTCTTCAAGCCGAGTTGGTCTCCTTCCAGGACGAACTCTCCAAGGCGATTGAAGAAGTCTGGACGCGACCTTCTGGAACTGAATCAAAGGATGTCACGGCCGTCCCCCCTGGTGCGGGCGAAGCGGCGAAACCCCAAGACCCCCAAGATAAGATTGCGAAACCTCAGATCGTGGAACCGACTTGGCGTGTGACGTTATGGGATCGAAAACGGTTGTAGAAAGTATCTCCATTTTTGCCTGTGTACACACATGCTACTAGCTGCGATAATTCAGACGCGTTGCCTCTCGTTGGGACCCCGCCGTATCACTCGTACGGCCGCTCGCCAGTCATACAAAGAAAGTTGTACGGGATATGTGTAACATTTGTGTTGGATACTTAAGACAGATGAGTATGAACATCGGCAGGTGCTACTACAGGGAGGGTGCTCAGTTCGCGGCATAGATAAACAACCAAGGTTCCACCAAATCCTTATGATTAGACTACTTCTTGAGGGTACCAATTACAGAGTCAGGGGCGTATCTTGGAATAACCTTGGGGTCGTGAAGCATGTTGAATTCTTCAGTGGCATCACGGCCGGCGTAGAGCATGATAGCCTTCTCCCCTCCTGGGTGGTCAGGCAAGAAGGAAGTGACATCGAGAACTTGTCCGTTGACAATGACCCAGGCGTCGTCCTTCTTCGTGTGTTTGGCAACCTCATCGAGGGTGAAGACCTTGGCACCAGCCTTTGATGGCTCCGTTTTCGTCTCAGGCTTTGGCTGTTGCTGTGGCTGGGGTCTTTCGATCAGTTGTTTGATACATATCAATGCAGACGACCACGCATACCTTAGCGGCCTGCAAGTGACCAGCAACAGCGCCAAGCCTACCAGTGGCCTTGTCGACGAGGGCACTTGTTTGTTGCAAGAGGTAGGCGGCGGCAGAGTCACCAGACACGCGTCCAAAGACGACACATCCGAGTAACGATGAGCCACCAAGACGGTTGGCACCATGGACACCACCAGCAACCTCGCCGGCGGCGAACAGCCCAGGGATGGGCTTACCATCGGTACCGAGGACGCGAGACTCGGGGTCGATCTCGAGACCACCCATGGTGTAATGGAGAACAGGAGTCATGAGGGCAACATTGAAGACGTCGTTCATCTTCCACTCGCCGGGCTGGAAGAACTTTTTGCCGAATGGGCACTTCTTAGTCTTGACGACGTTGTTGTAATCCTTGAAGGATTGTTCGAGTTGAGCAGGGGTGATTCCTATGTCTTTGGCGAGAGCAGCACCGTTCTCATAACGCTTCATGAGACCACGGCCAACATAGTGTTTACAGTGCCACTCAATCTGCTTGGAGGCTTCACCGTTGAGGACAAGTCGGATTGGATGCTGAATAAGGGATGTTCAGCTAACGCGAAATTGAAGGGTGGAATACGGGATAGACCTTGCCCCTTTGTTCCCAGATCTTTCCAGTGACATAGTCGCGATGTTGCAGCTCATCGACGAATCGCTTGCCCTCGCTGTTGAGCAGGAGACCACCGACGCCACGTAGGGCTTCAGCAGCAAGAAACTTGACCTTGGCTCCTGGCTCGTTGGGGTCGACCAAACCGGTCGGGTGCACCTGGACCTTTTCCATGTCGATGGAGCTGGCCCCGATTGAGATGGCGACCTTGTGCCCGTCACCAGTGCAGTGATCACCGTTGGTGGTAGGGAGCTCCCAATACTCGGGGCGGTACTTCTTCAACAGGGAGTCTTCGGTGAAGTCTGCAGCGTAACCTCCGGTTGCCAAAATGACAGGGCCGTGAGCGGTCTCGGTCTTTCCACCGAGAGTGTACTCGACGCCAAGGACAGCACCACCGTCCTTGATGAGCTTGGTGACACGAGCCTTCTTCTTGATAATGACGCGCTCGGGGTTGCTGATCGCAAGGTCCTCGAGGGTCTCCATTTGAGCGTATGTGATGACCTACGTAAACGTTCGGCATCAGTAACGGGAATCACACGACGACAGAAACACATGGGCTTTGCCCCTCACCATTCCAGGGAATTGGGCGTCGCCACGATGAGTTCGTGGTTGACTGTGACCGCCAAGTCGAGCAACCTTAGAAAGGTCGAGCTTGAACTTGTCCTGCAACCAGTTGACAGCATCTCCGGAACGGCCAGTCAAGACGGTAATGAGATCGTCCCGGGCGAGGTCACGAGCCTATGAGCGAGTTTAGTTTAGTGATGAAGAGATCACACGTGAGTGTGAAACACGCACAGATTTCTTGGTATCTTCGAAGAAAATCCTGGAGCTGTCCTGTATGCCCAGGTCTTGTTGACTTTGGGTTCCAGCACCGTTGATGCCGGATGTGGCCTTGGTTGAGTTTCCACCCATAAATCTGAGGGGAAAAGAGTATGAAAAGGTACTGTCTCGGAGATGGAAGGGACGACATACGGTTGTTTATCGAGGAGGATGACATTGGCACCTCTCTCGAGAAGAGTATGGGCGGCAGAGAGACCGGCGAGACCACCACCGACGACGATGACGCGAGCCATTAGGGAATAAAATTGGAGAGAAAGGTGACGGTTTGCGGAGAGAAGAGGGAGAGGTTAGCTCAAGATCAGGGGCTCAAGTACCCGCACCAATAATAGTCACGCGAATTCACCTTCACGTGTTTTTCTACCCCACCTTCGGACCTTGAGATTTCTCTTCCGGGCCATTTCATCCGATCAGCCTCTCTTTGAAGGTATCGAGAGGGATTCGGTGGGGATACACGGAATAAAGAGGTGCGGTAAATACGAGAAAATCCAGAAAATATTCCTGCTGGCCGGTTCACCCGGTATACGGGGTACGGCGTGGCCCCACCCCGACAGGGCGGGGACAACGACGACTGAAACATCCGGGCGGCTGGAAACAACCCCACGTGAAATTCTCCCTCTCTCAAGTCCGAGGCTTCCAATTCGACACCCAACCAAAACCTGAGGCCAGTGAGCCGGTCTACCTGGAATCAGAAGATGTTACCTGGATCCTTTCTGTGGGTTCACTATGGATCTCCACGAAACCAACCTCACCTGGCTGGTACAAGTTGAAACGAATCGCGGCTCTGAGGAAAGGTCTGGTACGTCGCATGCCGTGCTCGCTTGGTCCAATCAACTCAGGCATCTGCCCAGATATCTACGCTACAACACGTCCATGAGCTGGGCATCATTCACGGTGACATGAAACCTGAGAACATTGTTACCACTACAAAACGGTCTTTCTATCTTATCGACTGGGGATCAGCCAGATACGAAATGGACCCAGTCTCAGATTGCTCAGTGGGAACCCCTGCGTACATGAGCCTTCGCGTTCTTGAAGGAGAACTTACATTATATAACATTCCAATCATCTCCTCCTACCCGGTTCACAAATCCAAGTTCCAGCGAACAACGAGCGAAGCGACCTAGAGCCGCTTTTATCTCTTTGCGGTCTTGGGAGAGTACTACGTCCCGAGTCCCCTTCCGGATGCACTGCAACGCTTCCTCGATATTTGTTGGCTCGACCGGTGCGTTTGCCGTCCAAATAACTCGCGGTACTCTGTTTACGAGGCACTCGCCGAACTCCTTGATTCCCTGTTATAGTAATGCAACATCGCCTGCGGTTGAGTTTGTGGCACCTTGTTTTTCTCCCTCAGTTGTCCTTTGAGGCACATACCATCATTCTCGATACCCGTAGTCTCATGTCGGCAGGTGATTCCAGTTGTCTCTTAGCCTATCCTCGCAGAATAGACATGGCTTGAGCTCTGTTTTCGAATTTGGTGACCAGGGACGAGCATGGTATACACTGAACCCATTCTCCGAATTAGAAAACAGCCAGTTGATCCAGGGTGACGTGAACGAGCCGGATATTGATCTTCGACATCCCGACGCAATGCACGACACCGGAGTCAGGCCCTCTAAACAACAAGTCATTCCAATTATCAGGCCAGCGAGATTTGGGGCCGTAAGGGAGTGCAATCGGCCATGACTGGAAAAGAAACCTCCCACGCATTTGATCCGCCCACCCGTCGATCGGTTTGAATACGGGAAGGGTCCCCTACCTCATGAGTCGCAGATATCATGCGAGGGCATATCTTGCAAGATTGTAAGCGTCTGTCCCAATGCCAGAAATTGGGGCCTCTTGAAGATTGGAAATCGCGCAACACCGCTGCACACTGTTTTCTGCGAATCCCACGTGCGTGACCCGGCCTTTGCCGCTTGCCGGCCCCTACCACGATAAAGCCCCCGCCCCCGCCTGACACGCCCAACCCTTCACCGACACCGCGACGACACCCTCTCCTTGGGTTCAGATATCATGCCTATCCAATGCTCTTTCTGCGATAAAGTACTCACCAAGGGCGATATGAAGAATTGTGCTAGTTGCAAGTGAGTGAACCAGGACAGCGGACACGGACTCGTCATGATAACCGTTTCTCCGCCCCTAGGGCAGTTATCTACTGTGTGAGTGGACACGCTCCTACCACCTCGATTCGTCAATCAACGTTTTGCAATGCTAGTCTAAAGAATGTCAAAAGGGGTCCTGGAGGAAGGACCACAAAGAAATCTGCGGCAGGATCTCTAACCCCCAGAACGCCGCCGACGAACTCTGTCATTGGTTCACGATGTGGTCACCTTCCTTCGTGTACGCTACAACGTGGGCACTGGATCTCAAAAACAACCCGGGGCACAATATGAAGCACGCGTATGTAATCAATCGGTTTCGAAATGGGCCATGATGGTAAATCCTGACCCGCCTATCAAGCCTGATGCTCTTTGTGGAGAAGACGGAATCGACTGATCCCGCTCACCGCTACAGGGTGAGCGAGTTCGCCCACCGCGCGGTAATCGTGTGTTTACTGAAGACCCGCTATAGATAATCGGTCAATGGTTCATTCCGTTATCGACGCACAAGCACGTGAAACGCGTAGCACCGGAACACTTCGTCGTTACCGTTCAAGAACCCTCCACCTTGGCCGAATCGCACCTCATGTGGAACAACCGTGCATGGAGCCTGTTGCCCTCTATGCTGTCTAAACCCGGCTCGGCGCTTCTCGGTAAACTCGCGGTTCCAGTCCTGCGCCATCTCACCGAAAACGTCAGTCATATCGATGCGATGATGATGTGGGACCATAATGTGTGGTTGAGTCATCCTCATCCAATGGTCCAACCGGAGGAGATGGCGGTGTTGCCTGAAGAGATTGCTCGTACGTTCAAGTAGCTATCTTTGTTACAGGCAATACATATCGGAATCATCCAACCGCCTTTTCTGTTCTCCTGGTCTGACGCGCTCTGGGCTCAGCAAATGCTCTCATGATGATGTTTGTATCCAGTCAGACCCCCGGTGGAGGTTACCGAAGGGACGTTTTATAGCTGCAGTGAAGGGGTCGTTCCGCTTTCATTACAGCTGTGCGCTGTGTGATCGGGTGATCGAATGCAGTTTGTGGTCAACTTCCAACAGGTTAGTCTGGAAATCAGATCGTCCAACAGATTCTGAATGAACCACCGTAGAGAGCATTCTGTGGCACCAACTTTCGCCTTTGCTCTTTGGCGACTAGGGGTCTGTCTAGATCTGCGATGTCCACAACAAACCAGCCATCAGACATCCTGGTGGAGGCGAGCGCTGCTTCCACTCCGAAGCCCGTCCCACTGGTGATGCAGATCGTCGTACGGAGAGATTTGCTCACAGTAAGTTCGAGACAGGATCTAAATCACCCGCTGTTTACGATTCCAGTATAGCAAGACGGGTGGGGAGTCGGTCCCCTCATGGCTCAGGTAGCACACGCAACTTCCGCGGTGGGTTCGAATGGTTCATCTAATTGAAACCAATCCTGATACGTCCCCAAGGTCCTCCACGAAACGAGAGAGCGGGACGAAACGAAGGAATACCTCAACGATCTGCTGAACATGTACAAATCTGTCTTTCAGGTCTGAGTCTATCCCATAGGTCCGCGAGCATCAGGGATAATAACAATATGCTTTAGGTCGATAGCCTGGCAAAGCTAGAAAAGTTAGCTAATGTGCTCAAGTCTGCCGATCCACCGATACCCCACCACCTGTGGATCGAACAGCCAGAGAATATCCCGACGTGTCTCGCAGTTGCCCCGAACAGGCGAGACCCGAAGGTGAAGAAGGCGTTGGATAAGAGTGGATGTAAGTTATGGAAAGGTTGAGACGAAGTTAAGGAACGTAATGCCACGCAGAATGCGGTAGGAACAGAATACTCGGTACGGGGCTACCGAATGTTTGGTGGTAGGAGTTCCTCGTGGACGTTAAAGTATCTGTCGCCAAAAGAGCGCCCGTGAGTTACACTCGATTGTGTGGCGTGCAAGTAAGCGCACCTGTGAACTTTCCCGACTTGTTTGCATGTTCCCTCCCCATTCTCACCCCAAGTCACGACCCAACTTCCTACCAGCCTTCCTTTCGCATCCGTCGTCTCTGCAACAGTTTCCTGAGTACCAGTAACCGCTCTCTCTTGTTGCTCCTTCCCTTGCAACTTGACATGATCCGCCAACTCCCACTTTGCGAAAGCTCTGGAGGTCTCCTTGAGGAAACTCGTGTCGTATACGCTCGTGATTCGTTCGTGTAGCGCCAAGGTCAAAGTAGTCATTTTCAGCGCGTTGTCCTTCTCTACCCGCTGGAGTTTTGTAACGTAGGGACTCCCGCACCATGTGACGAGGGCGGTGGATACGCCACTGGTGGCCATTGCGACTCCTGCAAGGGCGAACCTGGCACCGAGAGGGATTCCGGAGGCTTCGATTACGAAAATGAATGGTGCGAGGGCGGTGGAGAGTGCTAGAGAGGATAGGGAGAAGATTTTAAGCCTCCGGAAGGTGTTTGTTAGCGGACCCTGGTACGCGACCTCCGGGGTTGTCGTGGGTTCGCTCGGTGAGGTAGAGACCCTTCGGGATTGAGACAATAAAGTAAGGACTTGAGGATTCGGCCTCCGCATGTGTGACAAACCATGTCCACAAGCACGGGAGGAGCGCAAGAGTGAGCGTTGCATGAAGGAAAGACCGGAACGGATGATGGGATAGGCGCCAAGGTGGTGATTGCGGCGGCGCGAGGGCATGTCAAAAACCAAAAAGACTGCTCCCTGCCAGGCTCGAACTGGCGATCTTCGGATCACGCCTTGATACAAGGCTCACAGCTGTGTATGAGACCGACGCTCTACCGACTGAGCCAAGGAAGCTTAAATTCTCAAGTATTTTCAGTAGATACAACCCGTCCCAGCTCAGCGACCACCGGGAAGAAGGTACCAAGTGAGTCTGGGAGTCCTAGTCGTAAGGGAAACGCCTGACTACTCACCCGAAATGAAGCCGGAAGGTTCGCCAGGTCTTATTTCCGGGGCGCAACCACTGACAAAAAGTCGGCGGCGACGATCGGTACACAGGCAGGTCGTCGAAAACCCCGAACACACTGATTTGATGTCATGGGGTTCTTCCCGTGCAGAATACAGTTTCGTTCTCATCTCCCATCATGACGAAGCCCACCACCGGGAAGATTGGAGGAGAGTTTGGTGACGTGAGGGCAGCTATCGATGTCGAGAAACTCAACGCGTATCTTGGGGCTCATGTGCCAGAAGTTACTGCACCGGTGACAGTGAAGCAGTTCAAGGTGTGTGTCTAGGACAAATATCATTCGCGGCTGTTGGCTTACGACTGTATTGGGTTAAGTTCGGGCAGGTATGATTGGACATTCCGCTCTCTTGCAGATTCCTGACGTTCCGTCGTTTAGTCAAACCCAACCTACTTTCTGACTGATTCGAAGTGCGTCGCCTCCTACATCCATTTGAACGGACGCGTTCATTGATCATTTGCTACAGGGGCAGGAAGTCTGTTCTACGGAAGAAACCCGCTGGACAACTCCTCTCATCTACGGCTCACCAAGTCGAACGCGAGTACCGAGTCCTCAATGCTCTTCACAAACACAATGTCAAGCCCAGTACTTCGCCAGAAAAACGCGTACCGGTGCCACAACCATACATCCTGTGTGAAGATAGTGCAGTCATTGGGACTCCGTTCTACGTCATGGAGTTCTTAGATGGTCGGATATTCACGGACGTCTACATGCCTCAGCTGGATCCTAAGGACAGGCGAGAATGGTGCGTCAGTATTCCATTAGAACAGCAGTAGTGCTGAGAAGAAATTAGTTGGCTTGCCGCAGTTCGTGCGCTTGCCGCACTGTCTTCTCTTTCGCCCAAGGAACTCGGTCTTGAGGACTTTGGATCACCGAACGCCTACTTTCCTCGCCAAATAAAATCCTTGACGAAGGTTTCACTCGCACAGTCTAAGGTGGTTGACGTTGAAAGCAAGGAAAACGTCGGAAAGATACCCGCTTTCGACGACCTTATGGACTGGTACACCAAGAACCTTCCCGATGAGACGAAGACTGGTTCTCGAATTGTTCACGGGGACTACAAGTTAGACAATATGATCTTCCACCCTACGGAGAATCGTGTGATTGGCATTCTTGACTGGGAACTGTGTACGCTCGGTAGTCCTGTAGGTCTTAGTGCTCACATATCTCAGACACGCTTGCTCAAACGACCACAGCTTGCGGATTTGGCGAACCTCACACAACCATGGGTTTTTGACCCGAAAGTCATGAGCCCCAACGTCACTTCATCGGCGGCAGGGTCCGTTATCAAAGGGTTCAAGAACGTGGAAAACGTTCCAATCACGAAGGAAGAGATGGAAGAGGAATACTGCGAAGCTACCAGCTGGCCGTACCCCATTACGGAAATCGTGTTCGTTCGGAGCTGGATGGTGATGCGAGTGAGTTGACAGATTTGCCAAGCTGTTTGCAGGCTGACCCATAGGTGACTTAGCTCGCGATCATCTCTCAAGGTATTGCTGCCCGTTACGCTAGACGGCAAGCCAGTTCTGAACAAGCGTTCATGCATATCAACATCTTCCCTGTCGTTGGACGAGTGGCGAAGACCGTGCTGGAGGAGCAGGGGTATAATATCGGTGCTAGTTCGAAGTTGTAACCTACACGAGGGGTTTGCATGTGTTGGGAACGTTTCGGCGAAGGAATGCAACCACTTGCGGGAACGACGTGATCCTTCTGGACCTCGCGCTTCATGAAGTGCCACATTAGAGTTTGAGATCCAATGACATGACTGGAACGGAGAGCTTTTCTTCTGAATGGTCGATAGAGAACCACACCTCGCGTTGCGACTGTGTATCCCACCGAGCGACGAGAAGAGACGTTCAACCTCTGCTGCGTGGGGAACAATGGAAAATATTGCGATTCAAATCGTTTCAGGTGACACTTATCTCCGGTGACAGTCAAGTTGGACCCTCTGATAAACGGTCAGTGGCCTTGGTTATACTAGAATACCGTTTCAAGTCGTCAACTATCTGAAAGACTTCTTGCCGCGGAAACGCAGTCAGGGTATTGCTGGGCTATTGGTACCGAGCTGCCACCCTCTGCCAACCACCTCGACCCCGCCACCCGGCAATTACCACCTGGCAAAACCACCCGGCAGGCCGGCGGCGATCTGCCAACAACACTAATCGCAATGGAGTGGTGAGAAGGCTGGATCGACATGAATGATGAGACGATGCGGAGGCTCACCCGAGCGTGGACGTCGAGCCGGCTAGTTTCGAAGCGGTAACAAGGGGGGATATGCTTGAGTGTGAGCATTGCAATATAGAAAACGAGGAGATTCCGAAAACGATAGAGAGGAGGCAGCAGAGTAGAACGGAGATGTTTAAGGGGTTCCTGAAAGGATTTCTGGCATTTTATAGGCGGGCCAGAGTATGCGTTGCAGCGTGAAGCGGTGAATGTCGCGAACCTAGAAAAATGCCAGCTCGCAACCCCTCAAAATGGTATTGTGCCTTGGACCTGCGACCTGGGATTTCTAACTTTTAGAATCTCCCCAAAGGAACTAAATCAGTTAGTTGTCACCCTGGATCTCTGAGCGTCTTGGGGCATGAAAAGTCGCAAACTCCTTCGCTCTGGTCTAAAAAGCAAAAAAAAAAAAAAAAAGAAAAAGCTCGGCGAGAACAAAACAAAAAATAGTGCCCATTGACCGGATCGAACGATCGACCTTGTCATTGCGTAAGCGGCGTCGAACACCAAATTACGAGTGACACGCACTACCACTGTGCTAAACGGGCTTATGGAATTGTTCGCAAATGCGCCACATCATCAGAAGGATTGAAGAATCGAGTGCACGTAAAAACTTGTCTGAGCTGGAGGTTAGACCGGACATCCGGATCCTGACTGTGGACAGATCCAGAATGTGTTCCTAGAAGTGGGGGTGGTTCTCCATTTCTGCAAGCACTTGGCATGGACGTACCTCAATAAAGAGAGGGAGAAAGAAGAGGTCGTACAATCTGCTGTTGATAATGGTCTGTGTTGAGACCTACGCTTGTTGAGCGCGTCCTTGCAAAGACACGGTCTAATAAGTCTGCCTAGTTCTCGGTCGGGGCCGCCGAAACAGACTCTACACTGCGGCGACCTATTCGGAGGGACATCGTTTCTGGTCAGTTTCGCTGGTTTCAAAACCGGCACCCGCCAAACCAAAATCCTGTTGATTTGCTGGTGGGGAGCTCAAAATCCACAGTATGTATTTTGATTTGGCGGGCGCGGGTTTTGAAACCGGCGGAACTGACCAGGGCCTTACTATTTTCTTTGTTCCGTTAGCATCGTCGACTCTTCATGCAATCGATTTGGGCCACATGTCCTTCAAGACGTAGCCACTTGAGGAACAAGCGTCACAGACATGGGTCGCGGGATCGCATTTCAATCACGAATAACCTCCCATTCTCATTGATAATCGTAGCTTCTGTGCGTGGGCGAATGTGGGTGTGGGTAGAAGAATGAGTAGTCGCATTACTGTTACCGCTACCGCGTCATGGGATCGGCGCATCCCTCCCCGGCGATCGTCAGCGCTATTACGTGGTCCGCTCGAGAAGACTTGGGAGTGGCGGTGTGTTCCTTATCCTATACTATTCCGCTTCAGGTTGCAATAAACAACAGCTCACCAATCATAACTGCTATAAGCGCCGGATTTTCGACATCATATCAACATCACTTTTCATTGATCGGAAACTTACGAAGAGCGGGACCAATCGATGGTTGAACCGATACTCTACCTTTTCAAGATATCGATATCTTATGTGATAGCCCATGGGTATATAAACCAGGGCCACTTGGTGGGCCTCTGGCGACAATCCCGGAACGACGGCGCACAATTCGGTGAACATGCCTTGCGAAGCAGGTCATTCCGCCCCCTCTCCCGCAGTGGATAACCACCAACTCATCGAATCAGTAGACATGCAGATCTGGTCCGACATCTGTTCAATGGAGATTCCCTCAAATGAATGTCTTTCAAAAATTCAGTCCCTCGTGAGCTGTCCGACCAAAATCACTGTCGTTAGGAGCTTCCGGGGAAACCAAGCCCGAGCCATTATCAACCTTCTCGACCGGGTAAGTAACCCATCTGTTCCAGTGCCTCAACAACTCAAGTCCAGGCGCGAAACACAGGTCCTTGAGCGGTCGTGTCTCGATGACAAACTCCAGCAGCGGTGTTTACGGCTTCTTTCCAAGATCTGCAAAGCCAGCGGATTCATACCGGTCTCGTATTTTCTTTGCGAGGAGTCCGTACACCTCGGAGTGGTCCGCTACTGCGGTGGGTACGCGGACGTAAACGAGGGAAAATACATGGGATTTCCTGTAGCCATCAAGCGCCTCAGGATTAAGGAGGGGGATTCCGACAATATTTTCAAGGTACACTCAATCAACCTCGCGTATTGCTGTCATTCATTTTTCGTGCAGCGCTTATGTCGAGAGACCATCGCTTGGAAATATTTGTCCCACCCGAACATCTTGCCTTTGAAAGGGATTTATGTGTCCGTAGACCCGACTCGCTTCTGCATTCTCTCGGAGTGGATGCCCAACGGGAATGTGATGGAGTATACAAGACTCAATCCTGAGGCAAATCGTTTGCGATTGGTGAGCCACTTGTCGTTCTCCCCAATTTCTCCCTTTTTTATTCATCAATAACTTTTAGCTCTCCGAGGTTGCGTCTGGTGTGGCCTACCTTCACAAACTCAGCATCGTTCATGGGGATATCAAAGGCGTAAGTCCCAGCGCTCCTGACGTGCCTTTCGCCTCGTTGACGAGGAAAGCAGGCAAACGTCGTTGTTGATAATACAGGCACTGCTCGTGTTGCGGATTTTGGTTTCATGACTATGACTGACCTGAGCGCATTTCCCTTGTCTGTGACTGCTGTTGCATCTGTGGGGACGTTTCGTTGGATGAGTCCAGAGCTTCTGGATCCACCGCGCTTCGGTTCCAACGGCCGTCCAACTCGCGAATCGGACTGTTATGCGCTTGGCATGGTGATATACGAGGTGAGCGGGTTACGGTTGATACAATGATACCTCACTTACCCTCCCCAGGTTCTTACTGGCCTCCCGCCATTTCACCACTTATCTGCCTACACACCCGTGTCCGTTGTCCTGAGAGGTGGGCGTCCGGAGAAGCCTCATGAAGCTGAATCCCTAGGCTTCTCCCACACGCTTTGGGGGCTAGTACAGTCGTGCTGGAGCGAGTCAATTTCAACTCGACCAACCGCACAACCCCTGCCTCCCTCAGTTGGAACCCCCCTCCGGAGTACCCCGTAAGAATTGATGACGGAGGTATCAACGATTCGAGTTCATCTGGTTCTTCGAGAACCTCCACGGAGAGTTCTATGCGTGGGACGTAGAGATTAGTCGCTTCACACGAAGCTCCGCCGTCCCAATTGTTACGTCATTTCGTTTTCTACCCATTTACGTAAACCACTTCTGTCCTGTCCCTGTTTCGTTCCCGTGTATGTACCCACGAGGTTCCATCCGCCGGCATCCGAAATTTGGATCTCCCTCAATTCGATGGACCCAGATTCATAGAGCAGGACTACGAATTTTCCACCAGGAAGGTAGTGTGAGGAAATGAGAGGTGCATCCACGGTGAACTCGTGTGGTCTCAAATATCCTGAGTGTCCTTTGATCCAGCACGTGTCTACCTTGGCCCGAGAGATGACCGGACCCACCGTGATGGCGGAGACGTCTACTTTTGAGTAACGTCGAGTTCCCCCGATTTTTCCCCGGCTTCGGACGCCAAGGGTCCCAGGGATTGCTCCGTTTCGCCCAATTTTTTTTTTGCAACATTGTCTGGCGAGTCAGCCGCGAGCTCTACATCCATTGAGATAACGAAGAGGGATCATTGGCCTGGTCGATGGATTCTGAGTATGAAGCATGGAACGAGAGGATTGAAATTCACTACAACAGTGATGTGTATGTAGTTGTGGTTTACAAAGAACATCTGTGTGACGACGATATTCTTGACATCGAGTTTGCTATCCGAGCGGTTACAAATGCGGTGGAGCGGTCAAGTCCTCGCAGACGGTCGCATTCACAAGCCGAGTTAGCAGTACTCTAACTTCCTTGTATTGGAGTCTCCACTTGGTATCCCCGGTCCGGTCCCTTTTCCAATGAAGTCGGACAAGTCTTGACATAATTGAGTCCTTCATATAGCCTCTCGTTGAATATATTGACCCTAAGTAAGTGGGTCGGAGTCGACGGACGATTTGTCGTCTCCATTATGAACTTCTATTCAGGAACGATTCTCTGTTACATTCTACGCCTAGTGTTCAACGAACATTGTGAACTTCTCGTTAGACCGAGGGAGGAACCTTTTGAGATCTTCTCGAAATCCTTCCAATAAATAATCAGGTCTTAGCGGCACCCCATGCACCAAGGCAACTTCTATCTTCCCTGTGACATTTTTGGCCCATTGATCATAGGCCTCGCACAGTTCATCATCCGTCAGCGTCCACGCGTCCACGTCCTCTTCTCTGAAAAGCTCCCCGTGGGACCAAAGCCTGGAATATATCACGACATTCCTCAGGTGCGGCGAACGAATGGTCTGGAGCAGCAAAGCGGTTGACTCGGGCCACGGATGGGAAATACAAAACCTCCGTAGCTGAGTACACTCGGAGAGTGAAGTCGGATTCGCTGCATAAAGCAAGATCAGTCCAGAAACAGGTTCAAAATGTCCGAGGGCTCACCCAAAGGATCGCCCTCTTCGAGGTGGAGACTCAACGACTCGAGGGTAGCGGCAGACGAATCAAGTAGCTCTCCCAATACATCGCCGGATTCGCAGTTATGAATGCAGATTGTCTTGAACTTCGGAGAGGTGGACGCGAGGAAGACAAGGAAGTCGTGGTGTTGTTCAGAGAGCCCCCAGAGGAAAAGGTATCCTTGGAAGCTCCCCGTTGTAGGGAGTTCTTCCTTGGATATGATTCCTCTCATCTCCTCACCTAAATCTGCAATGTGGAAGACCTGAAGATATTGCAATCGCGGGAATATCGACGTGAAGAAGATCAGTGATTCTGCGCTCGCCTCTCCCCCCAGCATGAGGCTGGTCACGGTTTCGCCGAAGTGTCCGAAACCGGTAGAAAGCTGTTCGGCGCTGAGCAGCCTCGAATCTCACCCGGCGAGGGATAGAGTTTCCAGGTTCCGAAAAGAGCGGAGGAAAGCTGTCGTCACGGAGTCGAACCGCAAAAGGGTTTCCCAGCGTCCATTGATGTTGAGGTCTCTGGTCAAGGAGAACATTTGACCCAACTCGGCCAAGACAGCTTCGGTGACGTCCATCGAAGACTCCCGAAAACTGAGGGCCGCGAACAGGTGTTTTTGGCTGCGTTCTCTCCACGCTCTGGAAACCATCGAGAGGGACGCCAAAGTACGTTTGTTGCGGGTGCTATCTTCACTCCACCTGGCCGTCCCACTGAACTCGTCGATGATACTGTCAATTATTTCTCGTGGGAGTGATAGCGGTGCCATCTTGAGGGGTGCCGGCAATGGGATCGGGTTTCGATTGAAGGAGTACGCGGAGGAACTTGAATCCGGTAGTCGGAGGAGGGCGCACGCTTTGATCTGATCCGGACACGCGTTCTGCGGGTGCCGTACATTACACAGTCGTACTTATCCAAGTCTATGCTCCATAAGTCCTGCACACGCAAGATACCTCCTGCAGAGATGCAAAACACACCCGTGATATCCTCTGTCCCCATCAATGAAGTTTAGAACACCAGCTCAGGAGAGTTGACGACCTTGTGAGGGTTCGACGGTGACACGAATCAAAAATAATGTTCACTGACCAGATTGAACAATCGACGAGTGACCCCGTCCCGCATCGACGAGGCGGAGTGGAAGTGTCGACGAGATTCATCTGATTTGCGATCAGCTTCCAAATTCTTCCATCGCACTCGACCAGAACCCCCAAGACGCGAATGCACGCGTCAGTTCGCGGATCACCTCAGTGTTTATCCTAATTTACGCATGCGATGAGCAAAGTAAACAAGTATCGTGGAAGGTTACATTTCGTATCCAACACTCGGGCGCGGCGACAGACGGGGTATTTGTTGGGCGAAAAGCTACGGTGTTGCTACAGAGAAGTGTATGCATATTCAAAAAGTCAAACGTAACATCAAAACCTGGGGAATTATAATCACGGTGACGAGAAAAGATGTCAATCGGCGCCCTACAAAGGAGATGTCGATTTTGTTTGGAATGAAAAGAGAAGAAAGAAGATGAGACCGACACAAAGTAACAAAGGTGAGGCATATGAGAGAGTGATATCAACGCAGACGAGCAAACGGGAAGACACAAATACACTCGAAGTTAACGCTTCTTGAGAGCGGCCAGGGAGGTCTTGGCGTGTTGAAGGTTGTCGATCTTTGTCCTGATAGCGACGGCGGCAGGGTCAACAGACCACTTGTTGAATTTACCCAACGCTTCCTCCGCCTTCTTCAACTCCGAGTCCATTAACGCCAGATACATATCCAAGTCCGTACTCCTCCTACCCTGAGCGACCTCCTTCGTAACGGCCTCCAATTGTTCCTGGACCTGAGGGATCAACTCCTTGTACTTCAACCACAGGATCGCCAGCCAAAGGACGATAGCAGCCGGGTTCGCAACGCCCTTGATCGCGTCTATCAATTCCGGGTTGTCGATGCACCTCCTCAAAGGCTCAGAGTCATCTGGAACCGAAGTGAAGCCCTCCAGAAGTTTCCATTTCTCAACAACAATGTGAGGACGCCAGTGAGGGGAGTTGATCATACCGAAGAGAACCGCGAGAGCAGCCTTTTGGACATCGTTGGTGCGCTCGATACCGTCGAGAGCAGAGGCCCAATCGACGCACAAGCTCCTCATTTGATCGGGTTCCATAATCGGAGTAGGAGTGTTGAACCATCTGTCTCCGATGAGAGGGAGGAGGAAGAGGCCGGCCTTGCGAAGCTGGAATGGCCTATTGTTTTGGAGGACGTAACAGATACCGCGAACGAAAGAAGGCTCTGTCGGATCGAAGCGTTTCAGGGCCTCGATGGTGACGGGACCCGAAGCATAGGCCAGCGCGCGTAAAGCGTTCTGAATCGGTCCGTCCTGGTTTTGACCGCCCCGGGTAGCCAAGTCGAAGTGATGATCCAAGAACTTGAGGATGTCTTCAGGATCCTCGACCCACGGCAAGAATTTGTCCCACTTGTAGGCACCGTGGATGGCGAGACGAGAAGCCTCCCACTTCTTCTCCTGTGAGTAGGCGAGGGAAACGGGAGCCTGCATGACGGCACGGAACAGGTTGTAACTCTTCTGGGCGATTTCGTTCTCGGAGAGGGGAGCGATCAGTTCCATTGCCTCCAGAGCACGGTCCATATCGCCGGTGGTCGAAGTGGGGTTCCTGAAAGTCTCAGAGAGCTTCTCGTAGATTCTATCGCTCTGAGCGTTACGTTCACGACTGCAACAGGGCGATTTAGTTTTGTCCGAGTGGAGATAGCGTGTGAATTCAATTCACCTCTTATCAACGACCGACAAATCATCGACGTCCAATTTGATTCCGAGGACCAAACCGATTATGAACAGGCAATCAGCGACGATCGGAGCGGGAGGGGGAGGTTCCAATCGAAGTGAGTAAAAGACGAATTCTCTGATATCATCAGGCAAAGGATAGGTATTCCTGAGGACATCCCAAGCGCGGTAGAGGAGAATGTGTCCCATCCAAGCATGGTGGGGAACGGTGAGTGAGAATTTCTGCCAGTGCATCGGCTCGAAATCACCAAAGACGCGATCTATGATGCCAAGAGTGGATTCCAGGTCAGTGTCTCCCTCGTAGTGCTCGGAGCCCATGATGATTTGCCGGCTGGAGATGGATCTGAACACTGCCTCGTCGGATTCATGGCCGATGCACTTGCGTTGGATTGCGAGGTGGAGGAGGGCCTTGGCGCTAAGGTAAGCCTTGTTCCTGAGTCTGGGGATAACCACGCGATGACCAGTTGAACGATCGAAACATTCGAGTACCGTGTCGTAGAGTCGTTCCAATGGAGTGGTTCGAATTTCGGCGTGCCAAACGATATCGGGGATGAACTTCATGATGGCCATGATAACGTCCGGGTCCATCGACATGCTGAACATCCACGCGATACAGTGCGAGTCCAGCACGCAGCCACTCCAGTCGGTCTCCTTATTGAAAAGTGGGGGTGGCTGGTTGGGCGGGCTGGCCATCGGCAGCTCGGTATGATTGCCGCCATCGACCGTTCCGAACCTGCCCAATCCATGAGGATTACCAGGTTTAGGTCTCACCCGTATCTTTTTCCCCCATGAGAAGATGTTAAACCATTTCCTAAGTCTCTTTAGGCGCTTCTTGTGCTCGTCGTCAAAACGGATCAAGGCACGGAGGACTAAGGAAAGCGGCGTTTGGAATGGACAGTCGTAGGAAAGAGTGGCGGCGGACACGATAAGGAGGTAGAAGAGAATGCCGAATGTAGTCAAACCGATGACAGCGGCGGCGACGGTTTTGTTGACGAAGTAGAGGTAGTTGGAAAGAGCATAGCCGAGGAGAAGTAGAGCGACTTGAAGCATGAGGGGTAGACATTCCATGACGGGGCTGAAGTGCCAGGTCACCATTCCATTCATCTTGCGTTGTCGATGCCGACTACGATCGACAATGGATCCATGCACCTCAACCTGAGCGTATCGGTTTAGCCATTGTTTTCCTAACATGGCGAGGAACGTGGCGAGGAGGGAGGCAGACAAACTCGAGTAAAGGATGGTTTGGACGTGGACGACGGTGGGATTTGGGCCATTCCATTGAGGGAAAGTGGCGGTTTGAGTGTTTCCCAGCGAGGAATTGGCAATAATCTTGAGGAGGTCATAGCTCATTTGTTGGAAATCCGGTGCGAGCTCACTCTGGACCTTGACAATGAAAATAGATGCAACTACGGAGAAAAAACCGCCCTGCACCCCCCGAGAAATTAAATGAGCACTATGACCAAAACAAACACGGAAGAAAACCTCACATAGATCAACGTGGTGTTTAAGTCTTCGCTATATTTCTTCATAAAGTCACTGTCGAACCCGTCCGCTTCGCGCTGGAATTTGTCGTAGAATTCGGTGCGGGCATTGCCGGAGGTTTTAACGAGGTTCGGAAAGAGAGATGGCAATGCCTTGAGCATAGCATCTTCCAAACTGAAGAAAATGGGATCAGCTAATGTTTGAGATGCAAGGGAGGGTATCAGATGGACATACGCTTGTGGACTTATGGTCGCTTCCCCCATGGTGTGTCACAAGGAGCGGGGGAGAGACCTGAAGAAAAGCTCGTGCTCGAGGGGACTCGGGGAACCGAGGGGGGCAAAGAGTGAGCAGAGGTTAGTAGTAGCAAACGACCGATATTTAATATGAATGTTAGGAATCATGGCACTGCCAACCGCATGGAGGAAAGACCGCGATCGCGTGTCCTGGTAAACTGTATAAAGACGGATGCATTAAATTATATAACTTGCATTTAAGCTCAGATATCGAGAAAATAGTACCCTCCCCGTTTTCTGATGCGAAATGAGTCTCATTTCGATGGATCGTTTTCCACAGAATACTCGTTGTTTGGCAATGAGCTATTCCCAGGGACTCTGGAAAACGGTCCACCGAATGAAACCTTTTATCAGCAGTGATCACTGCTCTTCTTAGCAATCGCGATTTTCTCACCCTCACTCTTGGCCACGGATACGATATCATCCTGCTGCCTAGTTTCACCCCTAGGTGTCCACGTGGCTACTGCGTTATTTTGAAAAAGTGAGGTGAAATATTTGGAAAGCATGTCGAATGCTGGAAATTGATGGACGCTTGCGATAAGCCTTAGTAGTGTGGAACGTATACAACGCAAACGAAATCACCTTGTACAGCATTCGAAATTACCAGGTCGGCATGACCAGATCGGTGCAAGTTCTGTGTCTAGACTGGGCGAGATATCAGTACATTCATACCGAGTTCGCCATTTAAGTACTGAAGTCGGACTGGCTGTGAGGGTAGTAGGATCACTGATCAACGAGAGTCTCGCTTCCGTCGTCATCGCCTTCATACACTAGGGGAAGGATATTGATGCGGTGCAACACGGCCTAGAGGACAGGTGAGAGGAGGAGAACAAGGCACCACGTTTTCGCCCACGTGCATGTTTCGTACAAACGAAATTACATATCCCACCAGGTGGACACCTTCCTCGGCGGATGTCTCCGGCGGTCGGGCCGAACATCCTTGAATGTCTGGGGACAACTTCTCGACTACCCGGACTGTCGGGTGTCTGCAGATGACCACAGATTTCCACCCAAAGACATTCGTCGGGATGACCATCAGTTGGGTTGCCGGTGGTTGATTGATCCCCCAAGTCATCTGCTCCGCTCGCGTCACCCGCTCAAGTGCAAATGAAACCGTGTACATACTAGCACAAAGTGTACTAGGAGCATGAACGAACAACAGCCGGAATGATTGTATGCGGAGTGAGCGGGTTACAGTCGGGACGGAGATCTTGTTGGAAATCCTAGTTTAGCGTTCATGTTCTTCGGCCGAAGCGGACTTTTAGCTACTTCTATTTACCCGGTCCGCGAGTCATGTCCGTCGCGTCGTTACCTCTTTTTTCTCCTCATCGCTTTTCGTCGCTTTGAGGAGTGAGTAGTCTTCGCTATCGCCTTATACTTCTTCTTCACTCGTACTGACAGATTAATTACAGTAGAAATTGTAATAATGCATAACGTCCGTTCCCTCAAAATCCCAATGCATATATATTGGGCGTTGTGCACTTTGAGCGTAACGCAAAATGAGGGTTGAATTCCAAAGCATTATGGATTATCCATTTTCGACTATATACACAGCAGAATGAACACCATCCCCCCCCAAGCTCGATACAATTTCAGGATTATGCATTTTCAGCGTATGCATTATTACAATTTCTACTGTAGTTGTCTCTAACTAAACGCTGTTTAGTTTCCAACAGATCTCACATTTACCTGGCACCCAACTGTTCTTACCTGCCTTCTGCCGTCGTATCGCCTCCGCGCCTATGGACCTGCGCCTGCGGTGAGTGTCCGGAAAAGAAACCTCCTGAGGTCGGACCGTTAGGTTCCTCCCACACGCTTTGTGCTAGGACACTGGTGTTGGGGCGAGTCGAATTCAACTCGACCTTATTCGGGCGATCTTGTGCTTGTAGAGG
>Ga0307514_10002126_pt1 | contig 21381 bp, 20 predicted proteins | sample 16_EM_MG_FD_203088 | JGI IMG/M metagenome (GOLD analysis project Ga0307514, IMG submission 203088) | Populus trichocarpa ectomycorrhiza microbial communities from riparian zone in the Pacific Northwest, United States - 16_EM | ecosystem: Host-associated > Plants > Roots > Unclassified | place...
CTTTCCCCTTCCCATCCTCAGTCGCCTTCCCTTTCCCCTTCCCATCCTCAGTCGCCTTCCCTTTCCCCTTCCCGTCCTCAGTCGCCTTCCCTTTCCCCTTCCCGTCCTCAGTGGCCTTCCCTTTCCCCTTCCTGTCCTCAGTCGCCTTCCCTTTCCCCTTCCTGTGCTCAGTCGCCTTCCCTTTCCCGGTCCCTTTCTCACCGCCCTGCATGTCCTCCTCACTCTCACTGTCGTCATTGCCATTGCCATTGCCAGGATGGCTCTTTCCACCGCTCGGCGCACCAGGATCCACCCAGTTGTCATCATCATCATCCTCGTCAAGTATCTCATCCCAATTCAGTGGTCTAACCGCCAGGAAGTCGCCTGGTTTGTACTGCTGACAGCTGGGCGGCCCAATCTTTGCCCTGAGATCATCGCTACTATACCAAGAGAAACACTCACTAGGGCGTTTAACCTTCCCCGAGCTGGTTGTCTGCGGATTGGAGCGATCGACTTGATCCCCAAAGGCATGGGGATTGTCCCACCTCCAATTGTTCATTTGGTTGTGGGTTTTGTCAAACATTTGCCCCATATATATGCGGAAGGCAGCCCACCACTCCCGAAAAGGCGAACTCCTGCTCCTACCCTGTGGCCACATCAGCTGGAATTGTGAAAAGTGGCGAGTCGTGACTGGATCAAGAAAGATAATATCATAAAAGAGGTTCCATGCCCTTGTAATGGCATGGTTGTACGTGGCATGTCCAGGGCCGGGTAACACCCGTTTTATATATTCGGCTCGCCACGAGTCTTAGATCAGCAGCGAGAATCTTACCGCTTAATTCTACATATACTCTCACTCAGATCCACGTGTGCAACCGTGATCCTTCAATTACTATCCAGACCCTTACGCGGCCGGACGCCGGTGTACACGTCCTTACACTATTCTCGATCCTCAGTCACTGGATGCGTTTCGCTCACGGGATCTCGAGATTTTACGCCTAACTCGACGCGTCGCGACACGTCCACAACTCCACTCTAAGAAAACCTACTACTCCAATGCCTCCAAAACGAGCGAATAGACTTCCATTACGCACTGCTAATGAGCGCGGGAGTGCAGAAACAATTCGGGCATCGATTGGCCGCGGTACTCCAAGTCTAGCCAGCCGAATCAGCACTCCTATCGAACGCGCCAGCCCACGCGTTTTTCCGGAGGCCGAAATTGATGATGAAGAAGAAGGCAATTCCGAGTATGATGATGAGGAAGAGGAGCAGCCCGAAGACAATCACGGCAAAGAACGAGCTGCTAACACTGACCGCGGTGACACCTTACGATCCGAGGTCACCATGGCGGATATGCGTGATATGCTCGAGCAGCAGCGAAAGCTCATCGAATTACTCTTCCAGAGCGCCGAAATGAAGTCGAAAGACCCAAGGTCATCGAACGCAAAGGACAAATTCAAGGTCACCCACCCTAAACACTACTGCGGAGGTGCTCGGGAACTGGAGACATTCCTCGGCTCCCTTCGCTCGAACTTTCGAACTCACAATCACCTATTTCCGGGTGGTGATACAGACAAAGTCCAGTACGCACTCGACCACCTTGGCAGCTGGGCCAACCACGCCGACCACACCCTGCAAAAGACGACTATGACCGACCCGGTAACCTGGGGCCACGATCTACTCGCTGACGACCACCCCTGCCTACATGATCTGGACCTTTTCATTACCGAAATACAGAAGCAGTACGGCGATAAGGATTGGAGGCAGAATTCATCCACGTGGGCATACCACGAAATGATGCAGGGTTATCGCAACCCAGACGAAAACGTACGCGCATACGCCAATCGACTTCGAAGAAACTGGAGGGAATCCGGTTGGGATGAGGAACACCACAAGATCATGCTCTACGATATGGTCTGGGTGGGGCTGAAACCCTATTTGTGGCCGAAGTTAAGACCTTTTACCAAGGTTAACGGGAGATTTGACTCCATCGACCAACTTTTCGACCGAGCGGCAGACGTCGAGACACCAAGGAAACCTGATAAGCAACAGCCAACTGAGAGCGGAGGCAGCAGCCAGAAGGGCAAGAAGCGACCTCGTCAACCATCAGAATCAATCCCTTCCGGAGGAGGACCAGGCTCAGGATCAGGCTCGGAATCAAGATCTGGATTGGGATCTAAACGCCCACCGGCACCGTGGGTGAGCACAGAGGAACGACAATGACAGCGAGAAGCCGGTGTATGCCTGCGGTGCGCAGCCAAAGATCATCTCGTTTTCGAATGCACCAAATACTCGCGGGCCCGAAACCCCGAGCAGGACCAATCCCAGAACAATAATCAAAACCAACCCACCTCGTCCAACGACCGCCAAATCAAACGCCAACGATCATTCGACCCCCAGCAGCAAAAAAACTAGTCTACCTCTCCCGGTACCTGGCTCGGCGAAAGAGGTTGGACGAGATGGAGCTGGGAATCCAGGCGGCAGGCACAAGGGCCTTGATGGCAACACTGGAGACGATACAACCTCATCGAATAGCACTAAAACCGAGGGTTATCCTAGAGAGCCCGAGGGCTCACATGTTTAGTCAATATCTCTGTGGCACAGAAACCCCCGATTCTGCACACATAATCCACGAAGTTAAGATACGAGATCGACACGGAGAAATGCAGCGCGTACGAGCACTCATCGACTGCGGCGCAACGAGCATCTTTATGGCCCCAAGACTACTTCAAAAACTTGGGCTACCACACGAAGCTGCACATACAACCACTCTTGGCCTCAACAGGCAAGTAATGGAGCATGCGAGAGACAGCCGGAAAACGACGATTTCGGCCCAATACTTCGACCATTTGGCACCGGTTGACGAACCTGAGGTGCTGGTCGTCCCAATAAAGGCATACAATTTGGTATTAGGACTACCATGGTTCCGAGCTGGGAACCCGGAGATAGACTGGTCACGGAACCGGTTCTTGTCGTTGCGGACCCCCTGCGGTTCGGGATCGCACGGCACTGAGGACTCCCAACTCGGTCAACCCCAAGGGAATGGTGTTAGCATCGAGACGCTTTCGGCCACTGCATTTGGCGATCTGCTTGCTAGCGAAGAGGTTTCCGGGGCTTTCGCTCTACGAATAGAGGATTGCATTGGATTGCTGGGAGCTACGGTAGAGCGGACTCACGAGAAAGGTGAATACCCTCGTATGCTGGATGAGCGAGTAGGAGCAGCGGCGGTAGTTGCGGCAGAAGAGGAACCCAACCCGGGTATACTTGAATGACTGCTACTGGCTCGCCGAGTCACGAAGGGAGCTCTGCGCGCCACGGCCATGCTCCATTGTGTCGGGCCGGCGGTACCGCGTCTCCTGGATTACCCTTTACCGCTCCTCCCTTATCACGAATTACTGCTAACGCACGCAGATGGCTCTAAGAAAGAAGATCAGATGATACGTACGGATGACGGGGGCTACATCCCCGACAAGTACTCGGAATTCGTGGAGGTCTTCAGCAAGACCAAGGCTGACACACTCGCACCGCACCGGTCCATCGACCATGCAATCGACCTGGAACCGGGCTGCAAGATACCATATGGACGGATCTACAACCTCTCGGAAGTCGAACTTAAAACGCTCAAAGCATACATCGAAACTAACCTAGCTAATGGGTTCATCCAGCGGTCATCATCACAGGCAGCAGCACCAATCTTGTTTGCGAAGAAGAAGGACGGGGGCTTACGACTTTGTGTTGACTACCGGGCTCTCAATTCGGCAACCATCAAGAATCGGTATCCCTTACCTCTCATTGTGGAGATGCTCGACAGGCTACGCGGAGCTCGGATTTTCACCAAGTTGGACCTCCGGAATGCGTACCATCTCATTCGGATCAAAGGGGGCGACGAATATAAGACTGCTTTCCGAACTCGGTACGGTCAGTTCGAATACCGGGTTATGCCATTCGGCTTAACAAATGCACCAGCTACGTTCCAGTCCTACATTGACGATTGCTTGCGACCTTACATCGACGACTTTGCCGTGTGTTACCTTGACGATATACTCATTTACTCGAACAATGAGAAGGAACACGAGGATCACGTACGAAAAGTGCTGGAACGGCTACGGAAATTCGGTCTCTATTGCAAGGCCGAGAAGTGTCAATTCGGAGTCTCAGAGGTTGGTTTCCTAGGGTTTGTCATCAGTTCTGAGGGAGTCGGCATGGAATCAGACCGAATCTCGACGATCGAGGACTGGCCTACTCCCAAATCGGTTCGGGACGTGCAGGTGCTTCTGGGATTTGCGAACTTCTACCGGCGATTCATTCGGAAATATGCTAAGGTTACACTGCCACTTACCGAATTGTTGAAGTCAAGAGCACCGGGCGGGAAGAAGTCAAGTAGGTTTTCGGAGGAGGCTACAACTCGATCGCAGCCTATCACCCAGAAATGGGAATGGACTCGAGAGGCCGAACTTGCATTTCGCAAACTGAAGAGGGCCTTCACCGAGGCACCGATCCTACAGCATTTCGACCCGGCAAAGCCGATAATTCTGCAGACCGATGCAAGCGGCTTCGCGATTGCCGGCATTCTCAATCAGTACAATGGATTCGGGACTCTCCGGCCAGTCAATTTCTACTCTCGAAAATGCTCTTCTGCCGAACAGAATTATGATACGTACGATCGGGAGCTTCTAGCGATCGTGGAGACTATGAAACAATGGCGGCACTATTTCGAGGGAGCTAATCACAAAGTCTTGATACAGTGCGATCACAAGAACCTCGAGTACTTTCAAACGTCAAAAGTGCTCTCCCGGAGACAGGCTGGGTGGGTGGAGATCCTTTCTGCATACAATTTCGTCACCGAGCACCTGGAAGGCAGCAAGAACCCAGCAGACGGACCCTCTAGAAGACCTGATTATGAGATCGGATATGAAAGACCTACCGCACGACTATTGGCTACTTTGGCAGCGAGCACTGTGGAACCTTACAACGATCTCCTACCGACAATCAAAGCAGCCCAAGCTACCGACTCACTGGCCATCGACGTAAACGAGAAGATAGTCGATATACCAATGGTCGGTATCCCTGATCTGTCGGAGAGCGGTGGACAAGATGGACCTACGGACCCAGGGGACAGTCGGTGGAGTGTCATCTCAGGAGCTCTGACCTACGGAGGGAGGATATACGTGCCGGCAGACAATGCTCTGCGCAGCAATGTGATAAGTCTTTTCCATGACAACCCGGAATCCGGTCATTTTGGAGCTCTTAGAACTGCTGAACTCGTATCTAGAGATTTCTATTGGCCGTCGATGGACGCCACAATTCGAAAGTACGTTGCTGGCTGCGAAGTATGCCACCGAATTAAGGCACCACGCCATGCACGCCACGGGATCAACATGCCGCTGCCACCACCTTTTCAACCTTGGGAAGGAGTTACCATGGATTTCGTCACCGACCTGCCCGAGTCGACGGCATCGGGATTTACTGGGATTTTGGTAGTCGTCGACCGATTGACCAAGATGGCGATTTACCTGCCCTGCCGGAAAGATATCGACTCACCGGAGCTGGCCCGGATGTTCTTCGAGCATGTGATCTGCAAACATGGCGTACCGGATGATATCATCACTGATCGTGGCATGCAATTCACCAGCCGATTTTGGACCCGAGTTTGCTCCCATATGAGTATCGACCACCGACTATCGACGGCATTCCACCCGCAGACAGATGGGCAAACGGAACGTCAAAATCAGACCATGGAACAATACCTTCGAGCCTTCTGCAACTATGAGCAGGACAACTGGGTTGAGCTCTTACCTCTGGCGGAATTCGCGTACAACAACTCAGTGCATGCTTCGACAAGGATGACTCCATTCTGGGCCATGTACCACCGGCATCCCAAGATGCAATTCAGAGCACCGAAAGCGCCAGCCAACCTCAAATCGGAGATCCAAGCGGATGCGGTGCTCGAGGGATTGGAAGAGACTCACCGAATCCTGCGAGAGGATATACTAGATGCCCAGGAGCTACAGACGAAGTATGCTGGCGGAAAGGAAATCACCTTCGAAGTTGGAGATGGAGTGTGGCTGTCGACCAAGCACTTCCGCACGACCACGCCTTCTAAGAAACTCGATTACAAGCGCGCGGGACCGTACATGGTAAGTAAGATCATCAATCAGAACGCTTATAAATTAGATTTACCAAAGACGATGCGGAATCACAACGTTTTCCACGTTTCACAACTTGATCAGTACACCCCTCCGGTTGTAGGTCAGCCGCCATCGGAGCCGCAACCGACGATTGTCGATGAACCGGGAGATGAAGAATCGGAAGTCGATCGAATTCTCGACTCCAAACGGCGATATCGGAAGCTCCATTACCTAGTCCAGTGGGCCGGATACAGTCACGTACGCACGAGTTGGGAACCGGCAGAAAACCTCGAAAATTCCCAGGAGCTGGTCGACGAGTTTCACTGAGAGCACCCGAGTAAGCCATGTTCATAGGAAGCAATTGGGGCTCGGGATTGGGAGGCGTTTCATTTCTGTTCTTGCCTTTCTTATTGGATGCCGGCCCGGTACAAATGGCGCTGGCACGGGTTTTACCACCTCTGGATCAGTCACTTGGAGGTGGACTTTCCCCGTGCGCCACATCCACCGAATAGTCACCATTATGGGGCTAGTCGGTAGTGGGAGATAGGAGGTCGTGAGAACATCGTAGGAGGTTGTTGTGTTTCATTGCCGTTTAAGAGCACGAAGATAGGCAGCACAGGAGGTCTGCGCCTTAGGAGGGGGATAATGTAATGGCATGGTTGTACGTGACGTGTCCAGGGCCGGGTAACACCCGTTTTATATAGTCGGCTCGCCACAAGTCTTAGATCAGCATCGAGAATCTTACCGCTTAATTCTACGTATACTCTCACTCAGATCCACGTGTGCAACCGTGATCCTTCAATTACTATCCAGACCCTTACGCGGCCGGACGCCGGCGTACACGTCCTTACAGCCCTCTCATCCTTGACGCCGCAAACATTGTATATCCGTATGAGTCCACGGATGTGTTCTGAGATGAATCCCTTCATAAGGTCCCGATCCAATGACAGGCGTCGATTTATAACCGATGTCGGCATCTTTGCCCTAGCCTTTCACTTTCCTTTGCTGCTGCCCTTTGGTGCCATCGCTGTGAGTTGAAAATGAATCTACATCCGAAACGTTAGCATTATGATACAGTTGTAGTGGAAGGAAGCGTGGAGGGAAAGTACAAAGTTGTGTAGGTTATCAGGTGTGTTTTGGAATGAGAGGCGTTGGTTTGTGCAAGTCACGTGATATTGAGATCAGGATGCTGTTGGTGTGTATAATACAGAAGGAAAAGAGAAAGGAGGTGTAGGCGGAAAGAAGGGATATATATACTTGAGTTCTGGCGATTTCTTGGTTTAAGGTTCAACTTGTGAGTTTTGTTGGTTAACAAACACAAAATGGCCCAGCCTTCATCTTGAAGAAGCACCAGGCACCTCATGATCGAGAAGCCTCGAGACGAGATTTAGTACTCGTGAAGGGACAGTTTACGACACCAGGCGGTGCTTTTGCATCACACATCATTTTTACCACTCAGACCTCATGCATCTCGGAGCAAACTGAGTAGTTCTCAGGTTATCCCAACTGTGCAACCATCCAACACAGCTACCAACGCCTAGCAGTGGAAAAAGCACATGCAACTGATGTCATAGGATAGCGAATGCGTCATTGTTTGCTTTGCGATGCTTGTAGCTCTGCCAAAGGGGGATTTCCACCGGGAAGCTGAAGATATACACAATCGATGGTTCGAAGTATTGTGCCAAGAACGAGTGCAATACTATGAGAATTGCGCCAAGAAGGCATAAAGATCCTTCAAGCGGTGCAAATAGACCTTCAGACGTTCCTGTATCAGTGAATATCAATGCTGAGTTCAATCTGAGTTTAATCTGATCACAGTTAACCCCATAATTGAATGCTTTTCAAGGGATCTCATCACCGAGTATTGTCAGGGTTTTGAGTCTAGTGTGGTCCACACTGCACCTCCCTTTTTTGTTGAAACCCTCCATGGTCGCTCAAATAGGAGTCTACCTTGTCTGCTGTTGCAGATGCATGCACAGGCAATTATTCCTACTTTCTTAACGTCGAACATCTATATTGGACTATGCATTCCCAAAGCCCTCACCCTGACACGACTCCAGTCGCACAAAATGTTCGAAGTCTTGCTAATCATTAGAATCAACAAAAGGGTGGGCCTTCTGGAAATTCTCAACTTCCGCCTGCTAAGAGACGCGTTTCCGTACCGGCTGGCGAGAGGGATTCCTCTCAAGGTGGGAGTTCCATAGCCTCTACAATCCAAGGTCAAAACTCCACCCCCTCATCTTCGCTGAACAATTCTCGCGTTGCAGATATCAATCAACGCGTGACTTCCACCCCGTCCGCTACACAGCGACGGTCAATGAATACTCCAACCGCCACGCTGGGTACAAGCAGTTGTAGCACACCAGCACCCGGAGGAACCTCAACGTGTTGTGTTGTATCCTGCCCCGCATCCGGCATTGTTATCACTCCCGCTCCTCTCAGAGGTCTTGAAAACCTGCCTACCTCCATTCCTAATCCAGAAGCCCGCACGATCATTACAAATCCACTCCAAACGCAAGGTACTGACAAGAATCAGATACAGAGGCAGTGGCAATTGCAACTGCAGGCGGTGTCTACACCTCAATCAATGGTCTCCGGCAGTTGCAGCATCCATCGATTTGGTCACTCAGGCATGACGCGGCTTGTGTTTGCAATGGGCAGACTCGTGGAGCTGTACATGTGGAACAGATGGCCGTTTATGAGTGCAAGCGACTTGGAGACAGTAAGTTATGCAATGCGACGCGTTTTGAAAGCATTAGCTGAAGCCCTACACTGGGAGATAATGGAGACGTACTGGCACACCACTATGCAGCAAAACAACATTTGGTCCGTAGCATTTGAGGCGTGCACAAAGGAGATCATAAAAGAGGTATGCTGAAGCAACGGCCCACATTGGATATTACATGCTCAAACCGGTACCAGGTTAGAGCACATGTTGATAAGGTTATATCCCATTTTATTCAATCAGCAAGGGACAACATAGCAGAGCTTTATGATCTCCACCGCTTTGAATCCGCCACAGAGCATTTGGAATTCATTGATTCCCTTCTGGCAGACAATAAGTATCCTTTTCCTGTAGCAGAGCATGTGGAAGGTGGTGTACGCGGCCCAAATCCAATGCAGAGAGAGTTGAAAGCTGCTAACACATGGCCAGCATCCACTGTACTTTGTTGCAGAAGCAATCCTGTGGTTATCTACATCAAATTTTATCATCGGGCGAATAACCACAGTAAGTATGCTAATGGATTTTATAATTCCATGATTGACGACAAGGACGGTCATATACCCTCGCCACTGATCATGTATACCTGCACCGTGTTGCGCCATGCTCTCCTCGAGTGGCAAAAGAACAAAGGTGTTTATCCGAAAGCTTTCAAGTCAAAGCTGAAAGCGGACAGACCTGATCACTCGAACTACTTCAATCATAAGAATGACGGTGGTAAGAACGCATCCTGCTGCGCTGCAACGGGTCGCAAGTTGTTAACCTCGCCTGGCATTGCAGACACGTATACATTCTTGATGAATACCTGGAACACACTTCCGGAGAGCTACCCACAGAGGGTGTATAAAAACACTCTTGCTACAGTCAAGCGTCAGATCCAACAGGCATAGAACCCAACGCCTGCCGTGGCTATCAGCGTGGAAGCAGCGCGTGTTGACAATCCTATTCTTCTCGACTATTTGACCTCCAAAGTGGCGCTTGGGGAGCCTGAGATCGGAAGCACTGACCCAAACATCCTGATAGACAACAATTGCATGCATGACAAACTGCATTTCGGGATGCCAGGGGGCAGTGGGGATTACAAAAATGACGGTGACAAAAGCAACGAACGCAATGCCATCCCCACCACCAGCCGGCGACGACGGCCCGCAACTGAACTCGAGAGGTTTGACCGGGGACCCAGTGTTGTCGACGGGTATGAGGGCGAGGATGGCGACGATGCGGATGTGGATGTGGATGAGGAAGAAGAAGAATCACAAGCCGATGATGGATCAACACAGAATGTGGAGGACTGACATGGGAACCAGTGATGTCGATGGGTATGAGTGTGACGATGGCGACGATGCAGATACGGATGAGGAGGAAGTAGCATCGCAAGCTGATGATGGATCAACGCAGAATGTGGAAGACTGAGGGCATAGTACTAGAGAGTGTGAAGATTGGACAGTATATTTCAGACGTGTAAAATACGTTAATGGAGAAGCAAATGCAATGGCAAGTGATGTATCTGAAGCGAAGACTATTGCAATAAGTGAAAAAATCTCAAAGCTAAACATAAATGAGAGTGCGGCATGTGGCTATCGGCCAAAGAAAGGCATAAACATCATCAGGCGTTGTGTAAACGGCAACAGCATAACTGCAACCCCTACGAAGAGTGTAACACACATGTCGTTCTGATGGTGCGTATACCAGGCGCATAGTAATGGAGGTAAGTATGCAACGCGACCCGTCACCTGGGCGACGGGAATTGTGTAATTCTCTGTCAGAGGGTACGAGGTTCCGCCAGTGCCATCAGAGCCATCCGGAACACCCGGGTGTTTCAGTCAGAAACTAGAGTTGTTGCTGATGCAGGAGATCGCGACCTGATCTGACTAGCCGAAAATGTATCCGCACTCACTGCAGCCTCCACTCCAGCTGCATGGGTCATCAACTCTGGAGCATCTCACCATATGTGCAATGGCCGCACCAGATTCAACTCAATAAAGAAACTTCGTCAGCCAATAGTCATTGAGCTTGGAGATGATAACAGAGTCACAGTAAGCCACCATGGACTCATTAACGTTTCACAAGAGTACGAAGTCAATGCTCTCTACACACCTATGTTCCGGCTCTCGCTTCTCTGCATCAATCAATTGGACACAGCCAGGTACACATCCACATTTGGACACGGCAAGTGCTCCATATCATCGCCATCAATCACCAACACAGGCAATTGGGTCCATCAGCAAAATGTATTTTAGTCACTGGAAGCCTCCAGGAGTGTCTGAGAGGATGTGGAGTGTAAACTTAGATGCGTCAATTTCAGGAGAGTATCAGACCCTAGGAGGGCATTCCTGCGGGCCTTCAAAGTAACTGGGAGCGCCAGCGACATGCCTGGGAGCGCTGACAACAAGCCTGGAAGTACCTGGGAGTGCCGGCAACAAATCTGGGAGCGCCGGCGACATGTCTGGGAGCACCTCGAATCACAGTAGAGCAGTCTGGGAAAAACAACATCTTCTTTGGGAACGCTGCTGGTGCACCTGGAAATCATAGCTACTGTATTCAGTTTGTATTCTCATCTATGTATCTATGTATCTATGTATCTATATAGCTACCCATCTACTCACGGTATATCACGACTGGCTGCGGGTGGTGCTTGTGAGCAATTCGACGTGCGCCTGAAAATGACAATCGAGTGAACTCAGAGATACACTCCGAGGCCGTGATCGAGCGAGTTTGGAGATGCACTTGGAGGCGGTAATCGAGCGTATTTGGAGATACACTTGGAGGCCGTGATCAAGTGAACTGAGAGATGCACTCCGAGATCGTGATTGAGCGAGTTTGGAGGTACACTTGGAGGCTGTGATCGTGCAAGTTTGGAGATGTACTTGGAGGCCGTGATCAAGCGAGTTTGGAGATGCACTGGGAGGCCGTGATCGAGTGAACTCAGAGATGCACTTTGAGGCCGTAATCGAGCGAGTTTGGAGATGCACTTGGAGGCCGAGATCAAGTTGAACTCAGAGATGCACTTGGAGGCCGCAATCAAGCGAGTTTGGAGATGCATTTGGAGGCCGCCACCGTGTAACTCAGAGATGCACTTGGAGGCCGTGATCGAGCGAGTTTGGAGATGCACTTGCAGGCCATGATCGAGCAAGATCAGAGGAGTACTTGGAGGCGGTCGATAGGAGGTGTGCAAGGTGCTGACACTGTATCCATCAGTTAGTTAACTTGCAACCGTGGGAATATGATGAGGTGACTTTACCTTTGAGCTCCCATGGAGAGCTGGCTGGTGGTGGTCGATCTTGTAGGGAGGCACGCCGGAAGCTGAAGCTACATTCAGGGGTCAACTCGCAATCGTCAGAATGAAGGGAAGACAGACAATCTTGGGATGATGTAGTACTCACTATATGGAGTGCTTGGTGTATGCTTTACTCGGTGTTAACTCATGATCATGGCATGGAGAGATAGAGAGGGATGACTTAACCTTGTATTCTGCGATGATGGTAGAGAAAAAGAGATGGGGGATGAAGATGGGAACAATATGGAGGATACGAGCGGATATGAGAAGTTAGGGGCACGCCTTGCCTGATTGGGTTTAGAAGACCTTGTATCGGTGTTTTTACCGGCCGGATCGGGAGTAGTACCTGCCGTATCAGGAATGGTAAATTGACTTGCACACAAAATTCTCTTAAGTCCCAGTTTCTCATGATGATTTCCCCCATCTCCTCTCATCTCTCTCTTTCTCTACCATCATCTAAGAACACGAAGTTAAGTCATCCCTATCTATTTCTGCATGCAATGATCATGAGATAACACCGAGTACAGCATATACTGAGCACTGCATACAGAGAGTACTGTATCATCCCAAGATCGACTGTCTCCCGCTCCCAGCCAGTCTCTCATCTCTCGGCGGACCTGATTGTACTCAACTCTCTAGATTCCCACGATCACCAGTTAACCAATGAATCGAGTTTCAGCTGCCGTCGCACCTCCCTCCTGATCTACCACCTCCAGATCGACCACATCCAAGTTGTCCTCCAATCTCGATCGATCATGACCTCCAAGTGCATCTCCAAACTCACTCGATCACGGCCTCCAAGTGCATCTCTGAGTTCCACGATCTCGGCCTCCAAGTGCATCTCCAAACTCGCTCGATCTCGGCCTCCAAGTGCATCTCTGAGTTACACGATCTCCAAACTCGCTCGATCACGACCTCCAAGTGCATCTCTGAGTTTAACTTGATCTCGGCCGCCAAGTGGATCTCTGAGTTACTCGATCTCAGCCTCGAAATGCATCTCCAAACCCGCTCCATCATGGCCTCCAAGTGTATCTCTGAGTTACTCGATCTCGGCCTCCAAATGCATCTCCAAACCCGCTCAATCTCGGCCTCCAAGTGCATCTCTGAGTTCAACTCAATGTCGGCCTCCAAGTGCATCTCCAAACTCGCTCGATTACGGCCTCCAAGTGCATCTCTGAGTTCACTTGATCACGGCCTCCCAGTGCATCTATGAGTTCAACTCGATCCCGGCCTGCAAGTGCGTCTCCAAACTCGCTCGATCACAGCCTCCAAGTACATCTCCCAGTTGACACGATCACGGCCTGCAAGTGGATTTCTAAGTTCTCTCAATCAAGTGTCTCCAGGTGCCTCTGCGATTATGCTCCAGTACCATCTGCAGCCAGATTGGCCGTATGTATATATATAGAGTAACTTAGATAGATAATACATGCCATATTATGATGTAGCGAATCTTGTGACTGTAACACAGACAAATCTGATACACGAAATGCCTTGTGGTTATGGAACCCTATGAACCTTTGCTGTGAGAATACGGCACTAAGTCTCCCACAGAGCTGCGCAGAGGTCTGAAGCTGCTCTCGAAGCCTCCGCAGACCTGTGCAGAGGTCTCAGCTACTCCAAAATTTGACTATCCTATAAGTCAAATCTCGTAGCATTCTGAATGCACCTCCAGAACTGCAGGTGCTTTCAGGAGCACCTGAGAATGCTCTTGCAGAGTCTGAGAGCACTTTGGTTCGCTTCATGGGGGCCTGGGAGCATCTGGAATTACTTGGGAGTACCGGTGAGGTCCACCGGAGTGTCTGAGAGGTTTGCGTGTGGCTTCCGGACCGATTTACATTTTGCTGATGTCAATGACCTCTATATCATATCCCCCACAACTGCACTCACATCGACAGTACCAAGCATGTCTATGAAGTCCACTTCAAGAAGGAGAAAGAAGAAGAGAAAAAGAGCATCATCGAGCACACATACCACCGTACCATCAATCGCGCACTCCACAGAGCCTACTACAAGCCCACTCCACACCGCCTCACCAAGTGCAGCCAGCACCATAAATCGATGTCCATCTACCACTGAATTTCCAAAGCCCACTCGGAAGCCTCTCATGATCTCAGAATCAAGACTGTGGCATCGCCGTCTAGCCCACATTAATCCTACTACCCTACGATCTCTAATTGATGGATATACAAAGGACGACTCAATGTGCACCGCATGCATCCTGGCCAAGCATAAGCAGAAGATCATCAAAGTCAAGACCAAGCGCACTACAAAGCCATTTGAACTCGTACATTCAAATGTGTGTGGACCATTTGCCATGCTCACCTCCGCCAGCCATTGCTAGTACTATATCCTATTCATCGACGATTACACATGCTACACCTCTGTTTGGGTCCTTCCAGATAAGAAGTCCAAAACTTGCACCTCAGCCTACCAATCATTTCAGGCCCAGGTTGACTCCATGTGATACCAAGTGAAACGATTTCGGTGCGATAATGGCCGTAGAGAATATGACAACAAGACCTTCCGACTGGTGCTTGCTGCTTGTGGCCCAACATACAAACCATGTCCTCCCTATGCTTACCATAAGAATGGGGTTGCGGAACGCATGATTCAGACCATCATCGAGAAAGCACGATCCATGATAATTGACTCCCAGGTGCCACTTGTCTTTTGGGGAGAAGCAGTCAATACCGCAGTCTACCTCCACCAGCTAACCCCAAACGAAGGCCTAACGAAAAGAGACGACTGCGACAGCTATCAAGCACCATATCCAACTCCATACGAGATGCTGCAAGCATTTGGCAAGCCCTCTCACAACAATGATGGCAATGAAATCTCGTACAAAGCTCCTCTCCACCACCTTGGGTGATTCGGCTGCTACGCCAGTCGACTTATCCCTGAGCCACAACGCTATGGAAAATTCAGCCCAAGATGCAAGCCATGTATGATGGTCAGTTACGTGCACGATTCAACTACACTTTGAAGAATATGGGACCTTGCATTCCAAGCAGTAAGATCACAGTCGAACGTCATTTTCGATGAGGAGAGGAATACCCACGCTTCATGTCTACCCAGAGACCACACAGACATCTTTGAGCTACCAGAAGAGACGGAATATATTGAGGAAATCGACAGTGGAGATGGACTTCTCCAAACACAAGACAATGAAACAGGTGGAGATGGACTTCTCCTGACCACGCAGGAAACAGTCAAACAGGTGAAGGCCACAGAAGTGGTAATCATGACTGTACTGACGATGATACAGATCACAATCTGCCCGACACTGACAACCGTCGAAGTCTCCCTGCAAGTACAGGTGTGAGATCACGTCTTCCTGACGAGGAGGATGCACCACCGGTGTCAAGAGAAACTGTCGTCCACAATCGACATCTCCGCTGTGAAAATAACAAAGCCTGCCAAAAGGCGGCCATGACCAAGCAATCATGCCAACCACCACCACACATGAATCGTATCACAAGAGGTCAGGTCAAGATCTCCACAAATGCACTAATCATCATGGCAAAGGCTCTCGCATCAACAACCAGCGATCCTTTCACATACGTGGAAGCAATGGACAGTCCACAACATGAGCACTGGAAAGGAGCAATGGAAGAAGAGTGCACATTGATTCTGCTCAATAACACATTCACAACTGTCAACTCCCGGGAAGCAAGGCAATTGCGAGTCAAGCCAACTGGCTCTAAATCGGTCTACAAGACAAAACACAATCCTGATGGCACCATTCGGTACAAAGCACGCCTAGTGATTAAAGGCTACGAACAACCGGATTTGAGAGAAACTTATGCGCCTGTTGGAAAGCGCACGACTTCTCGATATCTCATCTCTATGGTCGGAAAACATGGCTGGAACATCGATCATTTGGATGGGGTCACTGCTTTTCTCAATCCTGAGATCGATAACGATGATATCTATATGACCCTGCCCGAAGGGTGGCCAGAAGGCCCCAATGCACCCACAATTGTTGTTCGACTAAAGAAAGCACTTCACGGCCTCAAACAATCACCACAACTTTGGTACAACGATATTAACACCTTCTTGCTCTCTCTCGAATTCACACAGTCCCAAGCCAACCCCAACCTCTATCTCCGCAACGATGGTATTCTGATGCTCTTGTACATCGACGACATCTTGATGTTGTACCCAAAAGACGCTACCAAAGCTGGGATCAAAGTTAAGGCCAGGCTCTCAGAGAATTACAAGATGACCAATCTCGGCCCGGCATGCCAATTCCTCGGCATCGAAATCCACCGCAAGGAAAACAGTACCAGCATCAGTCTTGGCCAGAAGGCCTTCATCACCACGATTCTAAAACGGTTCAACATGCAGAATGCTCACGATGTATCAACTCCAATGCATTCTAATGTGAAGCTAGATCTGGCCGAGGATCTGGGGGAGAAAGAACTACAACATATCAAAGGCTACCAGGCAATTGTCGGCTCATTGATGTATGCAGCACTTGCAACTCGGCCCAATATCTCATTCGCAGTTGCTGTACTTTGCTGATACAATTTCCGCCCTTTCACCAGCCATCTCACCGCCACCAAAAGAGTCCTCCAGTATCTCAAATCCACAGCCAACTTTCGACTGCACTTTAGCAGCAGCAGCAGCAGCAGCACTAACAGCAATGATCAACTCACTGGCTACACGGACTCCGATTGGGCCAATGATAGTGCCGACCGCAAATCACAAGGAGATCATGTATTCCTTCTCAGCAACGGAGCTGTCTCATGGCAGTCGCGAAAGCAAGATCTCATCGCTATGTCAACTCTCAAAGCCGAATACATCGCCTGCTCCAAGGGCTCCCATGAAGCGAAATGGCTCCACCAGCTCCACCTAGATATACACAGCAAAGACACATCACCGCTCCCGATCAATTGTGACAATCAGGGCGCACTTAGTCACATTACAACTGGAATTACATCAGCAACAACTCTAGTTTCCATCTGAAACACCTGGGTGTTCCGGACGGCTCTGATGGCTCGGACAGAACCTCGTAACTTCTGACGGAGAATTACACGATTCCCTTCGCCCAGGTGACGTGTCACATTGCATACTTACCTCCATTACTATGCGCCTGTTATACGCACCATCAGAACGACATGTGTGTTACACTCTTCGCAGGGACTGCAGTTATGCTGTAGCCATTTACACAACGCCTGGTGATGTTTATGCCTTTCTTCGGCCGATAGCTACATGCCGCACTCTCATTTATGTTTCGCTTTGAAATTTTGTCACTTATTGGAATAGTCTTCACTTCAGATACATCACTTGCCATTGCATTTGCTTCGCCATTAACGTATTTTACACATCTGAAATATACTGTCCAATCTTCACACTCTCTAGTACTATGCCCTCGGTCTTCCACATTCTGCGTTGATCCATCATCGGCTTGCGATGTTTCTTTCTCCTCATCCGTATCTGCATCGTTGCCATCGTGGCACTCATACCCATCGACATCACTGGTTCCCATGTCAGTCCTCCACATTCTGTGTTGATCCATCATCGGCTTGTGATACTTCTTCCTCCTCATCCGCATCCACATCCGCATCGTGGCCATCCTCGCCCTCGTACCTGTCGACATCACTGGTTCCCAGGTCAAATCTCTTGAGTTCAGTTGCGGGCTGTCGTTGCTGGCTGGCGGTGGGGATGGCATTGTGCTCGTTGCTTTTGTCACCGTCATTTTCGTAATCCCCGCTGCCCCCTGGCATCCCGAAATGCAGTTTGTCATCCGTGCAATTATTGTCTATCAGGATGTTTGGGTCAGTACTTCCGATCTCAGGCTCCCCAAGCGCCACTTTGGAGGTCAAATAGTCGAGAAAATAGTATTGTCAACACGCGCTGCTTCCACGCTGATGACCACGGCAGGCGTTGGGTTCTCCGCCTGTTGGATCTGACGCTTGACTATAGCAAGAGTGTTTTTATACACCCTCTGTTGGTAGCTCTCCGGTAGTGTATTCCAGGTATTCATCAAGAATGTATACGTGTCTGCAACGCCAGGCGAGGTTAACAACTTGCGACCTGTTGCAGCGCAGCAGGATGCGTTGTTGCCACTGTCATTCTTATAATTGAAGTAGTTCGAGCGATCAGGTCTGTCCGCTTTCAGCTTTGAGTTGGAAGCTTTTGGATAAACACCTTTGTTCTTTTGCCACTCCAGGAGAGCATGGCGCAACGCGGTGCAGGTAAACATAATCAGTGGCGAGGGTATATGACAGTCCTTGTCATTAATCATGGAATTATAAAATCCATCAGCATACTTACTGTGGTTATTCGCCCGATGATAAAATTTGTTGTAGATAAACCGGGGGATTACTTCCGCCAGGAAGTAAAGTGGACACTGGCCATTTGTTAGCAGCTTTCGACTCTCTCTGCATTGGATTTGGGCCGCGTACACCACCTTCCACACGCTCTGCTACAGGAAAAAGATACTTATTGTCTGCCAGAAGGGAATAAATGAATTCCAAACGCTCTGTGGCGGATTCAAAGCGGTAGAGATCATAAAGCTCTGCTATGTTGTCCCTTGCTGATTGAATAAAATGGGATTTAACCCTATCAACGTGTGCTCGAACCTGGTACCGGTTTGAGTGTGTAATATCCAATGTGGGCCATTGCTTCAGCATACCTCTTTCATGATCTCCTTTGTGCGCGCCTCAAATGCTATGGACCAAATGTTGTTTTGCTGCATAGCGGTGTGCCAGTACGTCTCTATTATCTGCCAGTGTGGGGCTTCAGCTAATGCTTTCAAAACGCGTCGCGTTGTATAACTTACTGTCTCCATGTCGCTGGTACTCATAAACGGCGATCTGTTCCACATGTAATGCTCGAGGAGTCTGCCCGTTGCAAACACAGGACGCATCATGGCTGAGTGACCAAATCGATGGATGCTGTGACTGCCGGAAACCATTGATCGAGGTGTAGACACCCCCTGCAGTTGCAATTGCCACTGCCTCTGTATCTGATTCTTTTCAGTAGCTTGCGTTTGGAGTGGATTTGTAATGATTGTGCGGACTTCTGGATTAGAGATGGAGGTAGGCAGGTTTTCAAGACCTCTGAGAGGAGTGGGAGTGATAACAATGCCGGATGCGGGGCAGGATACAACACGACACGTTGAGGTTCCTACGTGAGCTGGTGTGCTACAACTGCTTGTACCGAGCGTGGCGGTTGGAGTATTCATTGACCGTCACTGTGTAGCGGACGGGATGGAAGTCATGTGTTGATTGATATCTGCAACGCGAGAATTGTTCAGCGAAGATGAGGGGGTGGAGTTTTGACCTTGGATTGTAGAGGCTATGGAACTCCCTCCTTGAGAGGAATCCCTCTCGCCAGCCGGTACGGAAACGCGTCTCTTAGCAGGCGGAAGTTGAGAATTTCACGAAGGCCCACGCTTTTGTTGATTCTGACGATTAGCAAGACTTCGAACATTTGGTGCGATCGGAGTCGTGTCACGGTGAGGGCTTTCGGAATACATAGTCCAATATAGATGTTCGACATTAAGAAAGTAGGAATAATTGGCTGTGCATGCATCTGCAACAGCAGACGAGGTAGACTCCTATTTGAGCGACCATGGAGGGTTTCAACAAAAAAGGGAGGCGCAGTGTGGACCACGCTAGACTCAAAACCCTGACAATACTCGGTGATGAGATCCCTTGAAAAGTATTCAATTATGGGGTTAACTGTGATCAGATTAAACTCAGATTGAACTCAGCATTGATATTCACTGATACAGTAACGTCTGAAGGTCTATTTGCACCACTTGAAGGATCTTTATGCCTTCTTGGTGCAATTCTCATAGTATTGCACTTGTTCTTGGCACAATACTTCGAACCATCGATTGTGTATATCTTCAGCTTCCCAGTGGAAATCCCCCTTGGGCAGTGCTAAAAGCATCGCAAAGCAAACAATGACGCATTCTCTATCCTATGACATCAGTTGCATGTGCTTTTTCCACTGCTAGACATTGGTAGCTGTGTTGGATGGTTGCACAGTTGGGACAACCTGAGAACTACTCAGTTTGCTCCGAGATGCATGAGGTCTGAGAGGTAAAAATGATGTGTGATGCAAAAGCAATGCCCGGTGTCGTAAAATGTCCCTTTCTGAGTACTAAATCTCGTCTCGAGGCTTGTCGATCATGAGGTGCATGGTTGTTCTGCAAGATGAAGGCTGAGCCGTTTCGTGTTTGTTAACCAACAAAACTCACAAGTTGAACCTTGAACCAAGAAATTGCCGGAACTTGAGTATATATATCCCTTCTTTCCGCCTACACCTCCTTTCTCTTTTCCTCCCGTATTATACACACCAACAGCATCCTGATCTCAATATCACGTGACTTGCACAAACCAACGCCTCTTATTCCAAAACACACCTGATAACCTACACAACTTTGTACTTTCCCTCCACGCTTCCTTCCACTACAACTGTATCATAATGCTAACGTTTCGGATGTAGATTCATTTTCAACTCACAGCGATGGCACCAAAGGGCAGCAGCAAAGGAAAGTGAAAGGCTAGGGCAAAGATGCCGACATCGGTTATAAATCGACGCCTGTCGTTGGATCGGGACCTTATGAAGGGATTCATCTTGGAACACATCCGTGGACTCATACGGATATACAATGTTTGCGGCGTCAAGGATGAGAGGGCATGGAACCTCTTTTATGATATTATCTTTCTTGATCCAGTCACGACTCGCCACTTTTCACAATTCTAGCTGATGTGGCCACACCGTAGGAGCAGGAGTTCGCCTTTTCGGGAGTGGTGGGCTGCCTTCCGCTTATATATGGGGCAAATGTTTGACAAAACCCGCAACCAAATGAACAATTGGAGGTGGGACAATCCCCGTGCCTTTGGGGATCAAGTCGATCGCTCCAATCCGCAGACAACCAGCTCGGGGAAGGTTAAACGCACCAGTGAGTGTTTCTCTTGGTATGGTAGCGATGATCTCAAGGCAAAGATTTGGCCGCCAAGCTGTCAACAGTACAAACCAGGCGACTTCTTGGCGGTTAGACCACTGAATTGGGATGAGATAATTGACGAGGATGATGATGATGACAACTGGGTGGATCCTGGTGCGCCGAGCGGTGGAAGGAGCCATCCTGGCAATGGCAATAGCAATGACGACAGCGAGAGTGAGGAGGACATGCAGGGCGGTGAGAAAGTGACTGGGAAAGGGAAGGCGACTGAGGACGGGAAGGGGAAAGGGAAGGCGACTGAGGACGGGAAGGGGAAAGAGAAGGGGAAGGGGAAAGAGAAGGGGAAGGG
>Ga0307514_10002127_pt1 | contig 21369 bp, 25 predicted proteins | sample 16_EM_MG_FD_203088 | JGI IMG/M metagenome (GOLD analysis project Ga0307514, IMG submission 203088) | Populus trichocarpa ectomycorrhiza microbial communities from riparian zone in the Pacific Northwest, United States - 16_EM | ecosystem: Host-associated > Plants > Roots > Unclassified | place...
AGAGAATCGACTGGCATATGGACTAGTGAACTGAGTGGCAAATTGACCGGAATATTAACTCGAATATTCGCTGCAATAATGACAGGTGGATTGACTGGTATATTAACTGATACCGGCTAGCATATGGACTGGTTTACGGGCTAGTATACGGGCTGGCATATTGGGTGGCATATTGACTGGTAAGTGGACTGGTAACGGCTGGCATATGGGCTGGTGAATTGACTGGCGAATTGACTGGCATATTAACTGTATTAACTGGTAATGGCTGACATATGGACTGGTAAATTGACTGGAATATTGACCAGTGCATTGACTGGCATATTGGCTGGTAGAGGCTGGCATATGAGTGGCAAATTGACTGGAATATTAATAGGCGAACTGACTGGTGAATTGACTAGCAAATGGACTGGCAAGGTACTAGAACATAGCCTTGATATATACAGTCAATTATTCCGTCAATATGCCACTCAATTTGCCAGTCCATACTGCCATTAATTCTCCAGTCCATATGCTAGTTAATTTGCCCGTCAATTCACCGGTCAATATACTAGTCAATTTGCCAGCCATATGCCAGCCGTTACCAGTCGATATTCCAGTCGATATTCCAGTCGATATTCCAGTCGATATTGTAGTCAATATTGCACTTAATATTCCAGTCAATATTCCAGTCAATATTCCGGTCCATGTGCCAGCCAGTACCAGTTAATATTCTAGTCAACTCCCCAGTTTATTCGCCTGTCAACCAGCCAATATTCTAGCTGGTACCAGTCCATATGCCAGTCAATTCACCCCTTAATATGCTAGCCAATACGCCACCCGATATGCCAGTCCATATACTAGCTGATACACCCGTCAATATTCCAGCCAGTCACAGTTAATATGCCAGTGGTGTTCGGGGAGCTGCGGTAAAGGATGTATTCTCCGATGTATGTATCCACCGTTGTGGAACAAATAAAGACAAGAAGCGGTCGGACTAAGTGGTAGCGACCCCACTAAGTTATCGTAGCGTAATAAATCTATATCACAGTCAATGTACCATAGCCAGCCGACATGCTATGCAATTTGCTAGTCAGTAGACCGCCACCTGGTAGGTATGCCGGTGCCGGTCAATATACACTAGCCCATGGACTAGTCCATATACCAGTCAGTCCAGCTAATGTATTAGCCAATATACTCCTTTATTGCAATTGACTTACCTAGACTACCCTTAAAATTATGCCAGCCACTACCTCAGTACCAATTTGCCGTCAATGTCTCCCAACTCTCTACAAGAACCAGAGGTGGTGTTGATTTCCTTATGTACAGTTAGACCTTGCTATACCGGACGACGGAAATCCAGCACTTTTTGTCCAGTATAGCAAGGTTCTGGTATAAGAGTAGGTAACACAAGGCGCAGCCACTGTTCATCTTTATGGCAGCCTATCATTGTACTGATGCCTCTGTTAAAGTCGATGATTGGTGGTCACTGGCAGTTGTTGATCATAGAAGCAACTCGCCTGGATCCAGTCTCTTCCTTTTCACAAATGACATGCCAATTGTGATTAACCAAAACCTTTATACGTCTCTCAGGATAGTTAATGGCAAACAAGCGACCGCTGTGGATTTTGCGCTTGATAAACCAGCCAATGTTTACTCGTTCGATGATAAGAGAGAGGTGGGTATTTTCAAACCATGGTTCTATGATACCCAAATGCCCTCTCACATGCATAATATGATAAATCCACATTAATTTTCTAAGGCACAATATGGATTATAGATTCTCCACCAAGGTTTCTGCTTGTTAAGGTTGCAAATCATAAGTTTGCACCAGTTGGCAGCTTAGACCCTGGACTGATGCCATTGTTTCCAACCTCCTTTCCCATCGATGTTCATGCTCCTGAGGCTCTTGCATCAGCGAGAGGCAAAGGCAATTCGATGTGCTGCCGGCAAATCCTTTGCTGTACTGCGTTTGTGATTACAGATTACAGGTCGCAAGGTAGAACCTTCAGCAATGTCATATTAGATCTTGAGCCCCCAAATCCTAGGGGTATGCGTGGCGACATCACACTTATATAAGTATTATCTCATTAACTAACACATTTGTTGATGTATTTGGGAGACAGTGTTTCGTCGTGAAGCTTTTTTCACCAGTTGCGTTGTTTTCCTGACTATTGTTTCCGCCGTATGACAGGGCCGTATATCGGCAAGGTTGTTGTCTTCTGTTCCTGATTTTGTCCCTCACGCTACACAATGTAATGGAGGTCCATTGATTATTACTTCGGATAGCCTTTCTTCATGATTATGTTTAGAAGTAATAGCTACTTAAGTATCTACGCTTGTGGTTGAGACCTAATGGTTTTTCCGATCGTATCATGTCCCTATCATGAACGTGTGCTGTGCTGCATTGCAAGCGCAACATTAGCGTTATGATTCATTCCTAATTAGACAACTTCGTTTCCCTTTTGGGCAACACGCTAAGCCTCTCTCAGTAATTTTCGGGCCAGGGTTCCCTTTCGCTTAAGCGCTCCAGACCCTACAAGATAGAATGCTTAGGCATTTAGTATAGGTACCATCCCTCAGCTTTGATAACCGCAGATCGCAAAACAGAGTAAGTAGACTAGTAAGTAGGAATCTCCTTCAATACTTCTGCCAAACACCTATCTATTCTCTTTGTAACAGCTGGTGGTGCGCTTTAAACTAGCCGTACTATGAAATAGTAGAAAAATAGTGAAGAGTATATACTGGATGTTTGGTTCTTCACTTCCATGCCTCCCTACCCGCTTAACAGTCCCGGTATTAGCTTTCCCAACAGTACACTAACCATACTCTCCAGGTAGATTCATACCTACTGCTTTAAAAAGTTTCGAATTCTTGATGTATTCCTTCCCAGCCGATACACCATCATTCCATCAGATATCTAGCCTCCCCCGCCACGCCCCCTCATTGCAGGCCTCCCCGGGAAAAAAATGAAAAGAGAGCAGAGGATAGGGGATGAAAAAATTGAAGAAAGGACCAGCAGAGGAAAAAGGGAAAAAGCCCAAGGAAACTCGAAAAACTTCCCCGCCCCTCTCCACTCCTTCCCGGCTAGGTACATATTTGGTTCAGCTATTGCTTGCATTGATTACCTTTCTGCATCCAACTGACTCCGATATCACTTTAACGGCGGCTACAAGGGAAGCTACCAACCAGCTCAGCCTGCGCAGAAAGGTAGTCGCAGAATTTCCAGGGGTTGGGCAGGCGGTACTTGGGAGTTGCTGTAACAAAGATCGATATTTCTGTATATAATGTCAAGATAAGGATAAGTTGAGTGAACGCGGAGAGGCAGGGCCATCAGTTTATGCGGTTCTTAGATAGAACTAATTAGGTACTACAGCGGTACTGCAGTGGCGTAACTATGTCATACTGCCTGGAGTTGTAGAGGGGTTAGGTACAAGATAAGCTACCACGCAGAGCAACCAGACTACCACGCAAAGAGGTCGTGGAATATGGAATATGCATCCTGGTCCCCACACTCACATGACAGGACGACTGTACCTTAGAACGACCAGAAGACAATACTACTTAAGTAGCATTCCCTTCCAGCTTAGTCCCCAGCGATGGAGATCAGACTACATTACCGTATATACAGTGCATGGGGGGAAGTTATGGCCCTCCCCCCCCTTTTGCATAATATGCAGCGCCAGTGAGACATACAGCAGTGGTAAGGCTGCCCTCGGGGGAAAGACGTATAGACTCAAAAAAAACGAACAGCAGTGGTAAGACAATGACCAGCGGGGTATTTTGGGTTTGTGGGGTTTTGTGTATTCAATCATGTCGGCAACCACCAGTGCAAGTACAAATGGTAAAAACGCCAGGGATAAATGAGTGAGTTAACAAAGGGATATTTGGGGGGGGAGTCTATACGCCTTTCCCCTGAAAGGAGCCTTAGGCTATTAACAAAAGGATAACCTCGAATCCATTGGCATCGAACTAACGTTCACAGACAGGAGTTCGAAGAAGGACCAAACTATACAGTCCTACACCTCGTGGGAGGTGGGTATGGCTCGGGAAGGACGAGCATGCGAACGCGGAGAAGTTTGTCAGGGCCGTAACGAAATATTGGATTTTGGAAGATGCGTGGCTAGCGGTGAGGTCGCTAGAGCGCTTCTCGGCCGCTGAAGGCGAGGGATAGGAATGGACGGGAGAGCGGGGCAGAGGGCGAGGAGGGTGTTGGAATAACTAATCACGCTGGCGTGGGGAATATATCATGTGAGATGCCGTTGCGAGAGATGCCGTTGGGAAGTGTCATTTGCGTGGGAGGAGAAAACGGAATGAATGAGTGAATGAATGGTATATGAGGCAGTGCCCTCGCGGTGGAGGGGGCAGCCTTCAGTCTTTAGCCTGCGAACAGATTCCGTTATTGAATATATTTATTCACTTGTCTCTCGCGGTGACCCAAGTGAACCAGCTCTCTAATATCAGACGACGTAGGAATCAGTAAATTCCTACAGAAGAAGTCATAGTTTATTGTAACCCTCGCAGCACTGTTTAGTGGAGTCTACTGTGTGGAATACCCGTCGATGTTCAATTCATCAAGCGGTCTCATATGAGTAACTAGGTCATACTAGGTACTGTATCACAGGGATTGAAATCCTACGTAATTCATCCCCGGTGGAGGTTTTCGAGGACCCACCCCTGCAACCCCTGCAACCCCTGCAACCCCTGCAACCCTGGCAACCCTGGCAACTACAACCCCTGCAACCCGATTTAAGCACCCACACAAATAAATTGGTCTGGGCACGAGAACAAGATCACGCAGCTTATCCTTATCTTAACCTCACAACCCCACACTATATTCATAAATGTCAATCTCTATTAGCACATAGGTAGTTGCAGCAACCATATTTTCACCCACCTGTAACTTAGCAGGGCAGGATGGACTTTCTTATCACCGGGGATCGTAACAAGTTTACAACATTTGTCCTTTCTAATTCGCCCTATACATTGGCAAGTCTTGGGGCGATAGGAACAGAATTAGCCGGGAATCCCACTGCGGCAGGAGAGCTTCTACAGTCAGAGAAATGCTGCGCAGTGTTTCTCTCAGACTTTTCTGAAAGGCTAGAACGAATCATGGTATGGCTGCATTCACTACCGCAGCCTGCTAAACCACAGCCAAAGAGTTCTGCACCTCTCGCAGACATCATACACGGTTTCACTGTCAACTTACTTCTCCCTTTACTGGATCCAAAATACTCCGATTACCATGGCTCGAAGGGGTTTGCAGATCTCCTCATCATCACGACCCAGCTGTCGTATCTCTTCAGCAAGCGAGGTTATGGCCTTAAAATACACAAAGTATTGCTGGAGAAAATATCTCAAACGCCACACCTGATGCACTCTATTCTCCCCTCAATTGATGGCGCAAAGTTGATTCAGATGATCCTCCAGCAAGCACAAGCTGGTGCAGAAGTTCAAGCATTCCCATCTGCGGCGGTCCTCACAGAGTGGGCCACGGCAGCTGCTGAGCTTTGCAGCGGGTGTCCAGGCAAGCATGGTGCCCAGGCTGAGTTGGGTCGGTGGGAATCTCTTGTTGAGCTCCGAGATTCCCTTGCGAGAATTCTGGTGGAGGAAAACCAACGTCGTATTAATTACTCCCGTATGAATATAGCACCAGGACAATGTATGTATTTGACGATACTTCCGACAGGATAGAAAAGCGGAACCACAAGTATTAATTGGGTGCGGTGCGGACAGTATCAGAGTATTTATCATCACGAGATATTGAGAACCTTGAAGTTTTTGGCATGCGGGCTCCGACTGGGATAGGTCCTCTCGAAGGTGCCCTAGCAAGACTCCGGGAACGGGAGTCTTTCTCCCTCCTTCATGCTTTGGTTAAAACCTTCCCTTGTGCCTTGTGTTTGCGCCGTTGTCATGCAACTCATGGTGTGTCCTTACCCACGCTGCGGAGGGGCGTGCGCAAACCACTTTCAACGGACGATCTTCCAATATCATTCACGAGCACGCTTCTTGGACAGAGGCTAGGGCCCTGGAGAGTATGCCTCTCTGAGCGGGCCTTCAAAGACCTACTTTCGGCGGATAAAGAAGGTATTATTAAAGAATATATTTTCCTTATGCATCTTTTTTCCCCAGTCTATGCGCCCAAGGCTATGAGGCGGGCCACTAGCCTATACCTGTAGAAACACGCAATATACCTCTAGGTTACTAACCTATTCCAAACTAAATCTACATAGGGTACCTGAATATAATCGCCAGGAGATTGAGAGAACTAGCAACAGGGCAGTGGGAACCCAAATCCATAAGATTGCCACTATCACAGAAAATGCTAGAAGAGTGTGGGGAAAGCATGCGGGTTCCGTTGTGGCGAGCCACATACGGGTCGAATGGGCGTATCCTGTGGCAAGTTAATGTGGCGTACGATGAGGAGATTGCAGCCGAGTCTCAAATGATCACAGGTAGGAGCCACACATCCAATTGTCTGTTGATAGTAACTGATGCTTGAGAACAGTGTGGCGAATTGGGAAAACGGATGAGGTAGTTACCCAACCCCCGATTCGCAGGGGATAACACTGCTAATCATGAATGATAGATAAGGGACTCTATTTCACAGGTTCTTTACGCTCAAAAGAGCTATACAGAGTCACATATACAGCAGTGCTGCGTCAGCCTTGAAGATTTTCCACTGTTTCCGCGGGAGTATAATGCCTGTGATGGTGATAAAACCCCTGAAAAACCTACCGATTCCCATGCAGACACGACAGCCCAGGGGGCCTTTAGTAGTAAGTCACACTTGATACGGCTGGCGGTGTATTGGGCTATATACTGAGATACTGATGGAACGAAGACAAGTTTTATCCAATGACAGTAAAGGTTCTTGACTGTCTGTTTTCTGACCCTGACAGAACAGAGTTCCCGTTCGAAATTTCCAGAGAAGAGATAGACATCGTTAAGCATTCAAATTCAGCCGCCTTCATCCTTGGGAGAAGTGGGACAGGCAAGACTACGTGTTTGTTGTTCAAGCTGCTATGTCGGAATATTGCAAGTAGGGCTCTAGACAGCGAAACACCAGTTAGGCAGGTATATACACCCCACGCTCTCCCACATGCACTTATTGGGTAATTGACAGAGATAGATTTTCCTCACACGATCGAGCTTTCTTGCTGAAAGGCTCAATGATTACCTGACACGGTTGATGGAGTCTCAACTGGGAAAGTTTTCGGCGCGGACTGGAATTGAGTCAGCACCCCAAGAATATATGCTAAAGGAGGCAGGCGATCCGTTAGAGGATGAAACCTTGGAAACTCTGCATGATGACAAGTTTCCACTAGTCTGCACTTTTGACCAACTATTCGGTTTCTTGGAGAGGTCCATAGCGTAAGTGAATTCCCTAGAGAATGTATATACAAGTAGCATCTCAAAGAACCCTATATACAGGCTTTTTGACCGAAACAACTTTGACTCCCAGGGAGTTTACGGTTTTGGCAACACCCCTTGGGCCCCCCCGCCCTCTTGGGGGGGGAGAGTCAGGAGGCTCATTAACTACAATGTCTTCAGCACTCAGTATTGTAGAAAGGCCTATCAGGACCGCAAGAGTGGCTTTGAACCAGATCTTGTTTTTGCTGAAATTCTGGGAATCATCAAGGGATCGACTTCTATCGAGCGTGATTTCAAGCCCCTGTCGAGGGAGGAGTATGTGGGGATGAGCATTCGGAAAGCGCCTGTGTTTACGGATGAGGCCTCCAGGGATAGAGTTTACAGCATGTATGAGGAGTATGAACGACACAAGGGCTCACTTGGGGATCGAGATGACATTGATCGGGTAATAAAGGTCCTAAGGTCACTTGAAGAGTATCCAGAGTTGATGCGCCAGGTCCAAAATCTGTTCGACGAGGTTTATGTTGATGGTATGTAACGTCCATATGTTTGCCCAACTAGATAAAGTACTAAGCGTGATGGAAAATCCAGAGGTACAGGACAACAAGTTACTGGAAATTGGTCTTCTCTTCACACTTGTGCAGAACCCTCATGGGATTCACTTCGGTAAATTCTTATTTTAAAACGTTTTCGTGGCAGCACAGTAAGATACGAATGTGACTAATGAATGATACACTAGCTGGTGACACCGCTCAATGTATTTCCAGAGACAACACCTTTCGCTTTGAAGACATTAAAGCACGGTTCTATGAGCATTTTCTTGTGATGGCTAGGAACGCTGGAAGGATAGACTGGGCAAAACCGAACCTATTTCCCCTAGCAAAGAACTACCGATCTCACCAAGGAATTCTTTCCCTGGCAGCGGATATTGTAGATATGCTTTGTAACGGTGAGTGGACTGATCTCGTGCCCAGACCGATTTATTTGAGTGGACCAGATTATCAATAGATGAAGAATCCATTGACAATATCAAAAATAGGCTTTCCTGGTCAGATAGATGTGCTCCCTCGAGAGATTGGCACTTCTCCGGGAGAGAAGCCAACGATGTTTAGTGAGTCCAGCACAGTTATTGTCGTATTATGGGAAAAATATAACTAATGAGTATGGTATGTGTCGCAGTTGGCTTTGATCACAAAATACTCGCACAGGGTAATGCTGGAATACCGGGGACTGAACAAAGTATCAGCGGATTTGGGGCCGAGCAGGTGATTATTGTTAAAAATGAGGATGTTAAGGAGGGGCTGAAGAAAGTACTTCCACAAACATTGATATTAACAATCTACCAGAGTAAGGGCCTTGAATTTGAGGATGTGGTTCTTTACAACTTCTTCTCCGATTCCATATGGGATAATATTCACCTAAGGACATTGGAGCTACTAATAACCAGAGGGGAGTTGGATAAGAGGAAATACGGGGTATGATGCATGACACCTGAAAATATTCACATCCTCTCGCTGACGAGTAGTGAACAGGGCCTTTGTTCTGAGCTGAAGCACCTTTATGTTGCTGTAACACGCGCAAGAATAAATCTCTGGATTGTAGAGAGTAACAAGTCTTCTGTAAACAATATTGTTGCATTATGGACAAGCACGGACTCTGAGCAGGGCAGAATCCCATTGGTATCAATTGTCGATATCGATGAACCAGAGGTAATTATAACCTGCTGATACCAACTATAACGCTTCTTCATGTTTGGATATTCGCTAGCCCAGACTGCGAAGCTAATTGTCACAGGCCAATGCAAAAGCAAGATTCATCATGAAACCCGGAAAATCTACCAGTCCAGAAGCTTGGAGAAAACAGGGTGAAATGTTACTCCAACGTGCGTTATACGAGGATGTGAGTTATATGCCTTGTTTCTCCGATGCTGTTTTGAAAGATAATTGCCTGACTCCATACCAGGCCTTGTTTTGTTTTCGTAGGGCAAACTATAAGCAAGGCGAAGACGTTGCTAATGCCTACATATTATACGAGGAAGCAAGTGCGTTGGGTCTTGGTGAAGGAGCACGCCGGGCAAAGGAGCTCTTTGCGAAGGCAGCACAGCTGTTCGAGCAGGCATTATTTATACAAAAGGCAGCTGAAACGTGGGGTGCCGCTGGACAGTATAAAAAAGCCGCGGACGTATTAAGGGCGCATAGAGAATATGGGAAAGCGGCATTATGGTATGCGAGAGTCCCTGATTTCATGGAAGCAGCTGAATGCCATCACTTGGCAAAGCAATATGATGAGGCAGTTATAGCTTATCGCAAAGGGGAGCATTTCACCGAACTTGTGACTTACTTGGGAGAGTTTGTTATCCTTATTGCCACTATTCAATCAATTGAAAAGGCTGACAATAAAATAGTTACTCGCAATGTATTAGCAATGGCGTCAAGACAAGATATTCGATGCTGGTCAACATCCTGTTGCAGCGTGGTGATCTCCCTGAGGCTCTGCTTCCTACTGCACTGAAGACGTTGGGAAGCGAAGATGCGAAAGAAGACTTCTACAAGAAATTCGAAAGGACAGAGGACTTATTAGCATTTTATACAGCGCACAAACGGTATCAGGACCATTTTCAACTTGCCCTAAGTAAGGGTAAATTTGAAGATGCTGTTCGCATGGCAAACCAATCACGGACAGCAGATCCTGGCTCCAATTCTGCGGTTTCGGCTGCGGATCTTCTTATCCTCTTCAACGGTCTGATGGCTGGGCATACATGGTCCTCTGTTCGGTTCGATCTCCATAAGCTATCTAGCACACGGGTGTTGCCAACTTTCAAAAAGCCAAATCATGCTATTACGGTGCTGGGAGGTCGGACAGCACCAGAACTACGCAGTGCTGGCTCGGGTTGGGAGGAGATATTAGATTGCCTCCAAAGCATTGATAGTGGTGACTTGCACGTTCCTAGGCAACGTCATAATATGTCTCATGCAAATTTTTTCAAAGTATTTGGAGATGACTTCTTGGACCTGGTGGTAAGTTTTGCTGGTCGAACAAAATGCACTAACAGTGGCTGGGATATATGTTGATTACCCCATCCCGTGTTTATGTAGGAGCTCTTGCACTCAGACACAACGCTTCGTGACAAAATCCCCCATATTGCAGATGTGAACCAGATACCAGTTGCTACGATGCAGAAATTTGTTAGCATTGCGGGAGACTTACTCAGCAGGAGGATTCCGCCAGCAACCCTAGTTGCCGGTATTGGAGTGCTAGTATTTTCTCATCTGGAAGGTCATGCAGTTGTCCTCCCTTGGTCACCCCTATTCCCAATGGCAGCAGTACCTGGGAGCCAGCCGCAGGATGGTAGCCATGTCATCCTCACACGAGAGCAGACTTATGAATACTTGACCAAGTGGTTAGTTACTATCGTCGCTCGCGTAATACCATGCACTCTGCGGCAACTGCGCTCTCTCCTGGTGGAGACCCAGGGGCTATGTTTCCGGGCATTACAAGGTAATTGCTTAACATATTATTTACGTCCTATCGCTTTCTGGTACATACCACTTACAATCCCAGGCTCATGTCGAATATCGAATAGGCTACCATGCAAGTCAGGCAGGCATACCAGATTGCCTCCAGAGGAACTCCGGACATATATCTTTGTACGTACTTGTGGTCTCTATTTATGGTGCCTAAATTGAGCTGATACGAGCTTGAATGGCGGTGTTTAGTCTCTGCTTGATGCAGCTGAGTTGTCCTGTGTCTCGGCACGGTTATACCACCACCGCAAGTTCCAAGAAGACGATTCTAAGTCGTATCTGGGGAATAGTAAGCCAATGTTTTGTTGCTAGTATTTCTGCCATAAATTGACTTGGCTTAGGGCGTTCCCTCCTAGAAAGGACTTTGAAGGAGCTTACATTCCTATCTCCGTTATTGAATGATAGTGAGTTGCAGCAAGAAGTTTGGGAAAAAATTTGGGAAAGAGACGGGGCGTGGCCCCATGTGCGGGATGGCCTTGCGGGATTGTTCTTTTACCGCTTGCAGCCGAAGGAATGGGAGAAGCGAGGAACAATTTCGGCACTGCTGGAGGAGAGAAGTTTTGCAAGTCGACTAGGCATGTCACATTGGCCATGCTTTTGAGAGAATTTGCTGACATTGGAGGACACATGGTAGGTGTAATGCCGCGGTTTCTGGGATTCTTGTGGTATAAGGAACAGTGGAAGGTTTCTTTTATCCAATCATGCAACGGCTTGCAGCCAGCAAGGCTAGCCTCTTATGATATTTCTACCTTGGTAACATTGGCGCAATTGCACCCCTCACTACTCCAAATACCTAACAGTCTTTTTATCCTAGGTCAGCCACATTGGGAGGACCACAGGCTGGATTTTCCAGCGGCCGCCTCAAGAGTTACAGTCTTTTCACACAGTTCTCTCGCTGTGTGAATGCCTCAGCCTCGAATTAGTGGGTTCAAGTTCAGTGGTCAGGCACATATTTGCACGTGGTTGCTAATGCATTGCGATTGGTGGTACATAGATCAATCGCGCTGGACGGGTGGAGCTACTTGTACCCTGTTCACGGCTGCATTTCATTCGAGACCTCTCGCAAGCCTCCTACCCAACTGTTGACGAGAGGCACAGTCTTGAGCGTTGCCTGATCCAGCTTTTAGATAGTTTTTGCGACATACTTGTCCCCTTCTCAGCGGCATACCGCGCCAAAAGAAATCACTTAATGCACCCAAACTCCGGCCATGATCTATTGTTTGAGGCGTGTGGGAAAAGCCTCAGGGATGAGGGGGAGAGATACATGGTCCAGCGTAGCCTGGACCACTTGGTCCTTTGCATGGTTAACATAGGTGTTGGCCGTACCACTATGTTACCAACTGGATATACCAAATTGCGCAACAAAATACAAGAGGTGAGGTGCCTGACATGCTCGTGTTCTGCCATATACCTGAAACTAATGCTATCTCATTTCAGACTTATGAAGCATGGAATTTCCTGAATCCACCAACACCAATCAGCTTGGGTGGCCCTTTCACCGCAGAGCAGATTGCTATACAACTTGCGAACGTGTACCGAAACTACAACAAGGACGAACTCGTCATCGTTGGAGCTGCACGGAGTCGGGGTGCTCGTTTTAAGTTTTTATCTGGCCCACCACTTCGCCAGGTAGTTTGGGGAGAGCACAAGCGGATCCCAGCGTTGGGTCTCTCAACCTCCGCAGAATCACCGGCGGTAGTGCAGACGTCGGAGCAGAGCGGCGAAGAAACTGCTGCTTCCAAAATTGCGCATTGGTGGAGACGCTGTAGCTCGAGGCTGAAGGCACGACGGGCACATACAAAAAAGCAAGCAGATAAACGTTCCCAAGGACCTGAAGGCCAAGCCGAGGTGATCATTGACAATATCATTGTCCGCTGGATGACTTCCAAGTACAGACAGCAAAGAAATATCGTTCGAGACAGTGGGGTTCCTTTACTTACCTGTATTCTGAAGCTCCAGGGACTCGTCAAAGCAACCCATACCAGAGCAATGAGCGGGTTGACAGACACGACAGGTAAATACCGCTTGAGTAGCGTGGCAGTTGAGGATATCCAGGATATGGTTGCACTTCTGGAAAAGCGGAAGCATTTGCTAGCGCAATCTGAAGCTATGTTTAGTAACCCAGAGAAGGTTGAAGTTTTATTTAAGCTGCCTGTGACTGAGTTGGAAGACAGGATGAGTAAAGCGTTGGTGGTGCTAGAGGCATACCAAAAGGAGATTGAAAAATGGACTAGGGACATCAAGGACTGTTTGGAAGATGCAAAGAGGTTTTAATTTGCGGGACGGGAATATTTAGGTAGTTAGCTGCAAATCTGAGAATGGTAGTCGCAAATATATCCTTATTTCCCAACCTCAACCCGAGGTGCCTCGTAAAGAGAGAAGGCCACCGGATCGGGAGATTCAATATACAGCTGTACTTATCAAATTTGCCCCCAGTGAGCGGCCACGAGGCTGACTTATACAGATGTCGGGTCCGTTGTGATCCTCTGATGTAGAAGTACGGAATAGGACGAATGCGCCTATGACGAAAAGTAGCAAAGATGAGAGCATGATTATAAGGGTGAGTGAGAAGAGCGGGTTCTCATTAGACATGTGCACATGTTTGTTCTCGGTCCCAGTCTCTTATCTACCTACGCGCGCTAAAATAATTATGCTCCGGGGACTTTATTTATATACATGTAAGGTTACAGTATGCAGGTATGGTTCTTGGTAAGTTATATGCGCATATCCAGCCTTTCCCAAATAGGAAGGAGGAAAAGACGCCAGTACGTACGGGGTAGTAGTGGGTTGAGCGCTAACCGGATTGAGCACAACTATATTCATCATCTACGGGTATCACAGGCGGCCCGTATACAGCCTGGCACCGGATGATTGTCCAGCAGCGCGCTCCGTAATCAAGCTGGGAATTGGTGCTCTGCAATGGTGCACAACAAATGAACTGATGGTAGGCATGGCGCAGTATTATGTACTTTAGTTTACGGCTTTGGTTATCAATTAATCGATTCCAGGTAGAGGCAAAAAGTGATCTAGGTACGGAGAGAGCGGCTTGTGCCAACCAGACTAAAAAGTGAATTGCCTCAAGTATTACTTGGTAGGCTAGAGCACAGTTGTCGGGCGGGTGTCCATTCCTTAATGCTCCGGTTTCCAAGTGAAAACTCCAGCACACATAGATGATTCCCTCTCAAGGTAGAAGCCTCTTTTGGAACCGGGGTAACTCGTTTTGATATTTTATATTTATATTTATTATAAATTTCGCCATATGTTGCGGCCTGGCTGGCTGTGAATTTCACTATATATGGCGGCCTCGCTGGCTGTAAATTTCACCATACATGGCGGTCTTTCTTCTTTTTCCCGAAAATCATTACTTGTATTCAGTGAGGCCCCCAGCCCTCTTCCTACATACAGGAATAATTAGCTGACCCCTCAGAACCTCGCAACCTCCAGACACCACTCTGGATCCTGCTCTGCTTCTTCAATCATCCTGTTTGTCACTGACGATTTCTTCATAAAAAAGGCACAATAGGCTTTCTCTTCTTCAATGGTGAAGGAGTAGCAGCCACACGTGAGGAGTCCGTATCTTGTCGAAGCGATCCCACATGGACCCATCTCTTTTCCAATTGCTACTACTTCGTGCAGCAATGTCGACATCCCTCCAGTACCAACCTTCCAGCTTCTGATGGTAAATGTTGCAAGAACTGTTTCGAAGCGTCTCAAATTAGGGGTCTTGAGTATTTACAGTTCTTTTCCAGGCTCCAAACCCCTACTGTTCCCCTTGGCTTCTCGAATATCTGGGAATTCCCCTGATAGAAATTCCTCCGCAAAAAAGATATTATCCTGTGTAGGAAATACCCTCGCCTCCAAGCAAGTTGCATACCACGTGAGAAATGATCTTGGCAGAGAACCGAAACAGGATATCCTAATCAAGGCACAATCAGTTCAACACGTTCTTGTCAACATTATCGATGTATAGCGGTCCCTCTAGAATTTGCTTCACATAACTCACGGCCATTGTTTGTCCCTTTTGCTTATTGTCCTTATCCTTCTGACTGAGTCGCTTTTCGGGTGTGGTCAAGCTTGTCGCTATCTTCTGTGGGCTTATCCAGCTATATCTTTCTTTCTTCCCTCAATGAAAACCAGCTCACCCCTGTCAATTATATCTCTGCTGACCACACTCCAGGGGTTTTCGGTTTCCGTTCTTAGGAAACAAAACCCTTGGTATCACTGTTTGGTGTCGTTACCCCAATTCCTTGGAAACCACACTGTTCTCTCTAGCTACCGTATACTAGACTCATTATCATCCACCACGTACCTTTGGAAACTATACTCAACACACCCGCGCCAGGAGCGTCAGGACTCGCAAATCGACACCCTGAAGTGGAAACCCGATGGGTGCCTGCCTCATACACGTTCTCCGTATATTGAGGCCTGGTATTGGATCCGGGTCCAGGTTCCTCTGGTTATGTAGGGGTGAATCTGTTCCCCCTTTTAGAGCTTGTCGTTGTCTTATTGGCAGACATATTATGCTTTGGTGAAATGGCAATGCGGAAGTCAGTGGAGTAGTTGGTCAAGGTGGTCCATACCACAACGCAGGAAGAGTATAGGACCATAGTAAATGAGTTATTGACAGTGGAGATCCTATTCTGTCTTGCCAGCAATACTCAAACACGATTGTACAGCCCAAACGTACGCTAAGTTTGCAAGGCATGTAAACAGCCAGCCTTCATCTTCAAAGCAACACATCATTCCGTGGATCCTGCGATTGCTTTTCCGGAATAGCACTCGCAACTGTTGACCCCCATAGTAATGCTCCTGGTCCTGTCTATACCAAAGGCATGCCCACAGGAATCAACCAAAACATCTATATCTCCCTCGGAGTTGTACATGGAAAAGAGGCTCGTCATAAGCTAGATAGCTTGAATATGAGTACTGATTTTCAAAAAAAAAAAAGTGGAAAAGAGGCAACAGCTGGTATTGGACGAGACCTCAAATGTGTACTACCGGCGGAAATTTCAGCATCACTTACAAATGCCCCCATTGTCCTCATTGATTCACCTCCGAAATGACTGCTCGTCAGGTTGCCACATGCAGGGCGCTTCAGCTCCCTAATCTAATGGCATCTTACCATTAGGTAGGTATACCCACAAAGCTTCGGTATCCAGGTTAAGATCGAAGATGATGAGCATCCGCAAATGGTACACCTATGAAGACAGCTGCCCTGCTATGCAGCATTTGCAACCACCGACTATAAATCTCAAGGCCGAGCCTTTAACAATATTATCTTAGATCTTCAAAGTGCTGGATGTGAGACAGGTGGGCATCGAATATACACCGCGGTTTATGTTGCCTTATCGAGATGTCGTTCGCTTCCATACTACACGCTGTCCCGCAGGCCTCAAAGGACTACAAAACACCTCTCAAGGGTTAGTCTCGTTGGCACGACCCCCTCTCAAAGAGATCAAGGGTACTAGTTGTAAGAATACAAGATCGGAATAGCCAATATTAAGATATAAAGCCAGCGATTTGACGTTATAGTAGAATAACTCTAAGGAACAGAACTCCAATCACATATGTCCTACTCCTATGTACAAACAACCCACCCAGGCTTTTGACACACGTGACGCCAAGCCAATACTATCAACCCTAACCCAAGTTACCGTATTAGGAAAGAAAATGTCCCAGAAAGGGATATATACCTTTCGCTAAAGCGCTCCAGGGCATGTACTCTACAAGATAGAATGCACACCAATACTTATGTATTTAGTATACCATCCCTCAGCTTTAATGACTGCCGATCTCGAAACAGAGTAGACTAGTAGTAATCTCCTTCCATGCTTCTGCCAAAAACCTACCTATTCTTTTGTAACAGCTGGTGGTCCTTCAGGGAGTGCTTTAAAAGTACCTTGTTTAGCCGTACTATAAAATTGAATGTTTGGGGCTTTGCTTTCGTGTCTCCATACCCACTTAACAGTCCCGGTATTACCTTCCCCAACAGTACATTGACCATATTCTCCAGGTAGGTTCATTCTTTACCTACCACTTTAAAAAGTTTCGAATTGTTGATTTATTCCTTCCCGACGCACCATCTCTCTTTTTGATAAAGCATCATTCCATCAGATAATCTAGCCTCGCGGCGCCTCCCCCACCACGATCCCTCATCGCAGGCCCTCCTCGGGAAAAAAATGAAAAGGAAGCAGAGAGTAGGAGATGAAAAAATTGAAGAGAGGACCAGCAGAGGAAAAAGGGAAAATAACCCAAGGAAATCAGAAAAACCTCCCCGCCCCTCCCCGCCCCTCCTCGCCCTGTGCCCCGCTCTCCTGTCCATTCCTATCCCTCGCCTTCAGCGGCCGAGAAGCGCTCCAGCGACCTCACCGCTAGCCACGCATCTTCAAAAATCCAATATTTCGTTATAGCCCTGACAAACCTCTCCGTGTTGGCATGCTCGCCCTTCCCGAGCCATACCTACCTCCCACGAGGTGTACCATCCGGGGCCTTCTATTGGCCAGCCATCAGCTTCTGGCTATCCCTGCAACCCCCCCGGCAGCAGCACCTCCAGCCACATCTCGTGATATATTATGACGATGGTGATTCCAGGTATATTCACAACTATAGAAGTAAATACACTCTACAACATAGTTACCCTCATGCCCTGCCATATTCAATGCAGTACCCAAAAGCCACCTCCTCAATATGACCCCTGTCATACCCAAAACCCCCCTTCAACCTCTCCTATAGGTTAAATATCATGAGGGTGAACCCATGACTTCGAGAAGACCTTCACCTAGCATCTATATCCATGATCAAACAGCTTCTATGGCAGCAACCTACCATGTAGGAAAACCGTCTGCTATCAAAACAAGCCGCTGACCACTGAAAATGTGCCATTTTGAGAATTAAGTAATTTTCTTGATTTATCCTATCCTGAACGCCCGACACCCCTCAATTCGTTGCAATACCCTCTTTCAGAGCACCCTCACCCTCTGGAGTGGTTGTTATGGCTGAGATATGAGCTGGGATTGAGCTTACGTGGGTGGGTGGGTGGCCTGAGATAGCAACCCCGTATTGCCTATATATTTGCCCATCCTGTACCATAGTTGCAGAGCTCTTCGAGCATTGTTCTTGTTCTGAATATACTAGTATCCTATCGATACCTTTACACTGTTATTCAGCACGCCTTAGGCTCGAGTTGGTGATTGTGGTGATAATTACCCTCGCACGACACCTAATATCTACTATATCCCCAGCTATCCACCTCATTAGACCTGATTGCCAGCTCGTCCCTAGCAGAGGTGCCTAATCACCCTGGAGCTCCAATACCCCTCCATTTTGAGCTCCAATACCCCTCCATTTTAGACTCCAATAGCCGTTTTGGCTATGGCGATATGCTGGCCTTTCTCAAGGCATTTTAAACCCTCTAAAATCACCATGTACTCAGCACAATTATAACTGATATTAGTGCAGGAGGCTGAGAGCACTGGGCTGGATGCTATGTTAGGCACTAGGTTAGGTCCTGCATTATTAGATGCAGGTTGGATGCTAGGCTAGATCCTAGGCAAGATGCGCTAAACTGACACTGGATTAGATATTGAGGAACGCAGAGTAACCAAGTTGGACACTAAGTTGGACTGGTGAGCATAGGGTTGCTGTGGTTGCTGTGAGGGAGTGGAAATGGCCCCATGGGAGGCTGGCAAACCACCCAGATGGAAGTGACCATGAAGCCCAAAGGGGAGTGTATTAGGGCCCCTAGAGTTATTAGAGATATTTCAGTAAATAAAGAGCATACTTAGGAGGAGGGTATTGCAGCGAATGGAGGGGTGGGGGGGCGTTCAGGATAGGATAAATCAAGAAAATTACTTAATTCTCAAAATGGCACATTTCAGTGGTCAGCGGCTTGTTTTGATAGCAGACGGTTTTCCTATATGGTAGGTTGCTGCCATAGAAGCTGTTTGATCATGGATATAGATGCTAGGTGAAGGTCTTCTCGAAGTCATGGGTTCACCCTCATGATATTCAACCTATAGGAGAGGTTGAAGGGGAGGGGGTTTTGGGTATGACAGGGGTCATATTGAGGAGGTTGCTTTTGGGTACTGCATTGAATATGGCAGGACATGAGGGTAACCATGTTGTAGAGCGTATTTACTTCCATAGTTGTGAATATAGCTGGAATCACCGTCGTCATAATATATCACGAGATGTGGCTGGAGGTGCTGCTGCCGGGGGGGGGTTGCAGGGATAGCCAGAAGCTGATGGCTGGCCAATAGAAGGCCCCGGATGGTAGGGCTGTGTAGTTTGGTCCTTCTTCGAATTACTGTCTCGGGACGTTGGTTCGATGCCAATGGGTTCGAGGTTATCCCTTTGTTAAACTCACTCATTTATCCCTGGCGTTGTTACTACTTGTACTTGCACTGGTGGTTGCCGACATGATTGAATACACAAAACCTCACGAACCCAAAATACCCCGCTGGTCATTGTCTTACCATTGCTGTTCTTTTTTTTTGAGTCTATGCGCCTTTCCCCCGAAGGGAGCCTTACCACTGCTGTATGTCTCACTGGCGCTGCATTATTATGCAAAGGGGGGGAAGGGCGCCATAACTTTCCCCCATGCACTGTATATAACGTACCTAGTCTATGGCAAAAATCACAGAGGAAGTAGGGGAAGGGCTTAGAGGACGGAAGGTAGGGATTATGGGAGCACGTTGGCTTGTGGGGGGAAGGAGGGGACTGGGAAAGGCCACCAGCTCCGTCGTTATTTTTTTTGAGGAGGTCATCAGGCTAGGAAGCGAGGTACGTTTGGGAGGTCCTGTAGAAGCCTATGATTTTGATAGAGGGAGGAAATAGGAGGATTGGGGGTACGGGTGGTTCTCATACTTTTTGGAGTGGGTGGGGGACGGAAGAGGAATGAATAGCGAGAAGATGTGGGGGGACGAGAAGTGGTGCGAGGCGGTAGCGGGATTCCTTATGTAAATGTAGATACAGGGGGGGGGCAGGGACTGGCCCGGTAGGGGAGAGAGGCCAACTGGGACACCAGTAGCCGCAGTCCATCGCCATATTCTATATAGGATGAATGCGATTAATGATTGTTTAAAAAAAAAAAAATACTTTTTGGAGTTGGCTATTTCTATGTCGCAGTGTATGTGTGGTTGTTCCGGTTCCTTGGTGCGGCGTGTTCCGTGTGCAAACCCGACTCATAGCCTAGAGTAGGACGTATACCCGCATCCACTGGCGAACAACGGTTCATGTCGCTTTTCAAGACATAGGCCGAGCTCACGCAGGAAATTCGATATACAAGGTCAAAACCAAGTGGCTTTAACGTGAGCTCGGTCTATGTCTTGAAAATCGACATGGACCTTTATTCGCCAGTAGATGCGGGTAGACTTCAAAAAAATAAAAAGATAACGTACCGTAACAGAGTCTCGAACCTATATAACACGCGATTTACCACACCCAAAAAATAAATCGATTTGGGGACGAGATCATCACCCGTAACACGGAATTAATTGAGTGCTTTTTTTTCCCTCTTACTCCATCGCTGGTGACTAATTGTGAAAGGGAAATCAAAAGTATATTGTGCTCTATACAATTTACGCCACTGCAGTACCGCTGTAGTACCTGATTAGTTCTAATTAAGTACCGCATAAACCGATGGCCCTGCCTCTCCGCGTTTACTCAACTTATCCTTATCTTGACATTATATACAGAAATATCAATCTTTGTTAGCAAATAGTTGCAGCAACTCCCAAGCACCACCTGCTCAACCCCCTGGAAATTCTGCTGAGCTGGTTGGTAGCTTCCCTTGTAGCCGCCATTCAAGTGATATCAGAATCAGTTGGATGCAGAAAGGTAATCAATGCAAGTAATAGCTGAACCAATACCTAGGCAGAAGTCATAGTTTATTGCAACTCTAGCAGCATTGTTTGGTGAAATCTATTGTGTGGAATATATACCCGTTGATGTTCAATTCAGCAAGCGGTTAATAGCTCATTTTAAAATCCTACATAATTCATCACAGTGGAGCTGCGACACTGCAACCTGCAACCCCTGCAACCCTGTGCCCACCCCTCACACCTCCACACCTCCACACCGTCAGGCCACCAACATCAGTATGACATATTCATGCCACTGCAGTACCGCTGTAGATATTGGTTCTCGGTTGACATATTTAAGTAGTTCGTCTCTGCTATAGATTACTCAACTTATCCTTATCTTGACCTCACAATCCCACATTATACTCAGAAATATCAACCTCTGTTAGCACATAGGTAGTTGCAGCAACCATATTTTCACCCACCTGTAACTTAGCGGGGCAGGATGGAGTTTTGTTTCACCAGGGACTCTTCTGATCGTAGCAAGTTTACAACATTTGTCCTTTCTAATTCGCCCCATACGGTGGCAAGTCTTAGGAAAATAGGTACAGAGTTAGCCGGGAATCCCACTGCGGCAGGGGAGCTTCTACGGTCGGAGGAATGCTGCGCACTGTTCCTATCGGACTTTTCTGAAA
>Ga0307514_10002128_pt1 | contig 21368 bp, 24 predicted proteins | sample 16_EM_MG_FD_203088 | JGI IMG/M metagenome (GOLD analysis project Ga0307514, IMG submission 203088) | Populus trichocarpa ectomycorrhiza microbial communities from riparian zone in the Pacific Northwest, United States - 16_EM | ecosystem: Host-associated > Plants > Roots > Unclassified | place...
TTTGGAGTGGTGATGGCTGGTGGGAAAATAGGAAATTGGATTGGGGTTGGGCAGCTTTTTATTAATTGAAGGGGGGAGGCGGAGGAGGGGGAGGGGCAAGAAGGAGGGGGGAGAAGGAGGGGAGAGAAGGAGGGGGGAGAAGGAGGGGGGGAGAAGGGGTTATGTGTGTTTAATAGACACTATAAACAGGGAATATATACAATAATATACACTTGATTTTGCTAAGAAGAAGTGTTCTTTTCGTATGATTAGCACCTACTTATCTCCTTCAAAGCTCAACCTTTGGCGGATCGACCAGGTCGTCAGAGATATCGAAAGCTCCTGCCTCAAAGGCCATGTTGAGAACAACCCAGCCTTCCTTTTCAACCCAGTCATTATGTTCTCCAAGAACGGCAACGGCCTTCTTCTGATCCTTGGGTGGGTTTGCAAGGTACTTATTAGCAACTTCCCTCACATCGTCGACTTTAACGTCGAGGAGCTTCTCACGGCGACTATTATATACGATCAGGAACACCGAATGATAATGTAAATGGAATGGGGGCTGCATACGCTTGCCTCATCTCATCTGTAATTCCATGCACAAACGTAACGATCCCCTCCTCGTTCACACTCAATGGAGCATCAATGCCCTGGAATACGGCTAATTTCGCCTCTTCAAGGTCACTAGCAGTCCATTGTTTCTCAACTGCCCACTTCCCTGATGCCTCCATGACCTTCAAGGTGTTTGGCACGTTGGGGTCTCGGTAAGAGTAGTACCCGAATATACCACCGTTACCCTGGTGGAACGCTCCTGCACCATAGGCTCCTCCTTTCTCTCGTATCTCATGGTGCAAGTGCTTATGAGTAAGAAGCTGAGAGAGTATCTGAAGGGCTGGACCATCTTCATGAGTATAGGGTACCGTTTGCATGGCCATAGAAGTATATGACACCTGGTAAGGCAATGGGAAAAAAACTTTAGCTGTGTCTGGACCAAATTTGAATCCAGGCTCAGTAGCAGCTGGAGCCTCTGTGGAAGGGAGGGTTTCTAAGAATGAACAGAGGGCAGATTCATTGAGACTCCTGGAATCCGCAGAGCATGTTATGGCAGTGCGAAGAGATACAGCCGAGGCTGCAAATTTGGCAATTTGCTTCATGGCATCAATTGCAATGCCATAATCCTGAGTAGCTGCCAGATTACTCAGAAGGCGGACCTGAGTCATTCCTCCTGTGACTTCAGATAGCCTGCCCCCAGGAGTGAGGTGGGCGCCGGCAAATAGTCTTGCATACGAATGCCCGGAGTCTGCCAATGTATCTACGAAACTTCCAGCAATGCCTTGAACCATAACATTCAATTTTGTGGGTTGATCAAAGTCAGTCTCTAATAGCACCATTCGTAACAGCTCATACATTGCCGGCAAGTTGCTGTCTAAACAATAGCCTGACCATGCAAGACCTTGTTCGACTTTATCCAGGTTTGAGTGATTAGTAGAGATATGTAAAGAAGAGCTTATTCCTCCAGTCTTGAGCTTAATCATATCTTCAATCTCACCAATCGATTTGGTTTTTGTCCCGAGTTTGAAGATAGCCTCAGTAAATAAGGGCAGGTATAAGCGCAGATGCTCTGGTAGGTCTTCGAACACATTGATGGCTCTGAAGTAGGTTAAGCCATTCGTAGGTGCCAATCTCCATTGTACCCCAACCCCATTGACACTCCCAAACTGTAGATGCCTGCTCTCCATCTGTCTTGAAATATCGCTAACGCGTAAGGTGGGAAGACAACTGAGATCCTGATGCCTTGCAGCCTCTTGGATCCTCTGCAGCTCCTCTTCTTGCTTCACCAAGACGTTTCTATCAGTATCCTTGATGTACTCCTGAAGTCTGGTTTGTTCATCCTTCGCTAGATTGGTGCTATAATCCTCAACTGGGATCATTGTGAAGGTAAGATGCTTGTCATTAAGAAAGTATTTCTCAATTAGACCCTCGAAGTAGCCACCTTTTGCGTACTCGGCCTTCCATTTTGACAGGGTTTCCTCCCAAGCCAGCGCATCGAATGGATCAACCCCGTTAAACCAACTGGGTTTTAATCTCTGCGCCATAGTCATACCAAAAGTAGCAGTTTTGTGCTTCAGTCCAAGCTCTAACTGGTGCAAAATTCCATCGATCTTCTGCTGCTCAAAACCTTCCTTATGACACCTTGCAAATATGTCCTTGATTGTCTGGTGTACCTTTAACACATCCTCCTCCTTAACTCTCTGGAGACCCATCGAGAATACGGCCTTCTGACACGAAGTATGATAGCCGGTGTTTGCGGAGAAATCGGATCCAAGCTTGGATTCAATAAGGCCTTGGTACATAGGAGACCCATAACCGCTCATTAATAGTGCGCTCAAAACTCGCAGTCCAAAGGTTTCCACCACGTCAGCAGTATCGTTCATGACCCATGATAGGGAGGTTTTGAACTGCTGTGTCCTTTCCATGATGGGGTCTACGGGGCCTAGCACTTTAACATCCACTGGGCCCGTGAGAGTAATAGGCTCCTTTAACTCAGTATTGATCTTTATCCTTTCAAACAAAGATAGCTGCTCATCAACCTTCTTGAGATGCTCCTCCACCGGCAGATTTCCGTAGGAAAATATCTTTGCATTTGAGGGATGGTAGTGCTGCTGATGGAACTCCTTCAAACGTGCCCAGGTGAGCTCAGGAATTTTTTGCGGATCTCCGCCACTGTCATGAAGACTGGGGAACATATGGTCTTTGAAGCGGATGTAATATAGATATGAAGAATCAGACATTTGCCCCTTCATCTCATTGTACACGACGCCTTTGAACAGTAGAGGGGAGGATTTGTCATGGACATCCTCCGGCCCAATTCGCCATCCTTCTTGCCTGAAATCAGTCTCGTTGAGTAATGGAAACAATGTAGCATCTAGGTAGACATTCATCAGGTTGTAGTAATCTACCGGATTGGTTGTTGCGAAAGGATAGGTAGTGTGATCTGCTGAAGTGAATGCATTCATGAAGTTTCTGAGGGGAAACTTAGCAATTGTCAGGTATAGAAATCAACAGCGCTGGGGTAAGAGACATACGATAAACTCCGGTTGAGCATCTTGAAGAAAGGATCCCGAACTGGATATTTCTTGGACCCGCAAAGCGTGACGTGCTCTAGGATGTGTGGAGTTCCTGTGGCATCTGTTGGATTTGTCTTGAAGCCCACTGAGAAGACATTGTTTTTATCGTCTCTTGTAATATGAATGTAATCGGCACCTGTTTTGTCGTGCTCAAGTTGTAAGGCTGTGAGTTCGAGCTCTGGTATCTGCTTTGCTCTTCGGACGGTAAAGCCATGGATCTTATCCCCTGGTTTAGGCAAATGGCTTAGGTCTGTGCTGAGCGATGTATACCAACGTCGAGTTACGGGCTGTAACACAAGCTTCTTTCCAAGCAGGAATCCTCCGCGAAGCATCCTGACAAGCAATTGTGTTGCGGCTGTACAGTTATTGGACTAAAGAATGTCGGCACACTGATGCCCAGTGAGAGAGGTCAGTGGTTTTGACCCGCAGGATGTTATTGTTCAAAGCTGTGGCAGGTATATAGACCTTAAAAATTACAGCTCCTTGGCGTAACCGCCACACCACCGGGGGAGAGGGGGGGGGTCAACTGTGGCTGGGCAAGCAACAACAGAAATTATACAGCAAAGTAGGATTCACTCGACTCACGGCTCTGTGTCTTATAATCATTTGCATGCGCATCGGGCTCTTACACACACCAGCATTTCAGCGCTCTCTAGATCAGCCTCAGCCCAAACCAACTCTCCCAATTCACTATCCTCCGGGGATAGACGACAGACAGCACCAAACTCCTGCGGATTTTTTTCTGTCATCCTCAACCATTCGTTAACCATTCCACACACTCGCCCCATCTAGAACTCTGAATACTATTTACACAATACGGCTTTGAGAGCCCCGCACCTGTTGGCAGTCTGTTGGAAATATATAGCAGTTCCGTCCCCCAGTTCAATAATCAGCACACCATGTCAGATGTAGCCTCTCAGTCTCGCGGCGGCTTGAAGGAGCACAGCAAACCAACCGGCCCTATGCATGTGGAAGGTCCCCCCAATGGAGATCTCCTGGCGTTCGAATCTCCAAGTTCCAATTCTACCCCACCTCTACCCCCACCTCCCATCGCAAACAATAATGCGATTGCAGGAAACAAGAAGGGTACTGTATCGGCAAAGAAGAAGGCATTGGATCCTACTGAGGTGAGAGCAACTACAGACCATGGGGAGTGGTATCTGATGGGTGAAGAGAGGGCTGACAGGGAGACTTGTGCATTGCCCGCATCTGCTGTCACTGTCTAGGTCAACAACCTTCTGACAGCAAAGATATCTCAGTTAGAATCTGATGCGTCACTAGAGGGGGAAGAAGAAAAGCAAATTGGTGCGCCTGGCCTGTTTGGGGCCTCTGCTCGGAGTGCTACTAACACACTCTGTAGCTCGAGCGGTCCGCAAGGCCAACAAAGACCTCGCTGAACTCGTCAATTCGCGAGAAGATTCTTTTGCTAAAGTCGAGATCATTCAGCAAAAATACAGTGACCTTCTGCACGATATGAAGAAGCTCGAGCGGGAGCACACAAAGGCACGAAAGAGGGCAGATCAACTCCAGAAAGAGAAGGATCAATCACGGGCGGAGATGACGAAGGCTGTCCAACTTAAAGGTAAATTAGAAACACTTTGCCGGGAGCTACAGAAGGAGAACAAAAGGATTAAGGTAGGCTCCCTTCTTCATTTACTTTGTGAAATTTGCACACAGGCTAATCTTTAGGGTGCTCAGGATGAGAGCAAACTACTGGCCCAAAATGAGAAACAAAAAAGGGAGGAGTTGTCAAATAAATTCGAGGATACGATGAACGATATTAAGCGCCGAATGGAAGAGGAGGCGGATAGTACATCTCGAAAGAGTACGCTGGAGGCTGACGAGCTGTAAGCTGAACTGGTGAGGATGAGTATAGGGATTTGAAGCTTACCTAGCCTAGATTCAAAGCAAAATTTAAAAGCTTTGTTGAGCAGTACGAGGTGCGGGAGCTACACTTTTACTCCCTTCTCCGCACCAAGGAATTAGAGGTACAGTATAACCAAGCACGATATGAACAGCAGCGTAAGCAGGCAGAAGCCGAGTCTTCGCGCGCCAAAATTCTGAATTCCCAGGTCTCAACATTCAGCCAGACAGAAGCCGAGCTTCGCTCACAGCTAAATATCTATGTGGAGAAGTTTAAGCAAGTGAGTCATGTCGCATGCTACCACACCAGCGCATAACGTTGATTTTGTGCGTAGGTCGAGGATACCCTCAACAATTCCAATGATCTTTTCCTAACCTTCAGGAAGGAAATGGAGGAAATGTCTAAGAAAACCAAACGCCTCGAGAAGGAGAATGCACACCTGAACCAGAAGAATGAGCACCTGAACCAGAAGAATGAGCACATAAACCGTAACATTCTTGAAATGGCGGAGGAGAGGGCCCGAAAGGAAAAGGAGTTGAACGATTACAAGAAGAAGTACGCAAAAATTGAGGGAATTTGTCGTGCACTCCAAAATGATCGTACTGATCTACAGAATAAGCTGAGGGGCGTGGAGGGGGATGAGCTTGAGGAAGAAGACGAAGGAGAGGAGGATGAAGAGGAGGGGTATTCCGGTAGCGAGGATGGAGAGCCTGAAGGTTCGGAAGAGGATGGTGGAGGCGATGAGGATGACGATGTCACAGAAGATGAAGCGCAGGCATTGCAGCGCAGGGGCCAGGGTCAATACCAACAGCACAACCATACCCCTTCTATTCCCGGCAGTGGAGGAAGTGGGAGGAAGAACAACAGTGCCATGAAGGCCGTGGCTACATCTACCAACCCAATCCACGTGCAAAAAGGTGTGACTGTCGCTAATGGTGCAGCCTGACACTACATTTTCTTTGGCTCGCTGGGGAGCCGCTTGGAATGAAGAGTGGCTTTGCAGTATTCGATTCTAAGCTGTCTAGTTAAGTCCACATCACGTGACCCGATCCTATGCCATATGATGTTGGGGAAAGAAGTGTTATTGCGTACATGTAAAGTACCGTTCCTTGTGAACAAATTGGGTGGTATCTATACTCCAGTTGGCACTGTATATCTACTATCTATCACAGAGTTTCGAAATGCCAGAGCGATGAAGCACGTGAGACCATTACATAGTGGCATCTGCATCTATGGCTCTCCCCCAAAGATTTCCTAACAGCCAAGGAGTTTCCCCATGCTTAGTCAGTGAAGCACATACTGAGACTAGCCTGCAAAACCCAAAACGGGGCCCCTTCGGGGCAAAGACGTACAGACCTAAAAAAAAAAATTAAAAAAAAATATTTAGTGGCGAATGCGGCTTATGCTACTAGGTACAGCATCGTGATCAAATGTACCCTTCTGGCCAAGCCTTCTCAACAACAACAGCTAGGGAGTCATCTCATCTGAAATATTAAGACCTACACGCCCAACCTCAACACCAGATCTACATTACTCCTGTTAGAGCGCTCTGAATTAATATCCCGTGTGGTTTTCGGCAATACAGGAAGCTGTACGACAGAAACGACTATGGCCGACTACACCCCATTTGCCGCAAGCGAGGAGAAGCCCGAATTTGCAGAAGTGACTGAGTGCAATACTGCCGTGCTTAAATCGCCCGATGATTTCGACTCATGGGAGAAACTCGTGAGGGCAGCCGAGTCTCTGGAAGGTGGTGGATTGAATCGAAATTCGTCACCACAAGCCATTGCAACCGTCAGGGACGTGTATGATCGGCTGTTGGCGAAGTTCCCGCTGCTCTTTGGGTACTGGAAGAAATATGCAGACTTGGAGTTCAGTATCGCTGGGACCGAGGCTGCGGAGATGGCATGTTTTTTCTCTTCCCAGAGTACCAGGCACAATTAGCTAACTGAATGTGGGGGAATAAGGTCTATGAACGCGGTGTAGCCAGCATCTCTAACTCCGTCGACTTATGGACTAACTACTGCGGCTTTAAGGTCGAGACCAGCCATGACCCGGATATCATTAGAGAGTAAGTTGAAGCTGTCTGCTTTGGTTGCTGCTAAGGCGACAAAGGCGTGGGTTGTTACTGGCATACAGTTCCTTCCTGTCCCTCCTACCCCGTTCCCCTTCTTACTCCCCTTCATCTCACTCATACCCACTCCACAGCCCCCCAATACACACTTACCACACAAGCTTTCCATATCCGTGAAGTCAACGAGTTTGAGAAACCGTGCAGTTGGAATGGCAAAAGGGAAAGCTATGCAACCATGGTGAGCTGTAATCAGCGCCAGCCTTCCAGATTCGGTAGTTCTCACACATATACAAGGATACAGCTTTTCTAGAGATCAAGCTTTCTTTACCACTTCGAGTCGAGCTTCAGAGGACGCTCCACTTCAAGCCGTTGGGCGATCGTATCTGGCTGGAGTTTGCACGCACTACACTATATATACACCATATTTGACATATGAACACATCCGTATTGCTCTTTCTTGCTTTGCTTTTACCCACCCATCCCTTTCCATACTCTTCATAAGAGTTCATCCTTGCTAACCTCTCTTGAATTATAGATTGTTCGAACGAGGAGCTAACTGCGTTGGATTGGACTTTCTTGCTCATCCTTTTTGGGACAAATATATTGAGTTTGAGGAGCGCCTTGAAGCATATGATAAGATCTTTGCAATCTTGGACCGTGTAGTACACATCCCTATGCACCAGTATGCTCGTTACTTCGAACGATTCAGACAGCTTGCTCAGACCCGGCCCCTCGAAGAGCTTTTACCACCAGATACTCTTGCTCAGTTCAGACAGGAGGTTATGGCCCAGCCACCAGAAGCGGTGCAAGCTGGTGCTCAGCAAATCAAGATGGAGCGTGGGGAGCTGGAAATCGAAAGAGAGGTTAGGGTTAGGATAGATAACTTTCATCTGGAGATTTTCTCTCGGACACAAACGGAGACAACTAAGAGGTGGACATACGAGTCGGAGATAAAACGCCCATACTTCCACGTCAATGAGCTCGATGAGCCACAACTGGTCAACTGGAGGAAGTATTTGGACTTTGAGGAGATAGAGGGTGACTTCTCCAGGATTCAGTTCTTGTATGAGAGGTGTTTGGTTACTTGTGCATTCTATGATGAGTTCTGGCTGCGATATGTGAGGTGGATGTATGCCCAGGATGGGAAAGAGGAAGAAGTTCGAAACATCTACCAAAGGGCATCCATGTGTTACGCTCCAATAAGGTGAGTTCCGTGCTCTTCATAATCTGCCAACTTTGCTAACAGATTGGTAAAGTCGACCTGCCATTCGTCTTCAGTATGCGGTGTTTGAGGAATCACAAGGGCGTGTTGATGTTGCTAGGGCCATCTACGAGGCAGTTTTGCTCTTATTGCCAGGGCACATCGAGACCATCATTTCCTGGGCCAACTTCGAGCGTCGCCACGGTGGTCTCGACGCAGCTATCGACGTCTATAGGCGACAGATTGAGAGCACTGAGTGCGACATTTATGCCAAGGGAGCACTCACCGCCGAATGGGCTCGACTTTTATGGAAGGTCAAGGGCAAGCCAGAGGAGGCTCGCCAGGTTTTCCAGAAAAACCAACACTGGTATCTTGATAGCAGATATTTCTGGATCAATTACCTCCAGTTTGAGATGGACCAGCCAACAAGCGCAGAGACGGAGCCTACGCAGTATGCTAGGATCCACCAGGTGATGGATGATATTAGGAAGAAGAGCCATTTGCCACCTGCGATCATCAAGGACCTGGCACACTTTTATATGGTTTATTTGTTGGAGAGGGGAGGAAAAGATGCTTCAAAGGAGTATCTGCTAATGGACCGCGAAGTTAATGGGCAAGTACACCCCTTTTCTTGGATACACTTTCTTATGTTTACTCCCATCCTCCCAGCAACTTCACTTCAGGTTCTCCTTTTGAGTTTGGAGAGACACAGTACAGGGTATCAACGAAATGCACTTGCTTCAACACTTGGAAGATATCATCATGCGATGTTTGATTCTAGAAAACTCCCAATATGCCTCCCTTCCCCTCTACTATTTTGTGTTTTGGCACTTACTAGCACTTCCTTTATCCCATCTACGCAACACTTAACATCACAACCTGAAGCCGCCAATATTTGATAAAAGCAGACAGACCAAGGCAGCGTACTTAGCTAACATCCCCCTTCTCCCGTACCATCCCCATGGTTGGTACTTTCCTATATTCATGAAATCCTATAGACCATTTAGTGTACAAACCACCAACAAGACCAAACTCGCCGAAGACGGTAAAGAGTCAACTACAGATCGAAGGTTGATGATGGAGAATGGCCACCCAGGCGTGGAAATTGATGAGGCTGCCATTAGGAGGGGTGAGAATCCATACACAAAATATTACCAGCAACAGGGGGAATATAATCCAGTGGTTACGGGGGCTACCGGCACGGGGACTAATGGTCCACAGACGCCGCATGGGGCAACGGTGGTGGTGCCTTAGGAGGGCGTTGCTGCTATGGGAGCTGATATTGGGGTGGTGGGTCAGGCGGCAGTGGCGACGGATGGGGCGCCGGGGTCATTGCAGGTGTTGCAGGAGTTTGCGGATAAGAATGCTAGAAACACAGCCACAAATGCCAGTACAAACGGGAACCAAAATGGATACGGCAATGGAGCTCAAGGAAACTTCAAGGGACCGCCACTAGGCGCACCTACCGGGCCTAGAGTCAGGGGATGAGCATTGTACTCAGCTTCTCTGTTTGTATATTCCCCGCCATTCCTTTATTCCTCAATTTCCACCTATCCTGCCCTATTCGCTTTTGTTGCGAGCTGGATGATATTTCATTTTTGTCTTGATGGATGGACACTTTACCCTGAACTGTGGGTGTTATTCTCCGCCCCCCCTCCTCTCAATCCCCCTTAACAATGATGCTGCCTCACGCCGGGCTGTGATATCGATGTTCCGTATGCAAACTTTTGATTCTTTACCTTTATCTGCACCTTTTGTATCATGTGTACGCGACTAGGGATGAGCTTGGTATGTAGTGTAGTGTAGTGTAGCGGCAAAAATCAAGGATGAATTGTCATGCTTTCAGGCAAACTTGTGATCCACGTGATGGACCCCGGCTACCTACGGATGAGTATGCAGGGTCTCATTTAATTAAAAAGTGCCAATGCGTTTAAATTGAATGATGTGTATCTAATATTGATTTGCATTGCATTGTATGGGATAAGTTGTATGTGTATACATTATATTGTAGCAAGTCAAGAGCAAATTACACCACCGCCTTAGTACCCCTGTAAATAAATAAAGTAGACAAGACATGAAAATGTGAAATGTAACACTGCTCCTTCGTTCTCGTATAATCGGTCTGAAACAGGGAAATCTATTAAACCGCAGGAGGTGTACTCGGGGCAGTGATGGGGATAGTGAGAGCGTTGTTCATGCTAGGGGTGCTGAAGATGTTGATATTGTTGGGCGCTTTCTTGAGTACGCATTGTGCGGAGGGATCGTTGCTGTAGGTTTTCTTGTATGCCTCCTGTAACGCATCTAATGAGCGACTTTTCAAATTCAGGGTAACGCAACACAACACAACATACCAGCATCTCCAAACTAATATTACTCCCCCCACACACCACCACCACAACCCTATCCGCCTTTCTCACCCCCGGCAACAACTCCCTCACATACCCGCCATACACTGCCGCCAGACTAACTCCACACGCCGCCTCCACCAACATCCTCTCCTCATCCGCAAACCGCACACACCCCATCGCCGCCTGCGCATCCGTGAGTACCACACTCCGCACATTCCCCCTCTGGGACGCAAGCTCGTATGCACGGTCTGCGACGCGCCGAGCGCCAAGGGATGTAGCGATGGAGGTAATCTTTGGGAATGAGGTGTTGCTACCGTGGGAGAGGGAGTAGGCTAGGGATGCGGCGCCAGTGGGTTCTACGGCGAGGATGGGCGTAGAGGAGAGGAAATGGGCGTCGAGACCGAGCTGGAGGCCGAGGTAGAGACCACCACCGCCAATGGAGGCGATAAGTGCGGCAGGGGGTGGGCCAGGGGGAAGCTGGGTGAGGATTTCGGAGATGAGAGTTGAGTTCCCTGTGGGTGGGGTGTTAATTAAAGCTATTCTATTCAGTACAGGATACAGAGCCCATACCTTCCCAAATGTCTTCATGGTCGAAGGGGGGGCAATATATACCCTCCTCAGTATCTGCCTCTATCTCCATCAACGCACGAAGGTACTCGTCCGCCTCGCCCCAGCTCTCGCCATGCTGTAGGACCTCGCCCCCAGCAGCACGGATCTTGTTCATCATGAGCTGGGTAGTAGTTTCTGGAACTACGACGGTACATGTACACCCGAGAGATCGAGCGGCGGTGACGGCTGCTAGACCGGCGTTCCCGCCGGACGAGGAGTAGAATTTGAGTGGTTTTGATGAGGGCGAGCGTGAAGATGGTGAGGAAAGACGGGATTGAGCGGCTTTGAGACAAAGGTTACCGACACCGCGGGATTTGAAGGAGCCAGAGGGTTGGTGGTTGTCGAGTTTCATGTAGACTTGGCTAGAGAGATGTTATTTCTAAGTCCATCGAAGAGAGTGGAGGGAGAAACGAACCACCCTGCAGCATCAGAGAGGCCTTTGCTGTGGAGTAGAGGGGTTGTGATCCACGGGGGCTGCTGGGAGCCATTCCCGAGAGGACCAGTATACTGGCTGTCGTTTTCAAGGTGGATCATATTGTATTGAGTATATATTAGAGGATTTGAGGGCGTATGACCCAGCTGATTTGCGGTAATACAAATGATGCTTCTCTTTGCCCGGTCTGCTCTGCACTGGCTGTGTGCTTTTATATTCCAAAACGGGTATATATAGACACCACACGCACCGAAGGTGTCCTAATATAAGAGTGGGTACCGAAGACTCCGGAACCAAACAATCAAACCACAGATAATGAACCCGTTTTCGTGCAGAAGGTCCAGAAAGTTTCCTATCTTATCTCGCTCCCGACAAGAATATATCAGAAAAAAAGTAGGGGTCAGAGATGCAGCACGAATATATATATATAAAGATATATCAGAAATGCAAACCTCTTTTGACGCAGTGTAACTGAAAGATCATACGCAGCACGGGAGGCTTATCGATGGCTTAAATTGTATTTGGCTTTTCTCGATATCCTTCTTGCCTTCGGGATGGAGTTTTATATACATCCAGCAAGACAACTCGCATTTCTCCTCACCAGAGTCCCCCATGAACACCACTGGTGCTCAATTCCCTCCCCAAAATCGCATCTCCACCCCGGCCCCCCCATATGCCCTCAATTACGCACCAACATAATCCCAGTCCACGTAAGCATGAACACATCTAGACCCCGTGGAAGGATGTACCAATTGCCACTTCATGCCCACCAAGTAAATAACAGCCCAGCCCGTAGTAAGCCAACAAGCCCAAGAGGTCTAACCACTCTCCTTCTTGCCTTTTGATCACCATTCCTCATGCAAGCCATATTTCCCCAGATTTTTGCCCCGGAGGAGCGCCCTAGACAGCCGAGCACCGGAACCTGTCTAGATCTGTTGCCCTGACGCCTGCGCCTGCGCCTGCACTTGCTATCCTGCTCCTGCTTCTGCTCCTGCTCCTACTCCTGCTCCTGCTCCTGCCCCTGCTCCTGCTCCTGCTCCTGCTCCTCCGCCTACACATCCCGTCAAATGCCATGTTCGCAAGATCTATACACTCCCCTATCCCTTGTGTACTGGGAAATCCCGGAGCTCTAAATCGCCATCTGCGCGATATATCAGTACCCTTGTCAAGCCGGCCTTAACCGAGCGTAGTCTTGGCAACGGCCCCACCTCATCTGACAGATGTAGATGCCAAAAACAAAAAATTCCGAGAACCCTGACCGACACACCTACCGGTATGTACCTCATGCGTTGTTACCACATCTGAAGGGTGGCTTTGCTCACACCTTTTAGTCTGGTTGGCACATCTTTAGCACATTTCCCTTGTGGTTGTTGTTGGTTTTGCTTTTTCTTTGTCCAAATCTGGTCCTGTTAGTAATGCACTAGACACTTGTAACTGAGAAGTTGACGAACTGGTATAGAAAGTCAAAGAGATTCAATTCAATTTTCCCCAACGCCGATCACCACGCCATGTTCCCAAAAGCAAAGAGATATCTATACGCGACAGAAAGGAAAAGAAACTCCCGCCATACAATTATACAACCAAGAAGAGGGCAAACAGTAAAGCCCGGGTCATCTCATGCAAGTAAGAAATTCGTATCTATACAGAGCATGGGAGTAGGATCCTCCTCTGCACATATATTCATGAGATCAAATTTTATGATATCTAAAGAATATTAGACCAGCACTCTCGAGCGCCGACACCCCGAAAGGATCATCTTCGTGAACTTACTGGAAAAAGGCAACTCCCAGCCACGTACTTGCCCAATATGTGGCCTCCCAGAGGCCCCAGGCAGCAATATGCCCAACCATCATGCTTTTCAGCGTGGCCATCCATCCACCCATATAATCCCTTGGATGGTACAAATCCGCCAGGCCTATAATAGCTCCTGTTTGCCAGTTCCGCGCTGTTGTGGGATCACGGCCACCATTTGTTTGCCGCAGTAGGTATTGTCTAGCTATAGACCGAAGGACAATGCCTTCCACTCCAATCGTGAATCCTGCAGCGAGAGCATCTGCGATATGTGAGGCAGCGGCATCACAAGGGTGGCATGAGAGTGTCGTAAGCCTGTGCTGCGAGCGGTGACTGGATGATGGGGGTAGTGTGCGCATAGGGGGGATATCCATAAGGGGTATATCCATACGGGGGATATCTTCATCCAGTAATGACTGTGGGCGAGTGTTTTGAGAAACCTGTGATGGTAACGAGCTGGACCGTGGGGGGTGATTGGAGGCTGTGTCACCTGGCACGTGTGTTGCACTCGGTAAGGATTCGAGGTCTATCAAGTCTCCCAGCTCTTCAATGATTTCTTGTTCTGTTTCTGGTGCATCAGATTGCCTTACTGCAGCAGTAAGGATCGCTTCCGCAGCATCACCTGCTCCTATTTCAGGTGCAATATCATCAATATCCTCATCCTGCCATGTCATTAAATCATTCGGGGGCTCTGTAGCCCCAGCCGTTGCTGTCGTGCTACCCTCCTGCTCTTGCTCCAGTGGTACGATAGCATCACTCCTTCTCGCCCGTCTCCTCCTACGTATGTGACCTGCTCTTCGCCGCCTACGCCGCTCCCTAGCATCCTGATCCTCATAATCGGGATCATCATCTGACTCAAGCGCTGCCTGGATACTGGCTTCGTCCGGATTATTAGGCCTAGGAAGGATGCGGCGTAGAGTGCCGAAGCTCCAAGAGTGAATCTTCTGAAAGACCTTTGACTGAATAAAAGACAAAAGGACGTAGCTGTCTAAAATGCGGATAGCAAGTGAGGGCACCCATCCAGGAAATATTCCTGTGTGTGGAGTGGTTACTGTAAAATTCTTCCAGGATTCTGCCATAGTGCGAGCGGGCGGAAAAATCGGCCATTTAGGAGCAAGGTAGAGTATTTGAAGGGTGGAGTATTCGTATAGAGGAAATGCGAGACTCCATGAACTTAGCTGTAGTCTAGAATGAAGAAGTGAGTGGGGGTCCCTATAATAGGCACAATAAATTACTCACATTATATCCAAAGCTTCCAGTGTAACCATTGAGTACTTTCGCAACTTACCAGTCTCAGGGCTTTTGAACATAGGTGTCCTTGCGAGCCTAATGAGTAACCGGGAGCTGAGATGGTCTGTAAGGAGTCCAAAAGCCTGAAAGGCCAAATGAGCAGGCATACCAATAAATGGGTCCAGGAAATGCTGATGGAAAATCGCCATCCTCGCAACATCTTTGAATCGAACATGCTCGTAAACTCGGATCGTCTATGACCGTCAGCATTCATCCAGCCCTATCAATCCAAGGGTGAGAACACACTTGTATCCGGCTCCGCATATTTATCAACGACCAGCCACCGAGGTATGCTGCGGTCAAATCCAATGCTCCAACTATAAGCCCGACCTCGTTCTCCTTCATAAGCAAGCCAGTCGTCTTCTCTTCCTTCGGTCGAGGATTTTCTCTAAGGCATAAGCCAACCGTAACAAGGACGTCATTTTGGGCAGATGCAAGCTCGGACTGAAGCTCTGTCCATGGTGGGTGTGGGTTGCTGGAAGATCCAGTAGGGCTGTTGTTCTCATTGTTTTCGTTGTTTTGATCTGAAGTGTCGGGCTCAGGAGGGGGCTGCAAAAATGTTGACGGCTCGAAAGACATACGCCCTAGGGCGCGTATATATGCGCCGTTCCTCATGACTGAGGGTCGAGCGTTTTGTGAAATTGGGAAACGTTGGCAGCAAGCAAGGATGGCGGGGAATGCCACTCGGTTGCAAGGTGGGGATACCTAGTGCCAAGTTCCAAATCCCCGCATAAACATTACCCTCAACGTATCACACTGGTATTCAGTGATCATCCCGACTTTAGCTTTGGTCCTTCATTACTACCCATTCTTTCCGTAGGCTATACCGAGTCTAGCTTAATATCTAAACAGATGTAGGCAAAAAATACATACAGTATATTCAAAGCTGTTTGATAAAAGGAAAAAAACAAAAACCAATCCAAACTGTCATAACAATCATGAGTAGAGCTCTACTCCCGCATTAAGTACCCGCACCCAGACTTCCTCTGATTCCGCAGTCCCCCCCGCGTACTATTAGTGTATCGTATTGTAAGTAATAGCCAATAAAAATCCAGAAACGCCGTCGCCTAGTGGGATATACGAATGAAAAAGGAAACCTCGCAGTTACGCGCCAGCAGTCATCTCAATTTTTTTGCTCTTTACACTGACCCATTCAACTCCACAAGCACAGATCGTGCCCAAAATCGCCATCGCCAACGAAGCATAGTAGGTCTTAACCAAGGCCTCATTGTAGACATCCAAGACCAACGGCAAGGTTTTCGCATCAAACATATCCTTGATGGTTGTAGCACCAATCTTCAAAATCATACTTGGGTCGATGCCTGGAACATTCGCTACAAGACCCTTGATGAGCTCGTTGTTAAACACATTCTGTCCAACGGAAATGAACAGTGCACCTCCAAGAGATTGAGTGAAGACCATGGTAGCCGTACCAGTGGGGACATCTTCAATCTTCAAGACAGTCTGAGCAGCAATAAGAGGTACTTGCATCATAAGACCAACCCCAGCGCCGGCAATAATCTGGTAGCCAATCCACTTGGCCGCTCCAGTGTCGGTTTCGAAGGTGGATAGTAAGCCCGAGCCAACGGCGAAAATAGCGCCTCCAACAATGGCGGCTGGGGCGTATTGCCCGAAGACAGTGATACCGACCCCCGATACTATAGAGAATATGGTGACACCAAGAATGAGAGGGAGATTGCGGATACCAGACTCTGTAGCCGAGACACCCTGAATAGCCTGGAACCACATGGGAACGAAGAAGACTAGCAAGAAGAATCCAGCACCAATGCAGAAAGAGACACCTGCCCCGAAGGCAATGCTTCGCTGTTTGAGGATGCGGATTGGGAGAGTTGCCCTGTCACCAGAGATTAACTGGACGTAGATGAAGCTAATGATCAAGACACCGAATGTGCAGAATAGTCCAATGATGTGGCCAGACTTCCACTTGTAGGTACTGCCTCCCCACTGAAGAGCAAGAAGCAGACAAATGATGGCAGGAAGTAACAGCCCTGTACCAATGAAGTCGAACTTTGCGAGCTTCTCCTTAACAGTGAGTTTGTCGAGCTTTTTGCGTTGCGGGGGTTTGAAGAAGATGATTATGGCAAGAATAGTGACAGCTCCAACTGGAAGGTTGATATAGAAGCACCATCTCCATGTGATATGGTCTGTGAAAACACCACCCATAAGAGGGCCGGCAACCGATGCAATGCCCCACATGCCTCCAATGAGACCAGTGTACATTGGCCGCTTCCTGAGAGGAACAGAGTTGGCAAGAATGATGAGGGCTCCACTGAAAATACCTTATACGATGAATTTTACAGTTAGCCAGGCTACATTGCGGGGCTCAGTGGCTCCATGTGGACTTACCAGATGCACCAAGACCTTGAACAGCTCGCCCAACGATCAGTGCCTCAGAGCTCATCGAGAGACCACATATCAAACTTCCAAGTTCAAAAATAGTGATAGCACCCAAAAAGCACCATTTCAGGGAGAAGAAAGTGTATATCCGACCATAGATCAATTGGAACGAGCACATAGCCAACATGTAGGCACTCCCATACCAACCCACATCATCTAAAGCCTTAAATTTATCTAATGTGCCTCTTGTTAGTCAAATTTATGGAATTGAGACTGAGGGTAAACCGTACCTGTGATCTTGGGTATGGCAGTAGCAATAATGGTTTGATCCAGAGCAACCAAAAACACTGCCAAACACAGTGCAGTCGTGATGAAAAGCAATGGAAGCCCGGTTGGGTACTCTGTGGGATCCTCCTCCTCACTTGTGGTGTCCTCTTCCTTCTCCTTGGTCTCGGGAACGGTGTTATCGATGTCTGAAGAGGCACGAGCAGATTTCTCAAGTGGAGTACCTGGTTTAGGTGTGGTAGCAGTTGTTGTCCTCCTCTCAGGGTCTGTTAATGTCATTGTTGTAGCCATACTGTCTGAGCTGGAGCGCTTTAAGCCCTTCGGAATCATATTGGTAGGCTTGGAGAATAGAGTAGTAGTGTGTTGCACTCCGAAATGCTACTGGTACTCGCTTTGGTACGCTCAAAGGCCTTGTGTTGGTTGAGGTGGCTGCTGTGCTCTGCCCTTCTATCATTCCCTGTGGGGGAGGCCCACGAGATTTTATAAAGCTCCTACTTCACCCAGCCAACGGAGACTACACGCCATGACACAAACCTTGTGGAAGCCGGGCTCAAGATACCTCCGAACTCCTCTGCACTAGTGCCTGAGTGTGGGCGGCATCGGCCTCCAAAGACTCGGTCAATTTTGTCTGCGTGATTATACATACCCATGACAGGCAGCCATAAAAAAATGAAGTGGCATACTTTAACATCACTTGGCTTTGTCCAACCGGTCGGGTCGCCATGGGGGGAGAAAGTTGCTCCGATTCCTAACCTGTAACAACCAGACTAGCAAACGTTTAATTACATTTCATCCTTACCTACCTAGGCAGTAGATTTTTACCCCCTTCCTGGTTGAGTTAGTCAGGGGATGTTACTAAGTTGCCTATAGGAAGGATGGTAATGAGGCGCAGTATCTAGAGGTCATTCATCTACGCGATCGCTTCGACATTACGTTTATTTTTAAGGCTGGTCAGTCTATACTGTATACTACCACTAAGGTTGAGCAAGTTAAGTACTTTACTTTCATCTTCAGCATCCTGATCGATGAGTTCTGGCAGTACTTTACCCATCTTGTCTGGCAAGTTGAAGTAGGAAACGACGATGTCAAGGACGTATTCGAATTCAAGAAGGATATCAAAGCTGCTAGGTAGAGTGGAATGTCAACATGTTCAATCTATTGCCTTGGGAACGGCATATGCAGCAATGAAGACTATATCTGCAGATAAGACAATGACGAAGGCATGGATGACGGCCATAGAAAATTGTGTGCAGTCTGCAGTCTGGTAGCAAGAATTGCGCTGCCGTCAAAGGCATATATCGTAGAGGTCCATCTGTTGGTAAAGGCAGGTGCTAAAATCATAGAGGATGAGAATATATATTATTAAGCATAGAACAGCCAGTTTTTCTACGGAGGAGGGTCGTGCCAACCAGACTAGATAGGTTCCACAAATAGAGAGCTCTTCTTCGGGTGGGTCATTTTTTTTTTGAGTCTATACACCTGTGGAGCCATAGGTAGGCCATGAGGCGGCTCAGATGGGTCATTGCTATAGATTATTCAGATTCGCTGCTTCTTCACATTGCATTATTAGGCTTACTAAATTCATTCATTTGATTTTCTACCCTTAGTTTCGGAGTAGCATACTCGACAGGCGTATCAACATCCATCGGCTTTGCTCCCACAACCTTCGAAACTTCTCCATTATTTCCAACTTCACTAAGTCTCCCTACCTCTACCAATTTCCAGCCAAACAACTTCCAATACTATAGCCAGTGCTTCACTCTCAATGCAGCACTACATTCCAGAAGTATGGAGTGCAGTGCATTGCCTTACAAATAGTGTGCGGCAGTTGTATACGCGTGATGTCTCCCCTCAGATTGATGCTTTCTGACTCACAACCAATCTCTGCTGCATGGCCGATGGCATGGTTTGTTACCAAGACTCTGCAGGGCACCCCAATATTTCTGGCAAGGAGCAATTATCCCCATTCGACTCATAGCGTATCGGAGACCTGGATTTCCGAGTCATAATTGGAGACTCGCTTATATACCGAGTAAGCATGCCTTCACTAGTTCAGCATTTTTTTTGGAGTCTACCTATGCCTACGCCTTTCCCCTATGAGGTGGACTAGTTCACACAGTTGCCACTCGGCTTGAAAGACATCCCTGCGCTATGCCGGAGCTCAATTTGCTCCGCGACCGTGGCGCGCTAACAGAGGAATAGAGTCAATATTAATTCACACCGCAGGGCGAGAACGAAAGTCAGCTTATTAATTTCTTAGTCTGACTGTTCATGCGGCACAAGACTACTGGTATATATGCCAGACCTTATTGATATTCTGTACGCTACGATGCTACCAGCTGGACTTACAATACCAACAGGCGCGGAACGAGCTTATCAGGGGAGCCACAAAGTGGGAGTGTCTGGACGCAAGGGGAGCGGGAACAGTGGGACAGCGTTGAGGGGAGTGGAAGGGACATGTAGGTACCTAGTAACGAATCCCTGTGTGGGAACGACATATTAACGTTTCGTCCTTTTGAATCCACTCGGGCTTCGTCATATACGAGTAATGAGTTTTTTTTTTTTTTTTGCAGTCCATATATACGTCTATGGAGCCTTAGGCTATGAGCCGGCCATGACCCCTTTGACGGGGCCTTCATTGGGAGCGGTCGACCCTCAGACGAGTACGGAGTAATGACTATTTAATAATAATAAAAAACTCATTGGTTTGTCATGTGATGTCGCTTACCTGGTCAATAGTTAGAGGGCACGACCCTCTTCCAACCTTAAACAAGTAGTAGGCTTTTCCCAATTAGAATGCCAAGAACTGCCTGTGTTACAGAGGTACATAGTGACGCATAATACTCCGTAAGTATTTTTTTTTTGAAGTCTATACTTCTGTCCCCCGAAATAAGATTGCCCATTAAGAAAGTAGAGCCTGTATAGTGGATTTAAACTTCGTCCCTCTTTCAAGGAAGCTTAGAGAGTGTGTGGGGTTATGTACAGTATCATATAAACTGGTGGTTAAGAACCCCTGTCTCGCCATACAAAATCCGTTGTTCATCCGATAGCCATTTCACGGACTCCGTGACGGCCATAGGGTAGCTCATCCAAGCGGTAATTAGACGCATAAAGTGAGACCTCCACATTGGTTGGTTCTGTTAGAATATCAGGTTACGATATGAGGCTAACAAGAGCAGCGGTACAGACGTGTGGCCAGTGAAGGAACACTTCACCCCGTATGATATGTATGAATATAGATATACGTATGAAGATAGACGTATATAGGAAGATGTAGATATGAGCATGTATTCCAGTAGACGTATGGAAGAACGTACAGGACGTGATGACTGAAGATGAAAGAGATGGATGAGTTAGAGACTACATCCGTATGCATATATACATGACTGCTATAGGTATATCACACGATAGGATGTATGTCACATCATATCGTGTGATACAGCGAGGATGACTCACATGTTAGTGTAGACACGCGAGGTTATGTGATGATCCATTTCAACAGGTTCAAGGGATATGTGAATATCCCAGGCAATGAGGCAGCGGATGCGGTGGCCAAGTCCGGGGCGGCTGGGGGAGACGCCGCCCAGGACTCCCGGGAGGCCAAGACAACGGACGGATGGCTGGGCGCCTCCTCTCGTGGAAGAGGGCTGACGTTAGAGGTCTCGCCACTATCAGGCAGACAGCTCGCCTGCGTAAATGCTGCGACGGCAGAGCCGCACTGGAGAGCAATACTACGTCACATAATGATTGCCTTCGAGGAAGACCGTGCGAGGACAGCCTCACACCCCCAGGGGGGGAGGTGGGGAAGAATTTCTTTCGGGTGCGGGTAGGGGAGGTGGCGGGTGGTTTTTTTGGCGTTGGACTCATCGGGGAGGCGACTGTGCTGCGGATTACAGTCATCAACCTAGACTTGATCCGTGATGGTGACTTGATCCATGTCAACAACCCTGGTCACAATGAAGATACCGGGGTGCTGCAATGGCAGTGTCTCCTCTACATACGAGATAA
>Ga0307514_10002129_pt1 | contig 21362 bp, 34 predicted proteins | sample 16_EM_MG_FD_203088 | JGI IMG/M metagenome (GOLD analysis project Ga0307514, IMG submission 203088) | Populus trichocarpa ectomycorrhiza microbial communities from riparian zone in the Pacific Northwest, United States - 16_EM | ecosystem: Host-associated > Plants > Roots > Unclassified | place...
CCATATATATTTGCCTGTCTTTCTCTCTCTTTGCTCTTTAGACAATCACTTTTGTACGATAGTCAATTCAATATCTCTATTCGTACTCGATTGATCTCAACACACCAAACAAACCTGCTGGTGGCACAGGCAGCCTGTGAAGAGGCACAGTGGTGAGGAATGATGACATGGTTGCAAGCGAGATAGCAGAAATGGGATCCCCGCCATGAGGACGACAAACGCTGGGGTGCAGGCATCACAAACATGATCCCGAACGTCATGAAAGGAGTAGCACCAGTCCAGGAAAAGAGAGAGAAAGAGAGACACAAGACTGCAAGGATGGACAGTGGGGGGCTAGAGGCTTCGCAAAATGCAGATACAACACAGAAAGCAGGACAAGAGAAGTGCCAACAGCTGCAGCAGCAACCGAAGCCCAGACTGCAGCTCAAACTGCAGCCTAAACTGCAGCACGAACAAAAACTACTGTCAGTGCCCACACCCGCTTGACAGCGGGAGACAATCCCACCGCAAGGGCAGAGTCAGCGGGCACCCATCGGCCCAGGCCCTGCCTTGATGGCCGGATCGAGCATGGCAGAGAGACGCCTAATACTAAGGAGACACGACGGTGTACAGCTCCCCAACAAAATGGACCAGGACATTGCAATGGTGATCAACAGAGCGCTGTTCCACCAGAAGGCACCGGCCCACATTCTGATCGTGAATGCAGAAAGGAACACTATGGGTATGGGTGGGGCCTCACCCACCAGAACGCATCAGCGGCGATGTCACTTATATACTGCGACTTCAGGATCACTGCTGTGCGCATGGCCGACAAGTGAGTGACCGACGTTGATGAAAATGCATCTTGGGACAGTCTCATGATCATTGCTGTACCACTTATGAAGTACATGCGAAAAGGCCCAGATGGCCTACAAATGATCCGGGATGGAATCCACTATGAGAACAAAGGGGTAGTGGTCCCGGTCCAGGTACAGTGGCTGGCGAGCCCCCACAGCATCTAGGAGCGAAGACAGAAGTGGGAGATCTCCGGATCGTCAGTGGTCTTTGTAGTACAAGGGATCACGGTGGCGCGAAGAGTGGTCAAGGACGGTATCAAGGCAGCGGGAGTGTGGTACAGAGTGGAACCGTTCACGAATGCAGGTCCAGAGAGCAGGTGCGACCCCTGCTGCTGATGGGGCTATATAGAGAGCAAGCGAAGCGGCGACTGCTGTGGGCGGCACTGTACCAGCGACCAGAAGTGCAACGTCGTGGGGTGCACTGCAAAGCAGGGCGCTCTCTGCGGCCACACACAAGAGACATGCCCCAACTGCAGAGGAAACCATATCGCATTCAGCAGTAGGTGCGCAAAGAAGACGGAAGTCACCAGAGCAGCATTGGAGCAGAAGAGAAGAGAAGCAGCAAAATGGACCACGAAGGCCGGGGGAGCAGCCACTGGGACGAACAGGATCACACTCAGCCGGCGGGCCGGGGCACTGGGAGGAGGAGACAGAGGCCACAGTGCAGAGGAGATGGCGGACTCAAGGGTGGAGGAAGCGGGGGAAGAGGAGATTTCAATGGCCGAGAGTGCGACGGGGACAACCACCACAAAGATCACGATTACGGCGACCAGCATTGTCCTTGATGTTGAAATGGAAGCTCCAGCCACCAATGTTTAGAGCGATCCAGGACACTTGCACCAGTTCGTACTTATGGACAATGGGCGCGCTCAATACGGGAGTCGAACGGCAGGCGGATGTGGTATGGCTGCAGCAACCACCATGAGAGTGAGAAGGAGTCGGAATCAGTCATGCAGCGTATGATATTAGAAACAGGAAGAGAGTCTGCACGGCTGTGCTCAAGTGGAGCGGCTTTCCAACCAACTGACGGACAGACTTGAGCTAGAACTGGGTCGATGATGTAATTCTGGTGGACATCAAAAGAAGGGGAGTGAAGATGACAAGGATTGAGAACATCTACGATCAGAGAGAAGGGGAGACAGGAGAGAGATCAGCGAGGAGACTGAGCTGGAAGAGAAATATTTGGCAGGGGGGAGGTGGTACGGTACTCGCGGAAGAATTCAATGCCCAGTCAATGCTGAGACCCGAGATGCATGGAACAGTGGGACGCCACATCCTGGGAAGAAATTATACATGAGCACGGGCTGGTAGTTGGGAATAACGACCGGCCCACTCACTCCTGGACAAGGCACGACATCATGGGCAAATCCGTCTCAGACCTGATACTGGCGAACTGACTGTTTGTTTGTTGTGTTTTATTCATACTGTATGCACTCTAATTAGAGTATGACAGGACATGACATCCCCTCCGCCTCCGGGCTAGCCGGCTAGATGGCGGAGCTCCCCCCCTGCTAACCTTCATCCCCGCTGACAAATGAAAGCTTAAAGACAGACCGGAACAGAAAGGAAAAGAAAGGAAAAGAAAGGAAAACGCAGATATCTCTGCCCACTGCCGCCGCTCCCCACATCTGAGTCAGCCTCTGTGCCTGCTCTGTCCCTCCCTTCATTCATTTGGGCGGAAACTTCCCGAATTCAGCAGCCGCCAGGAAGTCCATCACCGTTTGATCACACTTGTCCCTAGAAAACAGCTCAGAGAGCTGCACGTGTCGGCATCTGCCCGCTTTCCAGCCCATTACCTTTCCCACCCCCTTCCATAGCGTTTTCTGCCGGTTTCTCCACCGGCTGCAGTGGCGGAAGAGGTGTTCCCGTGTCTGGGCCGCCGTCCTGCCTCCACCGCCGCACCACCAGCATTTGTCGTCCTCACGATGGCTGAACCGTTTTTGGTCGACTCCAGTGGGTCCATGCCCAGACCTTAGTTTGTAGTACCTGGCGGCCAGCGATTTCACGATTGTCATTGGGATAGGTCTCTTGGTCCCCGCCGTGCCCTTGAGTCTGTAGCCGAAGTGCTGGCCACACTTGTCGGCTTCCCACAGCGCTTTGGCTGCTGACCTTCTCTCGGAGATTCGTCTGGCGGTATTCGCGGCCGAGGTGTACGGCCGCTCTGTCGCCGTGTCCCTCCTTGCCTCGCGGGCTACATTCGCCTGGCAGTCTGCTTTTTCGTTCATGGGGATACCGGAGTGTCCCGGAATCCAGGGAATCTCCGTTTTGATGCCGTGGGCGAGGAGAGCCTGCGCCTTTCGATTGATCCGTCTTGCTAGCCGCGGTCCGGGGCCTGGCTCCAGATGTGCCGCCCGCCGAATGGCGGCTTGTGTATCGCTAAAGACCGCCACCATCTTCACCCCTTTTCTTTGCAGTATTTCTCTCTTCTTGACCGTCTCCTGGAGCGCAAGTCCGATCACCCACAGTTTGGCGTCAAGGACCTCCATTCGTCCTGTGCCCAGATAGCTGCGGTGGGACCTCCACTCGTCTCTGTGCTTGCATACTGCCGCGGCTCCCACTCGGCCGTCATCTGAGCGCGATCCATCTGTCCACCACATCCAGACTCCCGCTCCTACTTTGGCCTCTTTCTCTCTTGCCCATCGCTGCGCGGCTCTCTTGGCTCCGGAGGCATCGTCCAGTATGACGGTTCTGGCCACTGACTCTTCGCCCGGGGGCGGCCAGCTCATGCCTTCAGTTGCCCGGCCCTGCTCGTGCTCTTTCTTCACTGCTCTGCATACTGGCGCCCTGGGCCAACCGACTGTTCGGGAAATGGATGATTCTGGACGGGAGCCATGGCACATGGTCCGATCACAAGGTCATAGAATGGGAATTGTAAATGGAGAAGTTGGAGGAAGCAGGGGGCACACAAGTCGTAGGGTGGAATCTAGCGGCAATGTTCCAGGAGGCCATGGAGGTGGCTCAGGAGCTGTGGAGAAAGTCGGCAAATGAAAGGGCACGCTTGGGAGAGGAGAGCATGGGGGACAAGGTTGAGTGCGAGGCCGAGTGGTGCCACTGGGACGCACTGAGCAAGGTACTTGACGCCACAGCTAAGTATATCATAATCTGCGCACACTGAACAAGATGGTGGAATGGCGAGATTCAGGAGAAGAGGAGTCGACTTGGCAGAGAGAAGAGGAGAAGGCGCAGGTTGGCAGCGACAGCACAGGCAAAGGCCTAGCTACAGAGGTCAGTGTGGAGAGCGAAAGACAAGATGGGGAATGACTATCTGAACAACCGGAGAGGAGCCGAGGTCTGGAGAGCGGCGAAGTTTGCCAACCCAATGGCAGGCAAGACCGAGGAACCCTTGACCGATCGAGATGGGCTGCAGGCAAACACAATCGCTGAAAAGGAAGAGACTCTTAAACGAGTATCCTGTCCGCCGAATGAGTACAACCAATACTTCGAACTACCCCCGGCAGGACAAGCACACCAGTTCGTCACCAAGGAAGCGGTCGAGAGAGCCCAATTGTCGCTGACTTTCAGCAAAGCCTAAGGCCCGGCCAAAGTGTCTTTTGGAGCCGTACGCCTACTCTGGAAGTGGGATGAAGAGAGAATTGTGGAGCTACAGAAGGCAGCGGTCTGGACGGGCCGACACCCTGCAGTCTGTAAGCGGGCGAGTGCGGTCGTGATCCGCAAGGGAGTGAAGGACCACTACACGAATCTCAAGGCTTACCGCTCCATCGCCCTGCTGGGTGGCTTGTGGATGGTTGTTGAAAAAGTGATCGCAGTGCTACTGGCTGAAGAGGCTGGGAGATGAAGGCTGCTGAGCGACGGCCAGTTTGGATGGAGGAAAAGATGATCAGCAATCGACGCGGCGGCAATAATAGTTGACAGATCCCATGCAGCCTGCAGAGAAGGCAGCGTAGCCACTGTGCTCCTGATGGACATCAAGGCAGCTTTCTCGAGTGTGGGGAGAGGGAGACCGGTCCACACAATGATCCGCGAGGGGATTGACAGTTACCTTATACGATGGACGGCAAGCTGTGTCTCAGATCGAACCATTGAAATGGTAATCGAGGGCAATGGCATGGAAAGACCCCCGGTGGAAGCAGCAATACGACAGGGTTCACTGGTGTCTCCGATCCTCTTCACCATTTACACTTCAGGGCTTATATAATGGGTGGAGGAGAGGGTCTCCTGAGTCCAAGGTGTCTGCTTCGTGGACAATGTCGGATGGATGGCGACCGGGAGCGACATTACAGAAGTCGTCAGAAAAATGGAATCCTCCGCCAGAGAGAGCATCGATTGGGCGGAAAGGTGTGAGCTGGAATTCAACACTGCAAAAACCAAGGCAGCTCTCTCCACACGCAGTCGAGGCCACAAGAGGCACCGTCACCCGAAGCTGTCAACAAAGATACAAGTTGGGAACGGCTTTGTCAGATTCAACAAGGAAGCTACAAAATGGCTGGGAGTTTGGATGGACACTCACCTGACTTTCAAGGAGCATCACAATCGATGCATGAAGACAACTCGAGCCGCAGAGGCACGACTCAGGTCGCTCACATGAACGTATGGAGTCACACCGGTATGTGTAATAGCAGTACAATTAGCCTGCGCCCAGGCCGTCGCGCTGTATGAGAGTGAGCCCTTGTGGGATCCGAAGGACGGCAGCTGGCAGGACGACCTTCTGCTTCTCCTAACGCATCGAGCCAAATTCACCCAGGGGGTGCTGCCTACACCTCTGAGAGGTGCGCTTATACGAGACTCAGGGCTTACACCTGTGGGGGCGCCCCACCATGCTAGACCACAAAATTTCGTGGTGATGCTAGCAAAAGCGAGGGAAGGCTCCAAGTCAAAGGAGCTCTTCGTTTACCCCACACCTGGCGCACCAGTAGGCAAGGTGGTGGCAATAGAGCACGCACGGGGCAGGAGAGCAGAGACGATGCGCTGGCCAGATTCAGGGGAGATGGCAGCGGTCAAGACCACCATAACAGAAGATGACACCGCGGCCAAAAGAGCCGCAGAGCTATGGGCGAAAGAGAAGGAAGGCAAGTTGGGGTCTGGAACCTGGACATGGTGGACGGATGGATCGCAAAGGGACAATGAGCGAGTGGGATCTGCAGCGCTGTGTCTGATTGGAGAAGGCTGGACAGTACTCCGAAGCTACCTTGGCACGTGGTGAATTGTGGTACTCGACACCAATCTATTGGCTACTAGAGACGCACTTCGGATGTCCGTTGCGACAGGGGAGGAATTGCGAGCACACGGAGTCACGACAGTGGCGGTGTTTAGTTGTTCGCAGGCAGCATTCCGATGCACGGCACACCTCGACCCAGGGCCCGGGCAGCATCTAACGCGAGCAATCAACGAGCAATTTACGGCCTTTCACGCGCAGGGCATCAATGATGTGATCCACAGGGTCTCGTGACACTCAGGCATCCCTGGAAACGAAGAGGCCGACCACCAGGGATACAAGGGACGAGAAGGTCAAGGGTACACTGTACGTGAGGGTATATATACCTCGGCCGTGAAGCGAGCTAGACAAATCTCTGAAGGATGTCTGGAGGCAACCGCAAAGCGGGAGGCTGAGAGGTGTTCCAAGCGATACGCCTGTAGGCTGAAGGCCAATGCCAGAAGCAAGAAGCCCGTCCCAATGACAAGCGTGAAGTCAATGGCTACGAGGTTCGATAGTCTGAAGAGCAGGCATCCCCCACTGGAGGGTACATAAAACGGTTTGGGCACCAAGAGGACGACATATGCTGATGGTGCTGAGGGGGAGCTTTACAGACACGGGAGCATCTCTTCTGCCACTGCAGCCGATGGAAAGACAAGCAGAAGACACTCTGCAAGACAGTGGGAAAGACCACAGGCTGGAAATCAGCAAGATGCCGACATGTGGAGATCGCTGAGCTGTATTCCATGCAGATATGTGACCAAGGGGTGATGGACTTCCTGGCAGCGACTGACATCAGGAAGTTCCCGCCCAGGCAAGCGGAGGAGCGCGGGCAGGAGGAGCGTGGGCAGGAGGAGAGAGGACAGGAGGAGTGTGAGTAAGGGTGTTTGGAGTGTGGAAGGTCTCTCTTTTCGTTGTTCTCTTATGTTCTGCTCAATCTTTTGCTTTTCATGTGTCATAGTGGACGATGGGTAGCAGGTAGGAGCTCCGCCATCTAGCCGACTCGCCCGGAGGCGGTGGTGGTGTATCAAGACTCTGTTATACCCTAATTAGAGTGAATACAGTATGAAGAAAACAAAACAGAACAAAACCAAGTGTATGATGTTTAAATACGGCTTAATAAGTTGCCGGATCGAATCTTGGAGGCGGCAAAGCCGCCATCAGTGCTAGTACAACATAGCCTGTTACGTTGGATGCTTGAAAGACTTGTTGATTCAGTGATCACGAGGGCCGAAAGCCCCTATATATACAGACTTCACTCCGATATATAGCCATATTTGTCACCATATCTATATCTGTTTGCATATCTGTTTGCTCTGATATGGGCCACTCTGCTCTGATCTGAGCCGCTCTCCTGAGGTATATCCTCATACACCAACTGCACATCAAACTGACCTGAGGCTCACAATGCAGGTACACAGGCAACATAGGCGATGGGCAGAACGTCCGAGTAACTTACTATGACCAGCAACTGTTGCGCTAGACTAGGGTGCTTCATATCGCAGAATACTTTTACACTATATTCGTTGGTACAAAGGGTTATATCTGGGCTTGATTATATAGAGGGATATGGTACTGGACAGCTTGATACTTCTGTTAATTGATGCATATCCGCATGTAACGGTGGTAATCGATTGAAAGACAACACTTGTCAGAATTCATCTGCCAGAGACATATCCCTGCTAACATGCAGAAGAAGAGTAGTAAAGGCCCAGAGATATGTAGGTAGTTCAACATTAGAAGAAATCGGGGGAAAACCTGCTATACATTTGCGAAGCTAGAAATGGTAGGTTGAAGGCTAATGCAATTCACCTCCGACCACACACCACACCATTTTTTTAGTTTTGCCAAGACCTATTTGATCCAAATAAGGTTGATATCGCGAGAAAATGTTTGGTTTGGTTTCGTGTTGAACGAACTTCATTGGCTTATAAGCTACCCACGATGAGCCTCTTCGGAGCAGCATAGAACACTACCACCTTTTAAATGGCTAATGATAGGTTGGACAAGATGATGGCTGAGAGTAGTAAGGCCAAGCAGTCCGTTTCCAGCGGAATGGGACAATGGTTACCAATTCTGGGACGTGGCACACCCGACCTGAATGGGACCACTACATCTTCTGAGATAGTTCAGGAGGTGGAGCAGCTGTGGATGGAGGATGAGGGACAGCTTCCAGTGGGTACCATACCAAGGGAGGTTTTCAATCAAGCCGTTTACGACAATAACAGAAGGTCAAGGGAGACAGGACACCAAAGCCAGGTTATGGAGCGGGTCTTAGGATCACCACTGTGTGATGAACATGGAAATAGATTCGACTGAGCTGAAAGAGTACATATGATTTTGGACGACAATGTTTCTTCACCGTCGTCAGTACCGGGTCCGAGCCATGGGGGAAGTGAGATTTCCTTCCTGCAATAAACTCCGCGACAATCTACACAGAATGAGGGTAACCTTTGGGCCTTACCCTTCAGCGCTATCCCACTAGATCCATTTCTGACTCCCAGGGCGAGCGGTAAATCTCTTTTGGCGGCTAGGTATATTCAGTTGGTGGAAAATATCAGCAAGCACGTGGCCGAGAAAGATGAAGATGGGATGGAAGTGCCAGGGACCCTGAGAAGGAGCGGCTCACCCACTTTTGAAAATACTGATAGTGATGACGCAATGACTGAGGTGAAATGCAGGGATGAGGAACCTTACATGATGTCAACAGAGAAAGGAAAGAAATGCAACAAGAGGAAGGGAGTTGAGAGGCCGTGAACGCCCAAATGACCAATCTGGAATATGCCACAGATGACTAGCAGGAAAAAGCTTGAAGATGATTGGGTTAAGCCTGCAGAGGTGGTAACCAATGAGAGAGGGCCAGTCAATCTGGAGGTGTTTATTGGTGAGTATCTACGGAACACTAATGGGCTGAGGGATTTTATGGTTAAACAAGAAAAATATGACTGAGAATATGCGATGTGGTGTGGGGAGCAGGCACAACACCTAGCGGCAAGACAGAACCATACTGACTCAGCAGTAATGAGTATGCAAACAATTAGCATGGAAATCAAGCAGCAGGTGGAGCTATGTCAAGAGTATGACCAGGCTAGAGCAGAAATACATGATGAAACATTGAGTAAGATTGATAAAACTTTGGCTAGGATCGCTCCAGTGAAGATGGCTAAGAAGATTGACAAAGCAATGAGTGATTGCATGGGAAAGTTAGTTGATAAGCTGACGGATAGGCTGGTGAACAGGTTTGAGGATGCAGATGGAGAGGATAGGAAACGAATTGAGATCCGAAGGGGGAAACAGGTAGAAACCACCCCAGAGCAAGAGAAGAGCGAAATTCAATTTGAGCTGGGAGCGACATTTTCGGAGAAGGAAAATGCAAAAGTGGAAACTGTCATTCGGGCTGAGAATGAGGTCGATAGGCAAGAGCTTGATCAAAACAAGGCCGCGCCAGTGATGCCGCCTGGAGGAGTGTCAGGAGAGTCTCCACGGCTAGAGGTAGGACAGGTTACAATTTTGAGAAAGAAGCCGGTAGTGCGAGCGGTACAGTAACAAGGGAACAAGGAGGTGTGAAAACCGGAGGAGAAGGAGATTGCGACGGGGCAGAAGGCCCGAGGAAGGAAGCCCGAGCCTAAGAAGCCGAATCATGTTAAGAAGCCGGAGAACGCTCAACAAAAGAAGATGAAGGAGAGGTGGGCACAGGGAGCTGCTGCCCCACCGCCAACAAAGAAGCTTTCTGAGCCGAGGTAACAGCAGCAAGGGGATAGGAAGAAGGAAGGGGATGGATTTACTAAGGTAAAGAGGAATCAACAATAGAAGGAGGAGGTAAAGCCGCTCCCCCCAGGACAAAATTCGATGGAGAAAAGGAGAGTTGTTTTTAAGAGGGATAATGGACTCCCACTTTCTCAGAAGAAGGAGTTGAACATTTCGTCGGAGGGGAATGGAGCACATTCCAACGCAACGGTGCTATGTTTATACACATTGAAGGAGATACGAGGAATACTTGACGATGCTAGTCAACAATTACGACCCCTGGAGCAACTGCCAAAATGCGGATTAGGTACAGGGAGAGTGTGATTAAAGCGGCAAGTAAGGTGGACACAGGTATTGTGGACATCGAAAAGAAAGGGCTTTGGGAGAGAGTGGAAATCCATAAGGTCAATTTCGATACGTATTTGGGGAAGAAGACAGGAGGAGGACTGGAGAAATTGAGGCAACTATTGCAGGCTGAGAATGAGCGGGTGGTGTTGCCCATAGCAATCAACTCGATTGGAGGACCGAAAGATGTCCAGAAGGAGATGAGGGATGGAAAGAAGGCATCTTTGGTTGTGTTTGCTGTCAAGGGAAGTACAATGGCAGAAACCATTTTGAAGGGAGGGTTAAGGGCAGCAGGAGTAAAGTATAATGTAGAGAGATTTATTACCGCTGGCCCGGATTCTTTTTGCGGATTATGCAGCAGATGGGGACATGTTGGAGCAAAGTGTGGAGCTTTGAAGATGCCGGCTTCCATGTTGTGTGTGGGGCAGCATTTGCCAAAGGACCATACGTGCAACATTGTAGGTTGCAAAGCTAATGCAGGACAAAGTTGCACCCAAAACGTTGATAAGTGTGTCAACTGCAACGGGGGACATATCGCGAAAGCAAATGTTTGGGTTAAAAAGCAGGAAGCGATAAAGAATGAGAAACAAGAAAACCAAACATCGAAAGAGACAGAAGGAGAACACCATAATGGGATGACAGATGAGCAGGAGGATCCGCAACGAACAGAGGATGGGGAGCCATCGGCGGCTGAAGCGCAAATGACAGTTCAAGATGATGAGCAGGGGACAAAGGAGCCGGAGGTCAAAGTTGTTTCGACACAGGCGACAACGGAGCTAAGCTCCAGTGCAGGGATTTCAGAAACCCCATGAAGCAAGGGTGAAGGGCATCATGCATAATTGTGGAAGGGGGTATGATGGAACAATGATAGCATTGGACAGGTAATGGCTTGGGGGGCGGATGTTGTAATGATGCAGGAACCGGTAGTGGAAAGAGATGGATACAATAGTAGCCACCCAGGATATTGATTGGTCAGACGACGAAGAACGATCACCGCAATACGAAGAATTACACACCTGTAATTTACTGAAGTGGACATGGGGGGAGAGGGAGATGTTCAGGTGTTTGACATTGTATACCCAGCGGGGAGAAAGATGAGATTGGTGAATGTGTACAATCCGTGGTGGCAAGTGGTGAGAGAGAGAAGCCAAGAAAGACCAGCACAAACAGCAAGATGGAGAGAGATTAGGGGGCAGGAAAAGATTCTCATGGGAGGAGATTGGAATGCTCGCAGTAATAGATGGGATCTACAATACGCACCAAAGTGAGAGGTAAATGTTTTGGAAATTCTGATGGATGAGAGCGATATGATTGATGTCACGGAGGGGGAATCAACCCATGTGAGCAATAGGTGTGGTGAAGTGTCACATTCACTTACAGATTTTTTCATACTGAAAGTTGTGATGGCTGACAGATTGGAAACAGCAACAAATTTGCAAACTTCTTCGGATCACGCGATTGTGTGTGCCCAGCTATGAAAGGACGAAGGGGAAGAAGCCAAAGTGTTAAGAAAGATTACTGGTTGGGATATTGATGGGCTGATGGAAGTGGGGGAAAAAGAAAATTATAAATAAGTACAAAGACAGGGGGAGGAGAAAAGCCTATTGAGACCCGTGTTGAGTGAGGACTACAGGGAGGACGATTTACAAGAGGAAGCTGGTTGGATACAGCGAGATTTTGTTAATCATCTTAAGAGGTGCCACAAGATGATCAAAGTGTGTGCAAGATCAAAGAGATGGTGGATGCAGGAGATTGTAGAAAATAGAAAGATTTTGGGCTCTATAAAGAGAGCTAGAAAGGGAGGTGTAGCGACGCAACAGCAGGTGAAAACCCAACAAAGCGACCTGGGAAGAATTATCCAACAATCGAAACCGAAGATGTGGCAGGATTTTTGCAATTTGCTACAAGAGATTAGGTCTTGCAAGCATTGAGATATACCAACCCTGGAGGCAAACAAACGATAAAAACCTTAAGGTCTAGGGCAAGAGAAGTGGCGGAACCTTGCCACCCAAAGGCGCAGTTGATAAAAGAAGAAGCATGTCTGATACGTCTGAAGGGCGTGGAGAAGAGTGCGAAAGAGGAGCGAGGAGGAAGGGGGAAAAAGCTTACTGATGATGATATCTGAGAGGCTTTATTTGATCAGTCAGTTAAGAAGGCTCCTGGTCCAGATAGACTGGGGTTTAAGGCAATTCCATCCTTGTGGGACTGGGATTCCCGCAGGATATGCGGGATTGATAAAATGGCATTTAGGATAGGAATTCACCCCCGAGTGTGGAAAGACGCGAGGGGTGTGGTTATATCAAAGCCAAATATGCCAGATTATGGAGTTGCCAAAGGTTATAGGGTAATTACCTTGTTAAATTGTTTCGGAAATGTTGTCAAGAAAGTGGCGGCCAATGCAATAGCAGAGCAATGTGAGGGAATGAGTTTACTTCACGACGGACAGTTTGGGTGCAGAAAAAGATGATCGGAAATAGATGCTGTTGGACGGTTGATGAAGACAGTAGAAGAGGCGTGGGAGAGGGGGAATACTGCAGCTGTGTTGTTGATGGATGTTAAGGGAGCCTTTCCACACATGGCAAAGGGGAACTTGATACAAAGAATAGAAGAAAAGGGATTTGAAGCTGATCTGGTGAGTTTGGTGGAAAGTTTTATGGAAGAACGAAAGGTGATTATATCAATGGATGCAAAGGATGGAGATAGTATCAATGATTCCACCAGTCCAGCAATGAACTAGTCCGGACCAGGTCCGTCCAAGTGGATTCCAATCCAGTCCGAGTGATTTTTGGACCGGGCTCGGACCAATCCCGAATTTTTCTGGGCCTGGACTGAACTGGCCTGGACTGCTTTGGACCAGTCCACTCAGGCCGAATCGGCCCGAATCCTCTGGGGGTTACATATATACTCAGTCCACAAATAGACTTATATATGATTGCTCTCTTGTCATTCGCAAGTCGCCATGCACACCTCACCCCTCACCACTTGCCGCTAGCCACTCACCACTCTGTGGACTAGGGATTTGGCCCGGTGGCTTTCCTAGTGTTCGGTGCTGGCGGGCTCGGGCATGAGGCCGGTGGTTTATGGCTCCCATTGTCCTCGCCTGGCCCCACTAGTCTCACCTGCCCCCACCAGCCTCGCTTCCCCCCAGCGGCCGCGCCTGCCCCCATCGGCCGCCCTCACCCCCATGGCGAGAAGGAGGGCTCTGCACTGGTACTTGGCATTCGGCTCCGGCTTTGTCAGTCGGGATTGAGTTTTCCTTTTCTTTGGATCGACAGACAATTCATCATCTTCTCTTCTTCTCCAACATCTTCTTGTGTCAACACGCTCGCCATTCTGATCTACAGAGTCACTGAATAGACTCATGAACAATTGCTCACTTACCATCCGCTACATGCCATCTGCCACTAATCCCTCACCACGTCACTAGCCACTCGCTACTTACCACTCTGAAATACTAAGTCACGCAATAGACTCATAAACGATTGCTCACTTGCCATACGCCAGCCACTACTGTCCACGACTCACCACTTGCCATTCCGAATTTCACTACCTCATCTCTGCGGGACCCTCAGATTCAAACTGTATATATAGCATAAAGGTATGGATTTGGAAAACATGGTATGCATGGAGCAGGTGCTCATGGATCTTGCATCATGGTCTGAGTAATCATTCCGTTTTACATGTAAGTTTTGTCATGTACGGATCTTGCATTACGGTCAGAGTAATCATTCCGTTTTGCATAGAAATTTTGTTATGTACACTAAGATCTAGGAATATTGGTGGATGACCACCGGGGACAGCTCTTCTCCGGCACCGGCCGTTCTTCCTGTCTATCCACATCTTACCTCAAAAAGATGACACCCTTTCCATCCTACCCTCAGATGGATGGCATGACACCATCCTGTCCCGTCTTGAGTAGTTCCCGGATGGACGCACAGGACAATTGAATTCACTGTTATGCACATCTATTAGTTTCGTTTGGTATGGTTTTGGTTTCTCATGGTGGTGCTTGCTAGCAGCAGGGGGGTTGTGTGGGTGTGTTTTGGTGGTGATTGCTAACAGCGGGCGGTTGTGATGAAATGACGTTGTGTCTGGGTTAGGATTTCAAGGCTTACCATCTCACTTCTTTAGTTCTGCGATCTACTTTGAAATTGATAAATACTACTCTGTTTGGACCGGTCCGGACCAAGCCCGTCCAGTCCAAGACTCGCAGTCTGGGGCCCGGTCCAGTCTGACGTTCCGGTTGGACCGGACCTGACTGAGCCCTACCCCAGACCGGGTCCGTTCGGACTGGTGGAATCATTGGATAGTATGGATGTGGAGACGGAAGTTCCGCAGGGGTCGCCAGTATCCCTGGTGCTGTTCGTTGTATACCTTTTGGGGTTGTTCGGCAAAGTTGAAAGACAAGAAGAACAGTGCAATAGTGAGGGCATATCTTTTGTTGATGATGTGGCATGGGTGGTAGATGGTGAGGATGTGGGGGAATGCACACAACGACTGGAGACATGCGCCGCAGGAGCACAGAATTGGGCCAAGGAAAATGAGTCTCAATTTGCTATTGAAACAACTGAAGTGATAGTGTTCACTGAAAGGAGAAGCAATAAGAAACTGAAGATTGAGGCCAAGATAAGGGTTGGATTTAATTAGGTTCAATATATTAAAGAAGCGACCAGATGGCTTAGAGCATGGCTGGATGATATGCTTACTTTGAACGACCATACGAAGTTAACACTGGCGAAAGCTAGGAGAGCGCAGAATTGGGTGAGGTCCTTAATGAATAATTGAGGACTGAGCCCTGGAGAAAGTCAGAGGATTCATGTTGCGGCAGTTCAGGCAGTGGCGTTGGATGGGGCTGAATTGTGGTGGCGGGGACAACAAGATAGAGCACAAGAGGTGCAAAAGTTGTTGAATGAACAGGGCAGAAGGGTAACGAGATGCTTTAGGTCAACACCTCAAGAAGCTCAAATGAATGATGCTGCGCTTGGGCCAGCAGAACCTCTTCTCAATCACAGAGTTAGGCGGTATAAGTTGAGACAGATCATGATGCCCAATTTGACTGATGGAGGGAGAATGATAGAATTGGAAGGAAATGTTGTTCAAAGGGTGGAGGGGATTGATGAGTTGATCCCGGGGGAGTTTCTCAAAAGGAGGGGTTATGAGAGGACGACATTACCGGAAAAGAAAAAGAGCCTCAAAGGCAAAGTCATTATTCTGGAAGCAAAACAGGCTGTGGAGGTGGCGTCTGAAGAAAGGGAGGGCTTGGTTCTATGGATAGATGAATCGAGAAAAGAGGATGAGTGGGTAGGGTGTGCTGTGGTATGGAAGGAAGAATGGTGGAATAAGAGGAGGGTACACCTGGGCTGACAGAAGGAAGTGTGTGACACAGAAATGTATGCGATGTTGGATGCAGTGAAAATTGTGGATCAGATTTGCAAAGAGAAAGAAGTGAGGAGAGTGACGGTGTTTACAGACTCCAAAGCGACATTACTACATATACAATCAGATCAGCCAGGACCGTGCCAGGCACTGGCGTTAAAAAACGTGAATTGGGAAAGGGAGTTGTCCGAAAGAAATATCCATGTGCAGTACCGGTGGGTACCCCCGTAACAGGGTGTGGAAGGTAATGTTGAAGAAGACCAACAACCGATGAAAGCAGCGTATAAGAATGGAGGATGGTATACCGAGACACCAAATCCGCTAACACATTTGGATTATATCTCTTTTGCTCATATCAGTCAGAAGTTAACTGAACTGAAGTGGGATGCAATTAAAAAAAAAAATATATAATTGGGGAAGAAGTGTAAGGGCACGTACGCCAGCGTTCGGCCTCGTAGGCATACGTGTGGTAATTATAGGAATACGGTTGCAAACGTGGATGCGAGTGATAGTAGGTGTAGATGTATAGTAAAATTATCGCTAGAGATCTAAGGCTCGTGGCGAGCCGACTATATAGAATGGCCGTTACCCGGCCCTGGGTCACGTGCCGCCGTTACAGTATCCCCCTCTTTAGGCGCAGACCTCCTGGGCTGCATAAACCGTACAAGAGAAAAGGAAAGAAAATGAAAGGAAAGGGAGCATTAAACAATCATACCGCGTACGTACTCGTACACACTCATAAGTCCCGCAACCGATTGGCAGCGTACGGTAGCCTTTCGGTGGATCCGGCGCACGGGGAAACTCCACCTCCATTTGACTGACTCCGAAGGTGGTAAAAGCCCGTGCCGACGCCATTTGTACCGGGCCGAGATCCAATGAAGTAATGAAGTATGGAGAAGAGAAGAGAAGAAAGAAACAGAAGAAAGGAACGCTCAATTGATCACTTTTCCTCCGGTCCCAAGTTCCGAAACTCTATTGACCCATTTCCTCCGCTCCCGAGTCTCGGACCTCAATTCCTCCTTATCTCCACTCCCAAACTCATCCAGCATCCAACGTGCCATCCAGTACCGCACTCGTGGTTCATATCTCGGCGTGGTTCATATTTCGGCTTGGTTCATATCTCGGCGTGGTTCTTGGTCGGAATCATCAGGATGGTAGAGCTTCCGCTCATGACTTGGCATCGATGGGAGCTTCCGCTACCGGCACCGTTCATAGCCATCGGTGATCTTCAATCGTATACGTCAATCGTGTAGTCTCGTCTCATTCGTCGACATCTAACATGTAAGCTTCTCTATAACGGTTATACTTCACAATTTCAAGGGGGCCTGCGCTCTCTCGAGCCTTCGTGCAGTGCTTCCGCATGCTCTGTACAATATCTCTTGCACCCGGTAGTCATCGGCAATTAGCATTGACTCATAGATGCTGCTTGACTAGGCGTCGTCTTTGGAAGTCCGCTTCGGTGACCATCCGGTCGACTTCATCGTTGCGCTCTCGATAGGCGGCTTCAGTAGAATCTTGGTCGACTCTTGGTAGACTTGTCGGTGCGTGTCATGGTAGACTGGCTCTCGGTGGGCTTCGACTTGTCAGTAGGACTTGATCGTGTAGACACGGCTATCTCCCTCTTTGAAAATTCGTTGCTCCGTCGACGACTTCTACATCATATCGATTGTCGATTGCCATCGTGGCTTGGTAGTAGTGTAACTTGGATCTCTGAATTGGAATTGGGATTGATTGGTGATTCGGGATTGTAATTGTAATCTCTCTGATTTGACATATAATTCGGTTCGGCTTTCGCTTCATCTGTAAAAAACTTCAGTCTCGGCAGAGACCATCATCGGAATTGGCTGGGGAATATCGGTGAAATAGTCGATCATCACTTGGATCTCGTCTTCATTTTGGACATTGATGTGAGCTTCCACTTCTGGCATCGTCATATCCGTCGGTTCTCATATGTGACTTGCTGGTGACCATTCGAGGGTGATAGAATGGTGGCCAATTGCATCGGGCGTGGGCGGTATATCATTGATCCATATCTAACACGTAAGCATACAGTAGGTGGTCATACTCACCATGACTCAAGCGCGCTGCTGCTCTCGGAAAGCCACTTAGTGCATTGCATTTGCAGAGCTCGGCATCTCTTGATTCGGCATTTGGTAGGGTCTCACTAACCGCTTCTGAGTGAAAGTCATTCAGATGATGGCTTCGGTGCGTTCTTGGTTGAAATCTCTGTGGCCATCTCGGTAGGCAGCTTCGGTAGAATAGTCGTTGGGTTCTTGGTAGTCATTTGGTAGGCCTCAGGTATAATCGTTCGGTATTCAGTTCGGTATTCAGTTCGGTATTCAGTTCGGCGAAAGTTTTTTGATCCTTCGGTACGGCATTCGGTAAGCATCTTGGTCAGTGGCTTGGTACGGTAGGGCTCCTGGTAATCCTCTCATTTCCATGTGAAGTCCTTCGGCAGTGATATCTGTCGTTGTGAGATCACGGTGATTATCTTTTGGTAGTTATCTCGACTGTCGTAGTGCCTTTCGGTAGGCTATTCGGTACGCTCGGTGGCCATATTCGATCTCGTTCGGTGGCCCAATTCGGTTGTCGTATTAGAGTAATTCGGTATCTCGTTCGGAACTGTTTCGGTAGCCGTATGTAAAGGCATACGCCCGTGTATGGCCTCGTAGGAAGGTATATCAGTAGATACGGTTGCAAACGTGGATGTCCATATTGTAGAGTAGTATAAAGGTAAGATTATCGCTAGAGGTCTAAGGCTCGTGGCGAGCCGACTATATGAAGCGGGTGTTACCCGGTCTTGGACACGTCACGTGCAGCGGTGCCATTACATTATCCCCCTCTTTAGGTGCAGACCCCCTGGGCTGCATAAACCCGTACAAGAGTAGAAAAGGAAAGGAAACAATCAAACAACCGTTCAACGTACGCAAACGTACGAACCCATAAGTCCCACAACCGATCAGTACCGTATGGTAGCCATTCGGCGGATCCGGCGCACGGGGAAACTCCACCTCCACTTGACTTATCTCCGGAGGTGGTAAAAACCCGTGCCGACGCCATTTGTACTGGGCCGAGATCCAAAGAAGTAAAGAAGTAAAGAGAGAGAAGAGAAAGATGGAACATCCAAAGTAATACCGTCCTCCATATCTCCACTTCCGGAATGTCCGGCATCCGACCATCAAACCTCGCACTCGTAGCTTGTACCAAGTGTAGGTCATTGTCGGAATTAGACACAGTAATCTCGGTGAAATCCCCAATCATAGCATGAGCCTCGTCTTGACTCGGCAGTATCGATGGTGGCTTCCGCTCGCTGGTCACCATCACCATCGCTATCGCCAACGCCATCGCCATCGCCATGTGCCATTGCATCGGTATATCTAACTTGTAAGCATCCCAGCAACCGGTCATACTCACTATACTTCCAAGTGCGCTAGCGCTCGAGCTTTCCCAATTCTTTGTGAACTCCGCAGGCCCAGCCCATCAGTGATCATTGTTGCTGCTTTGGAAGCTTCTGCATTCGGTATCATATCCGTCGGAGATGGTCAATCATATATGACCTCGTATCTATCTCGTAAGCTTCTCATGAAATGGTCATTCATACCATATATATTCAAGCGTGCTTGCGCTCTCCCGACCCTCGTGCATAGCTCTGTAGGCCAGCCTCGATATCTGACATCCTCTCCTGCAGCCGGTGGCTCTCACACGGTGTCCGTCAGTTGTTATATTCATCCTCCTTCAGCATCGGCCAAGCAGGCTTATAGGCCTCCAGTATGGTCGTTTCGGTAAGCCGTTTGGTAAACATCCCAGTCGGTGCCTTCGGTAAGTAGGCTCCCGATGATCCTCTTATTCAATCCCAATATTGAGTCATTCGGCCATGATCTTGGTCGCTATGCTCAGTCATCATCTCTCGGTAGTTGTCTCAACTGTCTCACGATGCCATTCGGTGACTGTCTTTCGCGATGCCGTTCGGTGACTGTCTCTCGCGATGCCGTTCGGTAGAATATTTGGTACGTTCGGAGAGGTCTCGTTCGGAACTGCTTCGGTAGACAGAATTGTACTCGTTCGGCATAGATCAAGCTCAGTTGATCACTTGATCTTCTCATCATCTCTCCGGTGCTCTTGCAGTCGCACTGATCATCCTCCAAGTCGGTGCACTTGTAGGTACACTTGACATCCGCCCTGTGCTCGGTGCACTTATCATCTCCAATTGCTCGCCGGCTCTCCTCCGGGTATGCATTCCACTCCTTCTCCAGGTGTGCTCGCTGTCACTTGTCTGGGTATCCACATCGTCGTTTTGCTTGTTTACTGCTGGTGATCTCTTCCAAGGTACGCTCATTGACTAATCTCCAGCTGTGATTCTCTGCCGGTAAGTGCGCTCCACGGTGCATCCTCCCAGCACTTCCGGTACAGTCTGCTTGCAGTAGGGGTTGGTTTTGATTCCGGTACGGTCATCCCCCTTTTGTACGTCGTAGCTCTGCAGACGACTAATCCATTACGGCTTCTTCTTTTCCAGTAGCAGCTGTGTATCTCGGGATTGTCGAGACTGAGTTGGGATCGCCGAGACTAAGTCGGGATCTCATTCGGGATTGTGACTTGCGCATGCGGCTTCTTGATTCATCTGTAGGTGCGTTTGCCATCACTTCTCTGGGTGCACTTTTCGCCGTTCTCGGAGTACAATTGTTGCTTCTTCTCCACGTGCACTTGCCGCTGCTAGCCTTCTCTATTGGTGAATGCGTTTCACGGTGCTTCGTTCCTGCACTTCCGGTACGGTAATTGCTCGCGGTAGGGGTTGTTGCGATTCCGGCACTGTCATCCCCCTCTTTTAAAGATCGTTGCTCCATCAAAGACTAATCTCGTACGGCTTCATGATGTGCGGTATCGGCATTGTAGCTGTGACTCGGGATCACCGAGGCTGAGTCGGGATCTGATCCGGGATCATATTCGGCATTGAAACTCGGGCATGTAGCTGCATAATTCGGCATCGCTGAATAGTGCTCGGTATCGTACTCGGTGGAGCCATGCCGCCGGAACACCGTATGTCTGCAATTCTGCGCTCGATTGCAACTTTGTAGCTTCATATAGGAAAGGAGATTGATTGTCATTCGTCTCCCGTGATCCGTCTCCTGAGATCCATCTCCTGTCATCCACCTCCGGTCATCCACCTCCGGTCATCCATCCATATCCAGTCGTGATCCATTTCCGGCCACGATCCATCTCCGGGCGGGATCCATCTCTTGTCATCCATCTCCGGCCGCAATCCATCTCTGGCCGCGATCCATCTCCATAATGTCCGTCTTCCATTGACTCTTCATCGCAGTCCCATAATCCATCCGGTGACATATCGTCCATCATAAGAAAATACCCACTCATCGATCCGTCCATATGGCATGGGATCTTTAAGTCCAAATCCATGATCCGGCCTCGTGAGCACGTGATCTTAATCTACGCAATTGAGTGAATATCGCTCGACTCAACTCAACTGAAAACTCCGTTCAACTCAACTCCGCTCAATTGTAATCCGCCCATATGGCAAATTGTAGCCGGGCTCCAAATTAATTGCAATTGACCGATGCGGCGGGAGTGTCTCCGCCTTGGCTTTGCTGAACCTCCACGAATCTCCGTATATCGCTGGATAAGTCCTCCATCGTCTGTAGGCACCATCTTTGTCGTGGTACCGGCTCCATCTGCAAACGTTAGTCCTCAATTCATAATAGATATATATGGAGCCGTAAGGAGGAATATCCAGGAGCCCGGATTTAAAACGGTTCGCCACAATAGGGCCAAGCCCCGCCGTCCAGTACTCCCTTCGTGTCTCGGCGTGCCGGTAGCAGTCATTCAAGGTTCCCATGTGGACGCTCTTCTGCCGCAACTACCGCCGCTGCTCCCTGCTCGCCCGTCCAGTGCCT
>Ga0307514_10002131_pt1 | contig 21358 bp, 25 predicted proteins | sample 16_EM_MG_FD_203088 | JGI IMG/M metagenome (GOLD analysis project Ga0307514, IMG submission 203088) | Populus trichocarpa ectomycorrhiza microbial communities from riparian zone in the Pacific Northwest, United States - 16_EM | ecosystem: Host-associated > Plants > Roots > Unclassified | place...
AGGAGGGAGGAGGGAGGAGGGAGGAGGGAGGAAGAATCTGTTTTAGATATCCAATCTGAATTTGTGCCATCGTGGCATAGCTCTTGATGTCGGTGGTGGACATACATACATAGAATGAATGGTATCATCACCACATCACTGTAAATCTTGACAGTGTGAGGCACGCTTACATTCCTTTTAGTGCCAGTGATTGAAACTCCGGAGATCTGCTGTCTGCTAGGTATGTGAGATTCTAGTGGTTGCCTGTGCCTCTGAGCGTGGGCAAGGCAACATCTGTGACAAGAACCCCGGAATAAAACGGAATAATATTCATGGCGATCTCGGATATATATTACCCACCGCAGCGAGCAGCTGAGCAGTTCAACAATACTCCCACACCTGCATTCAATAAATCTAAAAAGCAGCAAAACCATATAAAGTAGAAAGTGAGCTGACGCAGTTATTTATTAGTTGTGAAACGAAAAAAAAAGAAAAAAAAAAAAAGAGCCGAACAATTATCGCCCCGGGGGGGGGCTAATTGCGAGTTGCGAGGCTGCAGTTGCTTTATTTTATTGATCTGTTTTAGGAAATTGGTCTACATCACATAAAAGCCTTCGGAGGTTATGTGATTATGGCGTGAGTTAGCTATGCAAGCCCTTTGGTATGGTATAAACATCATCCTATAATACTCTGGTGCTTTATTTCCTTTTACTTCCTTGTCCCGCCAGAGAGATCATATACATGTACTGTACATATTGTACCTATGTACTTTTTCTCCTCATGCATGACCAGAGCTATATTCAACTCTATATTATATGTGTACATTTTATGGGATGTAAGGGTGATAATTTTATAATGTCCCAGGAGTATTTTTTTTTTGAGCCTTTCCTCTGAAGGGAGCCTTAGCCTATGAGGCGGGGTCCCAGAGGTATAAGATGATATAGTGGGTAGGTTATGCACCATTCATCAGATCCAAACCTCAAGTCGGGCTGGCACATAGGGAGGATTGATATTGGCATACGCCTAGTAGTACCTAGCATTGTAGAGATGCTAGGTTTCTACCAAAGACATTAATATTCCCCATCCAATCCAGAATATACCAAATGAAAGCACAAACCGCTACCATCCCAATAACAAAAGAACAATCAAATGAAACCGAATCCAACTAGCCACCCAAAGCCGATAAGACTATCTATCTGGTGTACTGAGAGGATATATACAGCCAGCAAACAAAAAAAGGACATAAACCGAGCAAATAGCTTTGGCCAACCCCCCGAACACAAACGCACAGCAATCTAATCTATCAGGGTAACTTTTTAAATGCATCCTCCCGTACCACAATTGTATGTGCCTTAGTCAATGCCCCAAGACATGCTCCACCGGCACGACCCACTCTGTACCAAACTCCACGCCATGCCTCCTCCTACTCCCATACTTTCTCCATGCTGCACTGGGGATCCCCACATCTGCCACGAACAACTTCCACCCCTGCCCCAGCCCCCTATCCAACGCGCTCAACAACCCTGTCTTGGGGGCACCCAAACTAACAACCCACCTAGCCCTAACACAGAAGCCCCCCTGCCCATGCCCCCTATCACCTGAATCACTATCCAACATCGCCAGCTCTCCGGTGTGACCATCAATCCCACTTGGCACATCAACAGATAGGACACTCGCCGGGGACTTGTTTGCAAAGTTGACCAATTCGTACGCAGTAGCTTGGTCATCTGTCCTCAGATCCTCGAAAGCAATATGAATCCCCAGTAACCCATCAATGATAAGTTCCGGTGGCGCATCTATAGATTTCAGGCTTGTAGCCAGCTCAGATAACCTCGCAACTCTTCCTCCCGCATTCCGGAAAATGTTCAATTGTCGCCTGACATTCTCCAAAAGCTCATCCTCGCGATCAAGACCGACGACGCACACCATAACCCTAACATGGTGATTTTTCAGATGCCTTCCTGCAGCAATTGCTCTGGCTCCAGTCTTATTGTTCCCCGCAAAAACCAAGACTACTGGTAGAGGGTTGTGGTTTTGACTGCTCAATCTCGTGCCAAATGCTTGAATGGCAACACTTGCGATACCCCGTGCCGCATTCTCAGTCATAAGGATCTCCTCTAGCCCCATTTCCGTCTCGGCGATCCTCTCTACATCGAGCATTTGTAGAGGGGAAACAATAGGGCATACCCGGTTCCTTTCGGCGTCCAATGGATTCAAGGCTTGACCGGGTCGAGTATTAGATGATATCCGTACTGAGCCCTTGGACTTCGGCTCATGGGCATTGCTGTTGGCTGGTCCTCCGCCGCTGGATGATGCACCTTGGGTCATTAATGCGGAGGTGGTGGCAGATCCTTGCTTAGTGGAGGGCCTCCGAGGGATACTTCGGGACATAGCCCTGCGGCTACTTCTACCACTATTGACTGCGCCATCCCTGCCTCGTCCCCCCAAGTCACCAGATTCCGAGGAGTCCTCTTCGGCAACGACCGGGGAATTCCATGTGTCCCTGTCTTCGAGAGGTTGCCCATTGGCATACGTACCAAGGACATTTTCTGTATTCCTATAGTTCTTCCGGGGTTGTGGTTGTACTTTGTCCTTCCGTTGGGGCAGTCTGTTGAATGATACCAAGCGAGCTTCATCGGCAGTAGTATCCTCAGCCTACAGCAAAAATAGATTCATCAGAATTTTCAGGCCTTTTTTGTGAACAATGAGAAGTAAGGAACATACCCTAATCTGGCTAAATACCGTCTTTTTGTCAAACCTGTCCAGATTACCCTGAAAATCAAACTCAGTCTCCCTGATATCATTTACATCCTCCGTCGCCCATCCTTCCTCATCGTTACCATTTTGATAATGCCCGTTCTTTGGATATTTCTTTTGATGTTTGCCATTCCCCATTTTACTGGTCCCATATCCCGGGGGCACTGAACGTGGGGCAGCAGCATCAATGCTCCCCTGGCTTGGGCCCCGTAGTCCCTTACCACCCCTACGACTCCGCTTTCCACTAAACGCAGCCTGTTGGTTTGGCAATGCACTAAGGGCATCATCAGTTTCATCAAATGCGCTTGATTCCCCAGCTACATCTCTCAGCGACAATTCCTGAAAAGCAGGTTGCAGCAACGCCGGTCCTCGTTGTGGTGATGTAAATAATTTCCTGACCACACTCTGCAGAGCAATGGGGGGCTGAAGAGGGTGTGACTCAAGTTCTTGTTGTCTCAAAGCCACTTTTGGGCTTTGCCTGAGTGCAGGAACAGATTGGTGTATCTGTAATGAAGTGGGGCCACTGTTGGTTGAGCGCGGTGCTGCTGCAGCTACTGGTGCTACTTGGGGTGCAATGTAGTTCGGCGGGAGTGGGTTTTGAGTCGAAACCTGAGCAGCAGGTAGGCGAGCTGCTGGTGCTAATTCTGGTGCCGGTGCTGGTGGTGGGGCCCTCGTAAAGGAGAGAATTGCCGGATCGACGAACTGTGTCACTGGTGTAGGAGCTGCATGCTTAACAGTAGGTGAGGTGGACTGCGGTTGAAGTGTTTGTGCAGGCTGGGGAGCCACCTGTAGTGCTTGCGTTGGTGGAATATTTTCCTCTTCTTCCTGGGGGTAGTTGGCTGGGACCACCTCAAGGCCATAAATCATAGGTCCCTGCACAGTATATATTGGAATCTGGTATCCATTGTTCAGGAAAGTGACTACAATATTTGCTCATCAGTTGAAAGGCTATGGCGTGTAAAGGGGAGGTATCTTACCGCTGGCAAGGACTAAATCTTTATTTATAATGTTTACAATTGTTCCGTGAAGTTTGGTATTGGCAGGATCTTTCAGTGTGATTAGCACTGAGAGGCCGATGAATTCCGAAGCCATGAGAGGTGCCCACTGAGATTCAGGTATTCGTAGCAAGATGAAAATAGGGCAGTATTACAGTCAATGTGATTTATAGTGCGGCGGTTGGTGGCGAGAGTTGATCGTTCTCATTGAGATGCGTGTATGTGTGCGTTTATTGGTGCTTAGTCATGAAATTTGTGCGTGAACACAACAAGGGCCAACTTCCTAATGTTGCTATATAGCATCCCTTCACTCGGTAAAAAGACTTACTGAGATATGTAGCTATTTGATGGAAGTGATACTGGTACTCGATAATCGCGAAGGTGATTATGGGGCTCGGTGGCATTGTATAAGCAACATATCTGGCAGAATTGTGACAGGGAAATCCTGACAATCCCTTACCTCCAGTACCACCTACCGGTCAATGTGCGTCCTTGCTCCGAAATGTCAGATGGCTATCCCTAATTCGACCCTTGGAATTATTCCAAATAGATGTAACAACTGTCTTTCCCTGGCTAGAAAAGAACCCAGGACACCACACCTGGCAATTTCTTTATATCGACTTACAATTCAACAACGAAATGCAGTCAGCTTCCCCGGAAAAGAGCGACATGTCGAGTATACTCGAGAGGCTGACTGTGGCTGTGGTTTATTTCGTTGTCTATATCCAAGAACAAACCCTATGTATCGTATGCACATGGCGGTGATACAAAAAAGTCAAAGCACCAAGGATGCTCTCTGGCATTAGGTACCACAATCAACGATCTATCCTGGATGCATTTAGCAAAAGAGAAGGAGTACAAGGGGAGAATGATGAAAATGCAGTCTTAAACGCTTAGCTAGGGCCAGCACATCTTACAATAGTGATAGTGAATCATGTGTATGAGGAGACAAAAAGTGGTGCATAGAACAAACTTGCATACTTGGTACAGGGGACTCAGAATTTTCTAAAGCAGGAGACAACAATTGCTGGTGTATTTGTTTGTTTTTATTTATAATGCATCTCATCTCACCACATATTGGACACTAGAGGCCTCCTGTCCCTGTTCCCCGGCGGCATCCTGTATGAGGCGGTGACGAGGAATACGACGAATAGGAAGTGGTATATGTTGAGCTGGGGAGTGATAATTATACAATTCTGGAGGAAAAGTTTCAAGGTGCAGGATCAACAAGGCCAACATCCATATCGCAATTGCCTATTACACATGGTCATTGAACAGGATAGGTGTCAACGCTCTATAAAATCACATCAAAGGGCCTCTACTTTGGCATTCCCATATTACACCTAATGCAGTATAAGGACGGCATGTACAAACTTCTCATCGCTGATCATGGCACATTATCATTGCAAATCAATCAAATACGCCACACCAAATCGCCTTTTGTTTCCCTCGTGAATAAAGATGTCAAACACATAGCAATGAAAAGGAAGACCCCGTCGCCAAATAATATAACAATTATAACAGTCGAGCGATAAACCATGACCACATTCCTAACCAGGTGACGTAGAACAGGATGGGATGGACAAGAAAGAAGAATAGAGTACTCTTGCCTCACCAATGAAATGAAAATTTGAAGAAGGGCAAATACAAGCCTTAATGTATGAAACCAATGGTGATACATAACCCATAACACTCTTTCGTTCAGCTCCAAAGCCATGACAATTCCTCCAATCTGAAATAATCCCACCTAACTCTTTCCCTCAACGCAGCCACTGCCTATAACACTCTCTTAAGAACGTACCTACTTCCCGGCACCCTTCGCCACACCTTCCAAGTAGCTCATCAAAAAAGCGTCTTTCGCGAACGCCTCCGCACCACCAGGGACGAGCGGGCTTCGCGGCGATGTAGCTGCGCGCTCCCCACTATTCTTTCCCAAACTGACCCCACCACCAGTCTTCATCGGCGGCACCTGCTGACTTTGGATTTTCCTCACTGCGGCCTGAAGTCTCGCCGTTGCAGATCCACTGCTCTCCGCCACAGGTGAGCCCACATTAGCAGTAGCAACTGGTGTCACCTTAACCTCCTGCTTCAGCGTGCTCACACTCGGCTTCTTGAACAGAGCCAGAAGGGTCTGCTGTTGTTGTTGGTTTGCAGTATCTCGTCTGTCGAACATCGGATCAGTGGTACCACGTGCAAGAACAGGTGGGAATCCGTTTAAGGCAACCCCAGCAACACGGCTGACAGGGCTGCTCATGTATGGCTCTAGAGGAGGGGTGATTCGCTTTTGTGGGGCTTGAAGTACTGGGGGAACTTCCTTCGTTGGTGCCATTGGTAGAGGGCGTGCGGCAGGCGTCTGCTTAGGAAGACTACCATTTCTCGCTGCCCTCTGGGCCCGGGGGCCTCTTGGTGAAGCAGGATGCTTCTCACGCTTTGTCGCTGGAGACCGTGTGGCTGGGGAACGGGCTATGTTTTTGACATCAGTAGTCACTGGAGGAGTCTGATGCCGTGGGGGCGGCGGCGGTGGTGGCGGTGGTGGTGGTAGTTGATGCTGTGGCGCCTGGGTTTGTGCTATGGGTGTCACTGGTGTTATTGGGACCGATTTGTCTTCTTGTACAGGCGCAGCTGTGGGAGCAGGTTGGCTCTCCCCTTTCAGAATGGACAGAAGGGAGAGCTTCTGCTGGGTATCTGGGGCAGGCTTGGGCTTTTGCGCGAAAAAGACATCGAGAGGAGAGGGTACAGGGGTTGCTTGGGACTGTGACTGCCTTGGGGGGGAGTTTGCCGAGGTCAGCGTCTTTAGGAGGGCAGTAGCCTGCTCAGTTATGGTTATTGGTTTTGCCTGAGACTGTAGGCTCGAGAGCAGAGCGTTGGCGGGGGGTGCAGCCTGTGCATAAGGACCTGTCGTTTTGACTGGGGCCGGCGCCTTGCTAGCCTTGTAGCCAGGGCTAGCATATACAGTTGGCGGTTGTGCAAGCGGGGTATCGTACAGAGGGGTCAATGGCTTGCGAGAAACACCGCTATGATGTGAAACTGTGGAATGGGGAGATGCAACAACAGGTGCATTTGCTTGGGTCGGTGTCACTGGGGCTTGCGTCATGCGGGGGTTGGCTCGGGCTTGCGGCTCTGACTTTTTGGGTGTTGGTCCACTCTGAAGAAGGGAGAGGAGGATTTGCCCATTTGCAGAGATGTTCGATGGTTGGGTGGACTCGGCAGCTGGGCCAATGCTCAACAGGCTCTTAAGCTTTGCGGCTGCATCTGCTTGACTGGCCACTGGGTCGACTGCAGATTCTGCATGTATTCCCAGTAAGGATCGCAAAGACGCCGAAGAATCTTGGTACGCGGCGGGTTCATTGGTTGAATATGCATCACCCAAAACAACACCATTCTGCTCGTTCTGCTCGTCGTCTGTCGGTGATGCATCCTCTACCGCCTGAGCCCCCTGCTCATGATTCCATTGCGCACCATCGGTCTGTATCCATTTTCGTAGCTGAGGTAAAAATGGAGCTACCATATAAAATTTCCCCATTTTTGGCGCCTCACCGTTTGTCTTCTTCTTAGAAAAGGTGGGTAGGTCCGACAAATGGTGCCATTGAATGGTCTAATCTCAAATTAGCATCCAGAAATTCAGAATGCATGGAAAAGAACATACCCCAATTTCATTCCTCGTCCTCGGAGCAAACTGGGTATCTAAGGGAACCCCTGGTATGATATAAAGCCGAATATTCTGACTACGAATAGACTGTTCAATGTACCATTCAGGATTGATCAATTCTGATGCATCATATCCCGTTTCTTCTAGCACCTCTCTCACTGCACAGACATCATCCATCTCATCCTGATTTATCTTCCCTCTCGGGAAACTCCAGCTGGCCGAGGACTTCATGCCCCTCACAAGCACACATCGGTCGAGATTATGGTTGAGTAGAATTGCTCCTCGAACTGGGACTCTGCTCTTATACGCTATAAACTGGTTCATGGCCTGTTCGTGGGAGTCTCTCCACTCATGCAGACTTGGACAATGCTGGAATATCTTTGACGCAAAGTTTCGGAGGTTTAGCGAAGGAAGGGATGGATTATGGCCGCGAACAAAGTCTTCATAATACCATTGTGCTTCTTCTATCTGGAAGCAAACTCTCTGTAACAAGACGGTAAACGGACTAGTCAGCTTCACGTCGGTAGTCATTAATTGAAAACAAACGAACCTCCACCGAGTGCATCTCCTCTGTAGGAAGATTTATGATGAACCTGCAACCATAACACATCCGCAATCAACACTACCGCACATTTTTCCATCACCCAACCCCCCTCCGGCAGATAGCAACTACTTGGCCCATACCTCACGCATAAATCATCTAATATTTGAACGAGAGTTGAGTTGCTAAAGACCTATAATGTCCAGCACAAGCAAATTGAGCAGTTGCAATTAGCAAGAAGTTCTTCTATATCATTTGGTATCCTCCACAGCATCCCCGCACATGCAGTTATATATATAGTCTAACTAACCAGCAACTGACAGATGGGGGGAAACAGACATGAGAAGAGGTATGTATGGTAACCATTCTGCGCCGCTTCACCGGATCAAGTCCCGGCTGGCGATGCTTCAACAATGGAAGGAGGAAGGGTGGAGGGGCGTGTTTGGGTGAGAGGAGCTGTGGAAGTTGTGGCCGAGTGGAAGCGCCAGGGTTTGCGCGTTGGGTTATGATGCTGGCAATAACAGGCTAGAGGGACGACAGGTAGGCGAATGCGTGGTTAGAGAGTTACGACCGAGAATTATCGAGGAATCGGTAGGGTGGGAGATGGCGAGGAAAAGGAGAGAAGGTGGAGAAAGATGTAGGATTTATCTTTATTTCACCCGCTACTATCGAGATAAAGTTCGAGCCCAGGCCTCACTGTGGCGGCGTTCTGTGGCTGGAGTGCGGGTTGCCACACCAGTGACGCAACGATACAGAAGACTATGTACTTGGTTGGATCTATTGATCTACAAAGCTTGTTTGTGGTCGTTTTAATAGGAGACCCTATGAGTCTTTAAACCCAGTGTTCGGATCATATCTATCATTCTACTCAGTACATTCTGTGGTACTAGATAACAAGTGCACCAATTACCCTCACAACTCCTTACGGACACAATGGCCAACCTAATAGGCAAATTCGTCGTCAAAAAGATTCTCAAAGAAACAGCCGAAAACAAATTTGGCAAGCAAGATGGCCTCTTCGAGCGGACTCCTGCCACAAAGATGAACCATACAAATATCAAATTCACCTCCAACAAAAAGAAACTCCGCAAGGCCCTTCCCCCCGGGCTCACCGAGGCCGAACAAGAGATCCTCGTTAAGGTCAAACGGCGCGCATACATGCTCGACATGTCCCTATTCAGTCTCTGCGGACTGCGCTTTGGGTGGTCGAGTGTTATTGGTTTCATTCCTGCGTAAGCCTCTCCCCACATAGATAATTCAGAATCCAGAAGCTAATACAGCTATCAACAGCATCGGCGACGTTCTAGATCTCCTCCTCGCACTCATGGTCGTCCGTACCGCCTCCGAAGCCTCACTCCCCTCCTCTATCCGCTCAAGAATGGTTCTCAACATCACTCTCGACTTCCTCATCGGCCTAGTCCCCTTCCTTGGTGATCTCGCCGACGCCGCCTACAAATGCAACACCCGCAACGCCATCGTCCTGGAAAACTACCTTCGCCAGCGCGGGCAAGAGAATATCCGCAAGTCCGGAGTCCCCGCACCTCCAGACCTATCCCTGCCGGAGGAATACGACCAACAGCCTGAATTGTATGGCGCTGTTGGAGGGGTTTCCCCACAGCCGAGTGGACCACCACGATATCAGGCGGGTCACCCGCCGCCGACTATGAAGGGTGCGAATAATGGAGCACATGGCGTTGATTTGGAAGCTCAGGCACCACACGCGAAATCGAAATCGGCAGGTAAACCAGGCAAAAGGGGGTCATCCTCGAGAAGATGATGAGGTTCGGTTGTTTTAATATTATTCGTTGGGTTCCGAGTAGTTTTAGCTTTAGCTGGACTAATTTGTTGGCGATATATACCCAGCCTTGGTCCTGGTGCGGTTTAGTTATAATGACTTTTTTTTACGTGAGCGCACCTGATATCACTAGTTCAGGGTAAGCGAGGGTTTTTTACATGATGAAATTTTCCTGATCTACGCAGCCCTCTGGGGCTGCAAAGAATATACCTGTCATACATTTTGGTAACCTCGAATTTTGGTATCTGAATACACATTGAATTGCACAGTGCCTATGGGTACGGGACTATACTTATGCAGCTAGGTAAATATCTACTGAAGTAAAACTAGACTACTAGTACTCTCGGGCCAACTCGAGCCATACTCGGGCAGCAGGTGCTTTTTGGTATGAAGTGGATGGTTGGCACGACCCTTCCGAAGCCCCTATCTTGAGTCTGGTTGGTCATTGCGAGGCTCTGAGTGATCTCGTGCCCAGCCTCTAATCGACCCTTCGCTGATTAATCGAGCTTCGGGGATAGAGGCTCTGAGAGGGGCCACAGATACCTGGGAAAAACTAACGCCATATCTACGATAACCGTTTCCTAGAGCAACTTTTATCTATACCCAAGTGAAACCTGCCGCCCAAACACATAGATAAATAAACAAAGAAAACCAAAAATAAGCTCCTCCCACCTACCACGGCCACTTTACCCCCGCTCCCTCCTTCGCCCCCTCCAAACTCCTCCTACACCCGCCACATAACTCCTCCACTCCCACTCCCAACTCAGTTAACACCCCCACACTCAACTTCTTCACATCCTGATCTTCCTCCCCCCAAACCTCCGCTTCGTCCATATCAATTGGAAATCCGCAGATGGCACAGTTAGGTGCAGATCGCTCCACCTCTGCCGACACCTCTGCTGATGTAAATGGGTGAGTGGGCGCAGGAACGCGGCCAATAGTTTTGACTACGTTCGCGACAATACTGGGGTATGTCTGTTCCATTTGTGAGAAGTATTGGTGCATGAGGGAGTCGATTGATGTGTCTTTTGCTGCAGCGGTTGGGATTAAGGATTGTGGCAATGATGTGGAGGTAGAGGTGGGGAAGAGGGTATAGAGGGATTGGAGAGAAGGGGTCAAGGAGAGGTAAGTGTGGAGTTCTTTTTTGAGGAGGTCGCGGAGGGGGTAGATTGTTTGGAGTTGGTATTGTGAGGATTGGGGTGGTAGTGGCGGTGCTGGGGGGAGAGGGATGGTGCAGTCGGATGTAGACCAGGGAACGGAGTAGCCTCTTCCTTTGGCGGTTTCTGACAGGGTTTTTTCTGCGAGGCGGGTGGTGCTGTGGGAGAAGAGGATTGCGGGGGAGGCATGCATGAGCGCGAGGAGGGTGAGGAGGCGGGTGAGCAGGGTGGTGAGGATGTCCTGTTTGCTGGAGGGCGAAGGGAGGGAGGAGATTAGTGCTCGGAGCTTTTCGAGATTTGTACCCTGGGCGGGTGGGGTAGAGGCGCCCTGGGGTTGGCTGTAGGTATAGATATCTTCTAACAGAACGGACTTGAACGTAATCCCTAAACCCTCACCGCTAAAATGGGGCTCGAGGTTTTTGAATACCTCTTTCTTTCGTACGCTCCGGGAGTCGTCTCCACTGACCCCACTGTCGTCGACCCAGACCACTAATAGCTCATATCCGGTTCTTCCGGTTCTTGCCCGCTGGGAGGACATTTGCTCCTTGAGGATGTGGAGCAAGGTCAGGGAGCTCACCCCGAATGAGAACGGCAGCAGGAGGAGTGGGGGGGGCGCATTATTGGGAGTGTTGCGAACCCGGAATGGGTCCATCCGCTTGATAGGCTTGGAGCGGGCATAGGAGAGGAAGCATGTGCTGTGGGGAGGTGGTGTTAGTGCGGTACATAAGGCGGGGGGGGGAGGGCGGGGGAGGCGGACGGTACCTGCAGAGGAGGTCATTTCGGCCGGTAACGGTGCCAGGGGAGGATTTACATCGTGCGCACAGGGACTGGGGGCTACTCATTTTTCTGGCTCTTGCGCCCGGCCGGTCCAGGGCGAAATCTGGGGCGAAACCTGGGGCGGAATTTGCTGCCGCGCACCCTCGTTGCTGCAGCGGATGCCAAGCGCCCTCTCTCGCTCTCCGCGGTAATCGATAAGCTTTCCCATATATTTCTTGCCTGCTCTATCGCCTGCCGTAGTCGCACAGTAGAGAGAGACAACAGTGTGCGGCTCCACAATAGGTAAGCAGAGCCCCCTTACTTAAGTCCGCCTAGTCCCCAGCTAGTTTTGTACCCCAGCCAACCAGCACTTGCAATTGTGCACCCAACACCAGCCCAAAACTTCTCTGGGACTTTGTGTCAACGCAACGCTCACTGCCTCTGCTCATTCCGTTCCCACCACCCACACACTACGTCCAATTGCCAATCCGCCTTCACGATCGATAGCAGTGACTTCACGAATTACGTTTGAGCAAGAATCATGGCTTCCCTTGGAAGTATCGGGATTCCAATTAAGCTGTTGAACGAAGCACAGGTGCGTGCTCAGACCATTTTTGACGCCATCTTTTCTCCGGATTCCCCCCACTACGCTTGTGGGGCATTGTGGTGGGCTCGGAGAGTCTGGATTGTGTTGGCTGTATTATGAGGGGCAGGCGGGATGGGATTGCTAATTTCTACGCGGTGGGCAGGGCCACATATGTACTCTTGAACTTACCTCCGGACAGGTATTCCGTGGGAAGCTTATTGAAGGTGCCTTTTCCTCCCTCCGCCCTAGCCCTGTAATGTCGCATGCGCAAGACACTGACGCATGTGTTTTACCTCACCTGCAGCTGAAGACAACATGAACGTCCAACTCAAAGACATCACCGTTACTGCCCGCGACGGGCGCGTTTCCCATCTCGACCAGGTTTACATAAGAGGAAGCCATGTGCGATTCTTTATTGTTCCAGATATGTTGCGGTACGCTCATTTCCTCAGCGACGCCCCCAATCAATGACAATGCTGATTGGTTGCTCTGGTTAGAAACGCGCCAATGTTCCGCTCGAGGACGGTCCGCGGACGGGGTGTAGGGTTGGCAAGAGGACGGGCAACTGTGAATAGGGCGAGAGGCCAGCAGAGGGGGCGTGGTGGATCATAAGCGGTGCGAAGTTGTTGCGATGCGGGTCCCAATGGAGGGGTAGTGGGGATCGGCGGTGCGGAGCCGGGATGAACCAGTTGGGAAGTAGGACCATACAAGCATACATGGAGCAAGCGTGAGGTGACGAACCGGACGAGAGACGAAATAATACGGCGAAGGGAACAAACCAGCCAACTGCTTCGTCTGGAGCCTCTGCGGGTGTGGATGAAGGACAGTCTTTCTCTCGCTTCTGATTTCCCCTCTGTATCTCTAAGCTTTCTTTTTCTCTACATACCTACTTGCTACTTTCCAGGCTGCTCTTTGGGGAGTGGGCTTTGTGTTTTCATATGGCTTTGGTTAAAGTAAACATGCGGTAACCATTGCTGTCGCGTGACAGGTGTGTTTGTGAAGTGTCTGGATTCGGTGTACCTCAAAATATATTTATATTTAGCGCAGTTAAGCAGTTAAGCGTTTTATTTAGAGATGTCTTTCAACCAGACCTCCTTTGCAGATGATGGGGGGGGGGGTGATATTTTCTATACTCGAAAGGAAAAAATGAAAGGGAGTTCAAGTATAATAACTGTCAGTGCCTCGATCATATAGAGTACTATACTTGGATTTCTGCTCCATTTCAAGCTGGAACCCATCCTACAACTGCATCCCCACACTGTATATACAACCTCTCCCTCACTCCTTCTCTCCTACTTGGTAGCCTTAATCTAACCCCCCTGACAATACAATACCCAGCCCCCGAACAAACCCCCCCACAATCATCACCACAAGCCTATATCTCATGCTTGACACCATGGAATGGCGAGAATATACCTCTCACAGACTCATTCAGACTCGCCACTGGCTTATTGATCTTCTTGAGCTTCAATCCACTACTATTCTTGAGCAAGTTCGCCTTCTCAAGGATCTGCTGGTGCTGGAGATTCCTGACGCAGATGACCTTTTCTCGGCCATTGATATACACGCCGCGGATTATGGGGTGTTTATGTGGGCGGGGGGAGACGACCATTTCGATTTGGGGATTGGCTTTGGCGAAGCTGGGAAGGTTGTGTGTGAGGAAGGCCCTGTGGGATTGGGTTAGCAATTCATTTTTTCTGGTGATTTGCATGGGGGAAGTACTTCATTCCTCGACTGGAGCCAGCCCAATCGCAGTAGTTGAACTCAAGACGCTTGCATTGGAGGATGAACCCTGCGAGACCGTTTTGGGCTTTGGAAATGGTGCGCAAGCCTTGCACGGACATGGTGGGCGCCTTCGCGGAGGTGGATGGGGGTGGAAAGCGGATAATATGGGAATAAGATAAGATTAGATCAGTGGGAAGTTAGCTTATCTGATCCTCCTTTTGCCAGTCGCGTTGGAGTCGTCGCGCAACGCAGCTACATACCAAATACGTTAACTTTCCAGACTCAGCATCCGGTCTCGGTCTCACTCGTGATCTCATCTCGATACCACTGTGAAGCATATACACGCCTCACCGTACCACCGTACCAACAACAGCGCGCCCCAAACCTAGATCCACGCGCCTCCCGGGCCAACCTAACCTACCCACATCTGAGCTTCAACCAATATGACAGACAAACTCCCCGCAAACCTCCTTGCTCTCTTCCAACCTCGCCCTCCCCTTAGATACCTCCCTCCTAGCGACTACGCACCCGAACAACGACGCACCCCACACATCTCTGGCGTGGCTGCGTTCCTCGATGCGCTGAAGAATCCCGTGGATGATGGTTATGTGCCGACTGAAAGTCTGCAGCAGAAGAGGGAAAGGCTGAGAGAAGAGAAGAAGAAGCGGGCGGAGGAGAAGTTGAAGGAGGCTATAGAGAAGTGTATGTGCCCCGGATGTATAGATATGCCTAATTGCTGATGATGTTGATGTTGTGTAGATCATCCCTCAGAAGACCAGCAAATCAGGGGAGATCCATACAAGACTTTGTTTGTGTCTAGATTGAGTTATGAGGTGAAGGAATCAGATCTAGAAAGGGAGTTTGGCAGGTTTGGGCCTATTGAAAGGGTATGCTCCCCTCCCCCTCCCCATCTCCCCTGCAAGACAATCCCATCAGAGAACTTGAGGAGCTAACCTTCCTCTGCCCGGCAGATCCGCATCGTTCGAGCCAAAGACCCCAACGCCAAAAAGCTCCATAAAGGATATGCATTCATAGTCTACGAGCGGGAGAAGGACATGAAGGGTAAACATAACATACTTCCCTCTTCCCCCCCCTCCCCACCTCAAAGGTGATCTACCATGCATGCCATAATGAAGAAAGCGAGAATAAGCCGTTGAAGCAAGCGAGGACCCTCCTCAACTACTTTTTGATTATTCCACTTTCCCCCCTTCCCCCTTCCCCCCTTCCACCTTCCCCGCCTATTTTAAAATCAAAGGGAAGTATGATGACTAATACATAGACTTCCTTTGTCCTAACACCATACAGCCGCCTACAAAGAAACCGATGGTATCCGCATAAAAGACCGCCGTGTTCTCGTCGATGTGGAGCGTGGACGTACCGTCAAGGGATGGAAACCCCGGCGTCTGGGAGGTGGCCTCGGTGGGCGTGGATATACAAAGGCACCAATTGCCCGCCCTGCTGGTCCCGCTAGTGGCTTTGGTGACCGCTTTGGAGGCCCACGAGGTGGGTTTGGTGGGCGAGGCGGGTTTAGAGGTGGCCCAGGTGGAATCCGTGGCGGTGGGGGGTTCGGCGGGCGTGGTGGGTTTGATGGAGGTAGAGGGGGATTTGATAGCCCGAGGGGGCCGAGAGGAGGTATCGGGTATCAGGGTGGGGGTGGGCCCGGAGACCGTGGGGGTGGGTATCAGAATGGGGAGGGACACCATGGAGCGCCACCACCAAATGCCCCTACGGGACCAGGTGGGGGGCGATTTGGTGGTGGTAGAGGTGGGTATGAGAATGGCGGAGGGAGATTCGGCGATAGGGGCGGATTTGGAGACCGAGGTGGAGGAGGTGGGTTTGGTGGCGGTGATCGTGGATTCGGCGGTGATCGGGACCGTGGGGGGAGAGATGGTGGGTATGGCGGGAGGCATGGAGGTGATAGGGATGGCCCTGGTGGAGGGTTTGGTGACCGTGATAGGGGTGGGAGAGATGGTGGGTATGGTGGAAGTAGGTATGGTGGTAGTGGCCCTGGAGATGATCATGGCAGGAAGAGGCAGCATGAGGGGGATGGATATAGTGGTGGCGGAGGCGACTCTAGGAGGAGAAGGTATTAGGCCACCACTACCGCCCCAGAAGACCCCACGGTGTGCATTTGGGTAAGGAAGAATGATGGTGAGAGTACTTTTGTGGGTGTGTCCATTTTTGTCGATCATCAGCCTCAGTGGGAACGACGGAATTCTTTTCTTTTCTTTTTTTTCTTCTCGCACGTTTTACAACCAAACGGTCGGCCTAATGCGGCGGAAAGGCGGCTTGTTGGTTGCACGAAATATGGATACGGACTACATAGGGAACACCTCTTCGGCCAACCAGTGGAAACGGAGATTCCGGATAAGAAAGTTACTACCTACTTACTTTTATTCCCCCTTCATGCGCGTGCTGTTTATGGGGTGAGACGAGTATCACCAGCAAAATCAAACAAGGCAATTAGGGATATGCGTTTAAAACTACAGTGGCTTCTTTCAACCAGGGATCAAACATACACCTGACAACTTGAGACATAGGCCGACAAACAGCTATTCAGAAGCAACGGCACAGAGTCCTCCAACCATTACGTGGTCTCTTTTACCCTTTTTCTTTCTTGTGGTGCTTTTTGTTTGTTGGTCAGTCAGTTGGTCAGTTCAGGGTAAGAGCTGGGTTTGATATTTTCCCTTTCTCTTTGCGATTTCTTCTCCCGAGGTTTGGAGGTAAGGGGAATGTCTGGATTGAGCAATATGAATACTCTTATTCCTAGTGGGTAAGCTTTTTTTTTTTGATCGCCATGCCTGGGGCTCGTTGGCCCGAGCATTGCGGGGAGAGGTGGGGGCGGGGTGGTTCATAATTATATTCTTTTGTTTGTGTCGCTGGTGAGGGGAGTGGTCAGCTGAGAGTGTAATCATTTACAAGGTAATGTGTCAGAATCGGGTTGATGTTGGGGTGCGCTGGTTAGAAGAGGTACTTAGTAAGTACTATAGGTAGGCAGTCATAGTAGCAAATAATATGATGTAAACGCCCCGTTATGGAATAAGGCCTAATCTGGCCATGGTTGGCACACACTGCAATACTCACAGGAGTGAGTAACTTGAAGGGCTTGTCTTTTGGCGGAACTTTCTGCGGGGCTTGTGTCAACCATATTTCTCCCGATTTGCAACCGGGATCTGTCTATCTGGTCAGCACTACACCCAACTCCCACCTCCAACAGGGGCGCTACGCTCAGAGAATTACCTCTGTAACTCAGGCAAGCGGGCGATTCAACATATCGCGGATTAAATGCAGATGAACGGGCGCATGAATTTGCACAGTCGTGAGTCAACTCACGGAATATCAACGCGAGGCGTTTAAATTTCGCCTTCATTTTTTGTAGTCATAGGGATAGGTGGGGATTATTGCAATTGCTTCACATTCTATCTCTGCTATAGCTATGGCACTTTGTCAATCTCCACAGGGTACATTTCTGTTTATGACATAAATCAATCTTTTTTTCTTTACAATATAGCCACTATAGTACAGTTACAGGTATTCAATAAGTAGAATATCATCCATCAATGTTTAATGTTGCAACAGTTAAAGGAAAAGAGAAATCATTACCCTGAATAAGACACTTGCAAGATTCTTACAGGAGAAAACAATATCCTGATGACCTAAATAAAAAAAGAGAGATTATGGGGAAAAAATGGAACGACACTCCCACCCAGAAAAACGACTTTTGGATGCTTTTATTTTTACTCTTCCATTTTTGAGTCATTAAGACCTGTTACTTCGCCAGTAGATGAGGACCAGTACCTATAAACATATGAAAGCAGTCTGTTAGAATTATATGCTAAGGCTAGCTAGCATAAGACAAAGCAGGGTGATCTACGCACGCAATCAATTTAATCGAAAACTCCGCCATTGCACTCCCAAACAACTTCAAGAGCCTAGTCTGATTTGAGTTGAGAATATCTCCCTCCTTACACACCACAAACTCCTGATCAAGTGTGACTTTTCCATGGACTAATCTCGTTGGCATCCCTAACCCCCGGACAGTGGTTTCCAGGGAATGTGGTAATGGCACATCATCTTCTATTGGGATCTCGCCACCGCGGGAGTATATGGCTCCTGCGGGGACGGTGAAGGTGTAGGTTGCAGTTGAGCCCGCGCGGGGGTAGTCACTGCGTATGAAGGTGGAGAAAAAGGATTGGATTTCGGTGGGGGGCTGTGAGGTGAAGAGGAGGCCGACATTGCCGGTGAGGTAGGTGGAGAGCTGGTTGAGATTATCACGGTAGGAGTCTTCGGGGGTGAGGCCGAGGGCTTTGGCCATGACTTTTGTTTTGCCGAAGAATAATCTGTGCATTGCAAAGTTAGACGTTTACTGGGGGATGAGGAAGAGGTGTGATAACATATACTTACCGGCTGTCTTCGAGGTCATTCCGTACATCCTTCAAGTAGGTGTTTCGCATGTTCTCGACGCTGAATACGAAGATATGCTGGTATTGATCGATGCAGTCTCGGATTTGGGAGAAGAGCTTCTCGTTGTTTTCCCGGCCGGGCTTCTTCCGCGTTTTGGAGAGGGTTACAACCTTGTTGCGCTTGCTTTTGGGCATTGTGGATGTTGTGAAACGCTGGCGATTGACTAGGCTGTAATATAGTCTGTGGTGGCCGGCAATTCGAGATCGAGACTTCCTGAGAATTGTGGGGAATTTTTCAGAGTTTGTGGGGTACTTAGAACAGTGAAATGGTGGTGCCAAGACTTACAAGTTCGAAATAGCGGCGGGGGCCTGGAATAACCAATAAACCAATAAACCTATCATCATGCTCACATATATGGAATATGTCCAGCAAGCTTTCTACAAGGCCACTCTCTGGAATGAAGACAATTCTTATGCGAGCCTCACAGCTACTGCCCGAGGTACCCTACCTTTAACCCACAGTCCCGTGAACACAGACTGACCTCGGGCCCGAACCACTACAGCCCTTCTAGATTTCCACACTCCCCGTGGCCTGAACCTCCACCTCTCCTCCCTCTCCTCCCCAAACTTCGCCACTTCATACTCCCTCACCAACCTCGGTGTCGTCGACGGCTCAATCAGCTATCTATACTCTTCTCTACCCCTTACGAATGTCCATAAATCAAAAAATGTGGATTTACATGATGTTGTTCAGGGGTATCGACAACTTCAGCACCTGACCGCTCCTTGTGAAGCCCGGTTTTGGGAGGTATGGCAAGGGGGTGTGAGGGTTGACAAGAGAGGTATATATATAGATTGGAGCACCCCTGGACAAAACTTCCTGTTTGCTCCACAAGAGTCTGACGGTGGCCATGATGTACAAGGAAGATAGCCTCCTCTATGGGCGGATGTACCTTCCCACCTCTACCCTTGAAATGCTCTACCTTCTCCGCCGCTCCCCAAAATCCCAACTCCGAATCGCCGCCGTCTCGGATGCAAAGTTGAAAAATGGCGGAACGATCCTGGCGGTTTTGCAGCAGGATGTGGGGAAGTATAGTACGGAGTACTTGTACTCCACCTCGGAAGGATTGATTGGTGCGAGAGGATTGTACAATTTTGGCTATGACCCTCGCGAAAAACCGAAGAAGGTGGAAGAGGAGATGGAGTACCCAGACCCATCGATTTTAGAAGATGTGCCTGCTGTGTTGTCGACAGGGGAGGAGGCGGGGGTAGAAGTGGAAAAGTTACCAACGGGAAGGCTATCGATGGGTGCGGAGGTCTACTATGGCGTATTAAATAAGTCTGGTGGAAGTACGTCGGCATTTACACCGTGTTACCCTGAATTTGGCGCTAATACCTACAAACCAGTGTCCACTGCCCTACGATACACCACACTCCCCTATCACCCCGGCCCCCCACTAACAATGACATTAACTCTCTCCCCTCTGATGGGCCACCTCTCCACAACCTACGCAATCAAAGCCGGCCCCAATGCTGCATTTTGCTCTAGATTCGACTTCAACATGTATAGCTACGAAAGTGATCTTGTCGTAGGTTGTGAATTATGGCGGCGGAAACCAACCACACCTACCACACTCCAGCAGGTGGGGCCCACAACGGCAATACCATCTATAGATGACAGTGGTGGGACAGGGGATGGGGATGGGGAAGATGGGAAGGATGCGTTCACAGGGGTGTTGAAAGCTCGCTGGACACAATCTGCAGGGTTTGGTGTGTTGTGGGAGGGAAGAGTGAAGCATTTATTGTTTAGTTTGGGCGCGAATATAGATTTCCGGAGGAGGGAAGGTGTGGTTAAAGGAGTGGGGGTGGAGGTGCAGTACTCTTCATGAATGGAGGGGGCCAAATCTCATAGGATATATAGCGTCCCTGCGGCACTGAATAGATAATACACACACCACCTACAGCTCCCAGCCTTGTGAAAGAACTATATCTAATTCCCAACAATGATACCTTATCACAAGACTTGGCAGACGTCCTAATCCCGTGACCCCTCGCTCTTCAAAGTCTACGCCTACACCAAAACACGAACATCACCACAATATGCCACCGCCCACAATCACCAATCCCCGCCGCATCCTCCTCGTCGGTGCGCCTAATTCCGGGAAGCTCATACTTCTCAAAGGTTACCCAAAACTCCAACCGAGCTACCCCACCCATGGGGATACCAGTGCTAATATTTTGTAGAGCTAACTGGCTCTCTTCCGCCAACAACACAATCCCAGCTTTCACATGCCGGGCTATCGCATACGCTGTCCCTTAAGACGAATTACTATGAAGTCGATGTACCGATTTGGGTTGATGAGTGGACAGAAGAAAGTGGTCAAATACCTACCTCGACATTAACGGAATGCAGCACTAGTACAACCATTACCACTTCCGCGAGCGACTCCTCCTCCGCCCCCGGTCCCACCCCCTGGTCCAAAAACTATCACACCGCAGAATCTAAACCTGTCCTCGCCGTCCTCGGCGGCTTCATCGTCTGTTTCCGCAAACCTCCCCCAGGAACACTTATCTCTACTTTATCCACTCCAGAAGCTCTTATTGAAGCAATTCGCGCTGTGGGGAGTATTATCCGTGCGTGCGGGTCGTCTTGGGACGGAGTTGCGCTTGCGGTGGGGATGCCGAGTGATGGGGTGATTGGGTCCATAAATGCAATTGGAGGGATTGACGGAATTGGGGGTAGTGGGAGTGGGGAGGAGGAAGAGGATATCCTAAATGATCTATGCCAACAATGGGGACTTGAATATGTGGACTATGAGAAGAAGGGACGGAATGATTACGGAGAGAGGCAGGGAGTAGAGAGGGTTAGGGAGGCGCTGGAGGCTAATGATTGGGATAATTCTGGTGCTGATTATGATAGTTGGGGTTTTGATGATCAGGAAGACGGGGCTGCAGATGTAGATGAAAGCGGCGTACTTGGCTCTGTAGCGGGGGAGTTTAAGCAGGAGATGTTTG
>Ga0307514_10002132_pt1 | contig 21336 bp, 25 predicted proteins | sample 16_EM_MG_FD_203088 | JGI IMG/M metagenome (GOLD analysis project Ga0307514, IMG submission 203088) | Populus trichocarpa ectomycorrhiza microbial communities from riparian zone in the Pacific Northwest, United States - 16_EM | ecosystem: Host-associated > Plants > Roots > Unclassified | place...
TGGTATGCGGCCCATTTGTTTTCCTACGTTCGAAGGTAATACCTACAACCCCATTCCCGACAGAAATGGCATGGGAGGGTAGAGTTGGCCATTGTGTTCGGAAAGTTGGCAGACGGTGAGGGAACCGTTATTTTCATTCGCACGCTAGTTACGTAATGGCGCCCCAGCCTGGCTTGAAAGGAGGTTCGATAAAATATTTCCTCTACCACTCCGCGTAATGCCTCTCGAAGGCCATCGGAGGACAAAATACCAAAAGGCCCAAACCGCTGCAATGGGGAAGCGACGGTGGTTGCCGAAGCCCCCCATTAAGGCCAATGTGATCGACCCCGCAACCGCTCGTCTTCTCTCGAATGAGCGGAAAAAGCACGAACGGGAAATGGAGAAGGTCCGGGGAATGGAAGCCAACGCCCAGAGGCAGGAACAGAGAGTGCGAGGGAAGCTGAAGAGGGTTGAAGAGGGGACCGGGGCGAAGATTGAGGAAGTGAATGAGGCGGCAGAGGAACGCATCGAAGCAATGGACGAGCGACTCGAAGAAAAGGCCAAGGAATGGAAGGAGGAGAGGGCGAGTATGAAGAAGGACCTTGCCAAACTCAACGCTCGCAACCATCGGGAACCTTCAAGGATTGAACACGCGGTTCAGAAGGCCTTGAAACACAGCAGGAACCACGACGCGGCTCTACCGACTGTCCGCCATGTCAAGGACAACCGTGGAATCGTCCAGGACTGGGCTCGTAACGCAATAGTGACGCTTGTCAACGAGGGCGTTCCGATCTCGAAGACATGGCCAGTCACGAAGGCGAACGCGACAGCATTGGGCGTTACGATCATTGGGAAATGGAGTACCCGGACGAGTGGTCGAGTCGTTCGCGAGGGAGGCTTTGCGGCGGGACTCATGATAGTTGATTATCTTCTAAAATGCATCAGTTCGTAATCAAACTATCATTCACCTCCGCTCATTCACTCACTGTTCTTAGCGATGACCGTTTGTCTCGAGCGGCATCTCATCTGTTCGGATTGTGGGGCTTCGTCCCTGAGTGAACGCGAGACATGTTTCCTTATGGCAGGGATTGGACGCGACCGCGGGGTTCACGCACCACTGGATACCGTTTGGGCAAGTTTCATCCAACGCCTCAGAATGTGCGTACCCCAATTAGGAAGCCACATGTTCTCACTGCCGGGGCCGGAACAGGGTGCAGTCGTTGAGGATGCCGGACGCACCTTGGATCTGGTTCGAGCGGGAAAATCACTCTCCTGTGGGACCCTCGTTGACTCTCGCTTTCGACTCCCCACGCCAGCGGCTCAGCTATAGCCTGCGGGCGATCATTTACGCCGGCGGGCACCACTTCACCGCTCGTTTCCGAGACCAAGTGGAAGCATGATGGCGAGGTTTTCGTCAGGAGTCCTGGGGCGCGACAACGTCCAATTCGAGGCAAATCTCCTCATGAACGGCGCTCGTTTCGCCTGTATATTGATCTATCGTCGCGATGACTCTTGAAACGTAGCCAGTTTTTGTTCTCCCACATCACTGCCGACTCGTCCTCACATTCTCATCCCGCGTCATTGATCTCTCCATGGTCACTTGCCTTACTCATTTTTACCGATAAGAGTTTCACGGAAATATGCCATAGCAGCCATTGTTCCCACCCCGCACTTTGTATGGAAGGTGTATGGCACATACAATTTATTATCGTCGAATCCACTGGAAATCGGTTTTTGGCAGGGACAAACAAATGTAAACAATTACGCTCTTTTTGGCGGAGTTGCCTACCCCCAGTCGGATACAACGTCATCAGACGCACCTGCTCCTTACCGTTGACCTCCACCTCCACGTGCACTCACCTATCTCCAGCCAAGCACTTACGATGACGATCTAGTGAGATACCCTCCCCAGCACATTTTCGCACTGTTCGCTTATCTTTCATCCAAGCTATACGCTAACCTTCTTCCTAATGGTCGCCGAGGTGGCCATGTTCTGCGTTCTCGTCACACCTCTCCCCTACAAAGTCCGAAAGGCCCTGTTCAACTGGCTCTCCCATTCTCCTATTGTTGCCAAGATTGCCTATGGGCTAAAGATATCTTTCATATTCATTATGATCTTGTTTGTCGATGCGTTGCAGAGGATGTGGCGCACCGTCGCCGAGGCAGAGGCTGCGAAGAGCAGCGGTCAGGGACTCCAGGACGCCCGTTCAGAAACTAATCACGCCGCAAAGAAATTCTAGTGAGCATCTTTTTGCGTATTGGGTTACCGAACCAGGGCCGTTCGATGATCCTCGAATTTACTGTTACTGATGACGTGTTTTCTCCACTCCCTGGACAGCTCACAAAGAAATGTGTACTTGACGGGCTTCACTCTCTTCTTATCTCTAGTTCTCACCAGAGTCTTCGCGATCATTCTTGATCTCATTGAGACACAAACAGCCTACGCTGCCCTCAAACAGCAGGTGAGATCACCACGTTGCAGCTGCAGCGTATATTCGCTGGGCTCATCTCCCAATCCTCCTTGTATCAGGCGGTCAACAATAATCAGCCTGGCAACGATGCACTCACAAAGGAGATTGAGGAGTTGAAGAAGAAGCTCGCTGCGAAGACCCAGGATTTTGGTACGTCTCCAACTATGTTGTACCCTCCAAACTACATTATTGATAACCTTCAACAGATACCTTGAAGAATCAGGCTACTTCTCAAGCCGCCGAGTATAACAGGCTCGCTGACGAGTTCAACAAATCCACCGGGACTCCGGCGAGGGGAAAGAAGGATTAGAATCTCCTCTGGTTTATGCGGGTCGCCACCAATTGCCTCCTAAATTGTGCTGTAATCAGATTGAAGGCACCATGTACTGTTTACGTTGATCCTGACACCCAATCCATCACCCTCTGCATCCACCACTACATTCGTCTCTTCCGCGTTTCTTTTACGCGACATCGACCATCACGCTGTAATTCCCAGGAAGGGTCCTGGTCTCAAACAAGGGAGTAGTGAGAGTAGGGACCTAGACTGATGTTTGATCGAAAATTTGACTTTGTCTTGGGAATAAGCAATTGCAGCGAGTACAGAGTCCTTTTGCCTGTCATCGTGATCTCATGTGAGTGAATGAGGAGTTAGCCAATCCGGAGTGAGAGCCTACGCCGAATCCACCCTGAGCACTACTTGAGCACTTTTTCCAGTTGATTGGGGCACACCTTCGTTGTCGAGGAATGCAAGGATGTCGATGTACGTGGAGGCTGTCTGGCCACACACACTCAAGAGAGAGGATCTGAGAGCGTGTTGGACTGAGAGTTCGTCCAAGATTTGGCCGTCGGAAGCAGAGTTCGCCGACACGAGGAGGTAATCCATAAGTACTAAGTACCCCCCGTTGGTCCTCAGGTGGGGGTGCGAAACTGAAAGGATCTTCAGTGAATCGTTGACTCGTCGATCCCCGTCGGATGTCCAATCTCGAGGGAGAAGAAATTGTCCTCGCAGATGGAGACTGTACTACAAATTTACATTGGTCGGTACACTGTCTTGAACAAATAAGAATGGAGCATACACCACGGAGCCTCGAAAGCAGTCCGTCTCGCTAGCTATCGATGCTGTGTTTCATACAACCAACAATATGACGATCACGAATCTCCCTCGTCTGTTTTGGCCTTTTTTGACGTCGATCTAACCATGGGTACCGTAGCATCCCTCGCTGGGGTGTGAGAACCGCCACCAGGTTCAACGCTGCGTTTCCTCTTGTCGCCAACCTTTTCGTCAGTGGATCGGCCCTTTCGTTTCGATTCTCTACCACCACCTCGACCGCCGCCTCGACCGCTACGACCGCCACGACCGCCGCGACCGCCTCCTCGCCCACCGCGACTGGATTTTGAATTTGAGATAGAGATGACCCTAGAGGCTGCGAAGTTTGCTCGGTTGATTTGGAATTCGTGCTCTTCACTCTCTAGTGGGTCAAAGTGAGCATGATGACAGGAAGGGGAAATGGGAGCATGAAAAATCACCAGGTGGAATGCTCCAGTTGATCGTCTTTCCTTCTATTTTACTGTTATCCTTGACAAATTGGATATCCTCCTCTGTTAGTTTCTTGTCGAAACCAAGCAAGCCCCACGAGTCTCCTCGGTTGTGTTGGATGTACGGAACACGCTCGAAGCGATCGCGGAGGGGGTCCTGGTAAACACAGTCAAGGAGTGAGAATTTCGTAGAGACGCCATGCAGGATCATTTATACCTTGATTTGGTTGAAGCTGACATCTCCGACGTCACCCTCAAACCTGAGCGTCGCACCCTGGACGAACGGTACATCTTCCTTGTTGACACTTCCGTTGCCATCTTCAACCTGGACCGTGATTTTAGAACCCATAAACTCAAGTTTGATGTCCGGCTTCTCTGTCTTGGTAGAAGGGGAAGATGGGTTTTTTGCTCTTTCCATCTCGCGGAACGCATTGAAACCGCGCCGCGCGATGGAATCTTTCCGGGCGGCAGCAGACTTGCCGCTCAGGCCTTTCTCTTGGATTTTCATCTCGCAGTACGCTTCCCTAGGAGGAGAGACTAAGTGTAGCCCAATCCAGGATGGGCTAGGTACCCACTTGGTCATAATGAGCAGTTCTTTTCCTTCCCAGGTCGGTTTGGGATCAGCGGTGAGGAAGTCGTTGACGGTTTCAAAGTCAGTAAATTCGACGAACACGGAGCCCTTGAACTCCTTAGACTTGTCGATCCGGCGCATACGGACTGCGTTTATGGTCCCAAACTTGGAGAAGAAGGCTTCGAGGCTTTGCTGGAGCCCAGGTACCTCTGGACCGAAGCCTTTCTGAAACAATCAATCAGAATGGCTCCTGCCGTGGGTGTAGGCACTGACAACGAGTCGGGACGGGGTGAAGAGTGCTCTTACCGCATAAACAGAACGCTCGTGTTGACCCTTGGGTTCTTGGACTTCAGTCGTGCGACGCACGTTGATCCCAGATCCATCCACCTCTAAAAAGGTACTGAATTTCCGTATGGCGTCGATGATCCAGTCTTGGCCGAACGTCTGAAACTCCTTCATGCGCTTAAAGGATGTGACTGTAGCCAGCGGCACCCAGTGATCGTCGTTGGCGGAGTGGAGACCCCACATGAACCTGGAGGGCATCAGCGAAATATAGGGGATGTGAGTAATGCCTCGTACTTATCGAATGGGAGATTAGAATCCGCGAAGTAGAACTCGACTGTAAGATGAATCAGATTATTCTAGTCGGGAAGAAGATCAAGATGACGGACTTTGGTTGACCGCCCTTGTCGCCTTTGCCTCCTCAGACTCGTCCATGACAGCATCCTCGGGGGCAGAGGGAACCGTGTCCTGTGGCGGGACGTCCTCGACGGTCGTTGCCATTTTATTATATTTTTTGGGCGGAAGGAAGATCGACTCAGGCGCCGCACCGGAGGATGTTATGTCATCCACGTGATTTATTCGGCGATAAGGCACGTGATTTTACAATGGCCGCTTTGTGATTGGTCCGTCGGTCGGATGGATCCGGAACCTTCGGAGGCTGATAACCGAACCAGCGCCTGGTCAACTTTTTACAAAAGACGATTCCATGCCGTTTTCACCCCTCACCTCCGACCACCACCTCTGATCTACGCTCAGACACATCGCCGCCGTCGTTTCCCTCCCCAAACGACGCGACCATGTTCAACATTGCAAACCGTACCGCTATTGCCTGGCGGTCCGTCCAGCGCGCCGCCGCCGGAATGGCTACTGCTGCTCGTATCGGAGACACAAAGGTTCCCATGTCGCTCTTAGAACCCGGCTGGCATATCAACTACCAACGCATTGAGGACAACTTGGCCGTTGTTCGGGACAGGTGCGTTCGCCCTCTTTCTCGCTTTCCTCCTGCTCACATGTCTCAAGGTTAAACCGCCCTCTTACCTTGTCCGAAAAGGTTCTCTATGGCCACTTGGCCGACCCCCACAATCAGGACATCACTCGTGGTGTCAGCTACCTCAAACTCCGTCCAGACGTGAGCTTCCGTCTACCCCCGGATCCAATTATAGACTTAACTGACATAACCCTTCCCCACTTTCCAGCGAGTTGCTTGTCAGGACGCTACTGCACAGGTAGGCCTTGTCGCCTCTCCAAGGTTTAGAGCATTATTCACCCTCCATTCGCTCGGGCATGGTTGCCTCTATCTAGATGGCTATTCTGCAATTCATGTCTGCCGGAATGGATAGTACCGCTGTCCCCACCACCGTCCACTGCGACCACTTGATTGAGGCTCAGATTGGCGGTGTCCCCGATCTTCAACGCGCTATCGACATCAACAAGGAGGTTTACGACTTTTTGGGAACATCCACCGCGAAGGTAACTATCCGTTGCACATGTATTGGTACACAACTCTTTCTGACAATCCTCCGCCTATTCCGTTTCAAAGTACAATATGGGATTTTGGAAACCCGGCTCTGGTATCATTCATCAGATCATTCTCGAGAACTACGCATTCCCCGGTGGATTGATGATCGGAACGGACTCTCACACGCCCAACGCCGGCGGTTTGGGCATGATTGCCTGTGGTGTTGGCGGTGCAGATGCCGTTGATGTCATGGCTGGTATTCCATGGGAGCTCAAATGTCCTAAGGTCATCGGTGTCGAGCTTACTGGAAAGATCAGTGGATGGACTACTCCCAAGGGTACGCTGTTTGGTCATGTGATATCCATCGATCCATTATTCAGGCGTTCCCCTCAGATGTCATTCTCAAAGTCGCTGGAATTCTTACTGTCAAGGGTGGTACTGGTGCTATCGTCGAATATAAGGGCCCGGGTGTCGAATCGCTCTCTGCAACTGGAATGGCAACCATTTGTAACATGGGTGCAGAGATTGGCGCCACGACCTCGTTATTCCCCTTCAACCACCGAATGGCCGATTATCTCAACGCTACTAACCGCTCCAAGATCGCCGACTACGCCAAGGCCTTCCAGCATAACTTGAAGGCGGACACGGACGCCGAGTACGACCAGACAATCCACATTAACCTATCCGAACTTGAGCCCCACATCAATGGTCCTTTCACGCCCGACTTGGCTACCCCACTCTCCAAGTTCGCTGCTGAAGTTGAGAAGAATGGTTGGCCTCATGATCTCAAGGTTGGGTTGATCGGTTCCTGCACCAATTCTTCCTACGAGGACATGTCTCGTGCTGCTTTCATCGCAAAGGAAGCTGCCGATCACGGTTTGAATGTCAAGTCGAAGTTTACTATCACCCCTGGTTCCGAGCAGGTCCGTGCCACCATTGCCCGCGACGGACAAATCGAGACTTTCGAGGGTGTTGGCGGCTTGGTCCTTGCGAACGCTTGCGGCCCTTGCATCGGACAATGGGATAGGCAGGACGTCAAGAAGGGTGATGTGAACTCGATCATTACCTCCTACAACCGTAACTTCACTGGACGCAACGATGCCAACCCCGCTACCCACGCCTTCGTCGCATCCCCGGACATCGTCACTGCTCTTGTCTTCGCCGGTGATCTTCGGTTCAACCCAATCACGGACACCCTCACTGGTGCAGATGGCAAACCCTTCAGGTTTTCGGATCCCACTGGTCATGAACTCCCACCTCGCGGTTACGACCCTGGCGAGGATACCTTCCAGGCTCCTCCCAAGGATAGGGCCAGCGTCCAGGTCGCCGTCTCTCCATCTTCGGACAGGCTGCAACTCTTGAAGCCCTTCAAGCCGTGGGACGGAAAGACACCTGAGAACCTTCCGGTTTTGATCAAGGTCAAGGGCAAATGCAGTATGTGAATTTCTCCTTCCTGGTCAACTGATATTGATCTCTTCTGTAGCGACTGATCATATCTCTGCTGGTGGTCCCTGGCTCAAGTACCGTGGTCATCTCGAGAACATCTCACAGAACTGCTTGATTGGTGCAATCAACATCGAGAATGGTGAGGCGAACAAGATCAAAAACCAGATCACCGGTGAATGGGGAGGAGTCCCGCAGACTGCGGCGTACTACCGTGACCAGGGTATAAAGTGGGTCGTCATCGGTGACCACAACTACGGTGAAGGTTCCTCTCGTGAACACGCCGCTCTGGAGCCCCGCTTCCTTGGTGGATTAGCCATCATCACTCGTTCATTCGCTCGTATCCACGAGACCAACTTGAAGAAACAAGGAATGCTTGCATTGACATTCGCCGACCCCGCCGACTACGACAAGATTCAACCGTCCGACAAGCTTACCATTGAAGGCCTCGAGGCCTTTGCCCCTGGTGTCAACTTGACTCTGATCGCTAAGCACGAGAATGGTACCCAGGACAAAATCTCTCTGGCCCACACCTTCAACGAGGGACAGATCGAGTGGTTCAAGGCTGGATCAGCTCTGAACTTGGTACGTTAATGGCTCACGTTCGACAATTAGTCGCTCACATGGTCTCTCACAGATGGCTGCGAACGCGAAGGCCTAGGTTTAGACATCTGCTAACATGATGGAGACGAAGGAGAAAGGATCTTTGCTATGCCATGACTATTGATTACCTTTCACTTCTCGTTTATTGTTCTCTTTTTTTTCGCGTTACGATATCTGGGAGAACGACGTGTACGATCGATTTACAATCCGAATTTCCTCCCTTCCGCCGACTTTGTCGGTACTCTGGAATTGGAAATTGGGACACTTAGCCAGGCTAACCCGGTCTCACTCTGCACATTTTACGGTGACAACCCGTTCCCTATTTCCTCACCGCTGGCGATATCTGACATCCTGGATGGCGGGTTGAGAATTCCGTTGTTCATTCCCGCTCCCGAATCAAAGTCCGAGAGCGAACTTACTGGGTCACGGAAATCATTGGCCCCATGATCTGGAGTATACTTTGCACGTGGTCCGTGGTGTGATTCGGGGTGCCCACTGTCGTGCAGCACAACAGCCGAAGTATACTCCTGGGAACTCCGGTGGTCTCATTGAAAGTTCTGAGCTGCCACTGTTTGGCTCACGATTTGCTGGTTAATAGAGATCTGGATCTACATAATTCGGCTCATACAATACTGGGTTGATTATTCAAAAAACACTTATGTTGCTGCTGACAGAACCCCTGATTTGATAGGGTCATGGGGTTGCATAAGGCTGAGTAAAAGGTAGGACAAGGGAAAGCCAGCCCAAGGAGAGAAAAGTGTAGGGATGAACACACTTACAAACCATATCATTCAAGGTGGATGCAGGATAAGATTTCTGTATTTTATTCCACATGTGCTTGATAGCTGAACATACATACATGTTATGAACTAATGTACAAGACAAAGACCAGGTTTGATTTGATAGGAACATAACTACAGCTAGGGAGAGAATTCTACTTAGAACTTGATAACAACAAGTTCAGATGGGTTCTTGAGCCGCAGGGTTGTGACCTTACTAAGCCAGCCCACATCATTCCCAACTGTTCTCCAATGTGGATGTAACCATAACCTATGCATTCCATCTGTATCCTTTATCCATCCCTCTTGTAAGGTCTTCTGTGAAACTGGCCAATCACACTCAAGAGGTTTATGGTGCTTGTATGAATTGTGGTGATAAAGGTCACAATCATCTTGGTGTGGGTTATTGAAGCGGTACCAGATTTGTTCAGGATGGAAAACAGGTCTTTCTGGTTTGAGGATCTCTCCAGTTTCTGTGTGATAAATTTGAATGTCAAATCTGTTGCGGTATCCAAGAGCAGCAATTCCATCTCCAACTGAGAACTCCAGATGCCCATGACCATTTTGTTTCTCAACATGACCCCTTTGCAGCAGTCTTGTCCAAAAGCTAGGGTTTTTGCCTTGTGATGATGTACCCTCAGGGGTTGTGTCTTGTAGTGACATATCCCAAATACTATCATTCTGGTTTGCTCTTCTATTACCAAAAACCCCATCTACTGTTCCCTCCTCTGTAAGTAGCCATGCCACAACTGTGTCCAAACCCTTCACTAAAAGAACATTGCCAGTAAGGACAATGTCTGATATGTTGAAATTGGTGTCAATGAATTGGGAAGGGGAAGGATTTTGAGAATGGAGGTTGGTAATTGTAATGGCACTCTCTCCACGTTGTGTGGTTGCAATATAGGTACCATAGGGAGAATAGGCATCCCGTGGCATACTGTGGACAGTAGTAACAGATTCAACAGCAAGGGTTGCAGGAGAATAATCTGAATGTATCACATGAAGGAGAGTACCAGCATGGGCCAAGATTGATGATGAAGTTGGTGAGAATTGAAGTGAGGTTGAATTCTGCTGGAATTTTCTCCACTGGGTATAATAGCCAGAAGCATATCTCCAGATATGAATGTGGTCTTTAGTGGAGGCTCCAAATAAGTTTGCATCAGGGGAGAAGCTGGAGCACCGGAAGGATCCTGTCACCTGTAACAAGCTTTCTGAATTAGAAATGTCTAATACAAGAAGCTCAGGGTTGTGGCTGTGGTCTCCAGGGGCAGAAACAGAAATCCGATAGGTGGTTGGAGAGAAACTTCCAAGGTGAGAATGAGATTTGAGAGGGAATGATTTGATCTTGGTAAGAGTGGAACCAACTTCAAAAATGTTGATCTTAGAACCCATTTGATCCCATGCAGTTGTTGTCACAACCTGGAAAGATTTGCCATGAGCCCAGAAATATGGCTTATGCCTTGACTGGAGTGTGATGGAAGTCAATGTGATGCATGTGGCAGTATTGTGTATGTGCATAGTAAGGGTTCCTGATACCATTGGTGAGATGGTACCAATAGTCTTTCCATCCAATGCCCACACAAGCTCTAACCCACTGCTGGTAACCTCACATTCAATTTCTTTGACCACCCCACCTGTCTGAGTATCCCAGATCACAATGCCAGTATCAGAACAGCCTGCCAGGGAATATCCATCTGGTGAAAAGGCAAGTCCATGCCTAAATTTGGTGGTGATTTTTGGTGACTGGAATGTAGAAATTGGTTTCAGACTAAGTGCATCCCAGGCCCTCACAACTCCCTCAGCTACTGCAGCAATGGACTGACCACATGGTGACCAGGTAGAGGATAGATAATAGGAGTGATTAGCAGAAACAGATGTCCTGGGTTCCCATGAATCTGGTATTCCAATTACTACCCTTGGTGAAGGGTGGGGTCGTTGATAATAGTAAAATTTTCGAACAATTGATGACAGGGGGGATAGTTCCAGAGCAGAATGGTAAATGTGGGTGGCAGAGGTGCTTATAAGCTCAGCAAAGGTGGTCACAAAGTAAAAATAGTCCCTTGTGGTATTGAAGAGCTGGTGATCCCTAGCCACCTGGTTTGGTGTGTGAGTATCATTAAATGCAGAAACACAGAATGAGACTGACCTCCTGTAGCCAAGGCATCAATTTTTCCAATGCAATGATAGCATCCCTTGTAGCCCCAATGACACTCAGGACTTCTAACCATGGCAAAAATCCATCCTGTAAGAAGCTTTGAAGGGTGGGAATGATGTCCGCAATATCTCCCCTAACCTCAATGAGGTGCTTGTGCCAGTATTTACAGGCATACTTCAATGCAGTGTTGATGTGATCACTGATCCTAGCCTGTAGATCCTCAACCTCTGAATTCAACACATAGTTGGGGAGTGATAGGAGGTTTGGCTCTAAACTATTATTCATCAGTTTCAGGCAGCTCAGAGCAAGGTTGAGGTGGCAAGTCCTGGGGGATATGTGGAACCTCCCATCAGGACAGCGGAGTGGATCAGTAATGAAGTCGGGGAATGACTTGTGGAATGGAAGGACTGTAGAATCAGGATCTTCAGGGAGCTTGAGGAGGGAATGGATTAGGTGAAGTATGTTCATGACTTGTTGTTTCCCCAGATTGACCAGGGCGGAAATTGCAGAAGGTGGGAGAGGGTTCATGGCAAGGACAACCACACCAATGACCAAGCGAATTTTTTCGTTGTCTTCAGCACTTGTCCTATCAAAGGCACTTCGGAAACATGAAAGGTAGAGTGAATCAAGGGTTGTGCCGAGGTTTAAATTGGCTTGTCCTTCGTGGGTAGTGCTCCCTTGGGCTTTCGTGATGACTGCAAGTTGTTCGTTGGGTGGAGTGAATGAATGGTCCAAAAACTTGAGAGTCGCCACAGCGTATACAAAAAGACCAGCTGCTCTCTCACACAACAGGTCAAGCTGCTCTTCTGTTGGCCAGACATCTTGCTCAATGCCATGTCTATTTGCAAGCTCGCGTAACCCTTGTTCCAGATAGAGTCGGATATCCGCATTGACAACGGAAGGCTCTACCTCGTGGAGAACGAAGACGTCGGTTAATGGTCTCACGAGTCCGAGACGGAAACCAGATCGAATGCGAGGTTCTGGTCGGCCGGTGATGAAGAGTTTGACGTTCGGGATCCCTTCAACCAACCGACCCATGACGGAAAGGATGGCGGACTGTGGGTCTTCATCCACGCACTCGTCTAACGCGTCAATGACGATGGCCGTCGAGATGTCCGACGAACCGAGGGGTCCGACAATCAACGCCTCCATCTGGTTGTAAAGCGACTCGTGCACGATGTCTGGATTCGACTGAAGGAGGGGGATGAGGATTGATCGAAACTCAGGATATTTGTGGGCGAGTTGGAAGGCGAGGGTGGGGAAGATATAGCGGAGGTCCCTGCGGTCTTCGAAATCGCGTGAACAGAAGAAGGACGCTCCTAGTCTTCCGTCGGCGAAGATGCGCTCGGAAATGGTCTGGGCGATCGTGGACTTGCCGGTCCCGGCGAGTCCGTTCAACCAGTAGACGGGGGACATTTTGGAGTCTTTGGACCACGATTCTATCTCGTCCAAGACAGGCTCCCGGGTTCCTTTGAAGCAGCCTCGCCGATCGCCATGTCGGAACTCAGCTCCTTTGGCACGACGGCAGCTATTCAGCACCGACAATTCAGCTGTTGAACTATGAGTCTCTGACAAACGTAAGTAGAACTGTGTCTGACCGGCGTTCTAGAAAGAATCATCAGAATGACGTTCTCTCGAAACGTAGGTCATGCGACTCACAATCAATTTGCAGTTCTGATCGTAGATCGCCTTCTGCTGCGAGAACTACGAGCTATATGAGTGACCTATCCAGTGAGTGTTTTTCAATAGCAGAGCTGACCTGGTATTCGACGATGACATCCCTTAGGTCGTCTGCAAGATCGCACACAATGACCATGTCTCCTTTTTTCGGGTGCTCAGCATCACCGGAGCGTTCCGATATAAGCTGCAGCTTGTCCTTGATCCCTTCAAGAGCTCTGGGACCGGTTTAGTGCGGACATTGCCCACCGTGGATGGATAGCACGTACTCGTACAAGCGTTCCCGTCGCTTAAGCTCACCAGCATTCTTTGTGGCGTTTCCTTCCGCTCCGAGTCGATCCAACCGCGCACGGACAGATTCAATTTTATTTTTGACCGGTGATGTCTGCAACAGTGTTATTTGGTATATTCTGTCGTGCACATGTTCTCTTACCTGATGCAGTCTCAAAAGTGCATCGAAGGATGACTTTACACGACCAGCCACTGGCTCAGCCCCACAGTCGAAGGTCAAATTTGGGAACTCACAGTCAAATGGGCGACCTGGTTGTATATTGACTGCTGTTGTGACACCTGCCCCACTTGTTAACGATCACCGACTCTGATGGTGCTTAAAGCTGACCTGGTACACGAGAATAGCCCGCCTGAGTTCTTCTACGAGCTTGACAACCTCTCCTGAATCTTGCGTCTTGTCGAGGAGCCGGGTGACCTTTCCCTTTGCCAATAAGTCTAGCGATCGTTTCTCTATGCCTTTTAGTGACCTGTCATCGAGGATCAGTTGTGAACGAATGAAGGATCTCAGCCACGATGCGAACTTTTCCAGCTCTGATCGCCTCTCAACCTCATCGCGATCGTCGTTGGGGTTCACCTTCGCTAAGGTTACCAGCAACTTCTCCAACCACGGGGCGAGATCACTGAGTTTTTCCTTCACGTCCTTGTATTGCTAGGTGATGTTAGTGTATGGACTTGAGGGGTTATCTGGTGGGGCGCACATCGTAGTGTTTGATCAGCGCATTGATGCCTCCTAAACATGACTTGAGGGGTGGAAATGCGTCGGAAGATTCTTTCGCGATGTCCAGTAATGTCTTGACGACATCGATGAACCGTTGCTTCTTGGCTGCGGGTTATCAGCGGATTAGAAAACCGAAATAACGATCAGGTATCTCACAAGAACTTGGTTCGGTTGGCGTCCCACCGCTTGATGGGGGTCGTTTTCGAAGAATGGCAGACATGTTTTTGGTGTCGTTCACGAGGTGGAACAGCGAGGGGGAGAAGATGGTCCTTCGTATTGTTTAAATCGCTCCAACACGAGGCGGTTGTCCACTGTTGGGCTGTCGGCACGGCACGCCAGGGTGTCAAGCATCTGCAAGTATTTTGATGTTGTTTTGGCCAAGGACCCACAATCGCCTGGTTCGGAACACCGTCCTGCTCGATTGTTTTAAACTCGAGGGGTTTCCTCCTGGAATCAAGCTGGAGTTATACAGAAGTGAACTTCACTCAAGTTTGGGATCCAGTCAGACATCGCTTCGAGTCATAGGTCAACGTCCGCCTAGGTACTGAAAGGCTTTATCCTCGGGCATATTGTAGCGTTTTGTCAAGGCAGTGAGAACCAGGTTTTCACTGGTACGGGAGACTCTAACCCCATCTCAACCGTTGACCATTTCAGGCTTTGAGCGCAGTCGACAAATCGAGGAGTTGGCTGCGAGAGCGAGCCCAGGGAATTCGCCATCACAATCTGGTACCCGTGCTTAGATGTGACGGGCGCCCTGACGCTCACTCGTACATTTGGGTTCTTTCACCGACTCTTTCTGTCCCAGATTCGAACCTTGGTTTTTTATGGTACTTTTCCAGGGTGAAGCTGTTCATGTAGTGCGAGAGCTGATCGTCGTCTCCCGCCCTTTTTCCCAGAAAAGTGGAGCAAAGGTACTATACCCTGTCCCTTCCGCCCGGCCAGTAGCTACAAGCTTGAGCCACACACCATCCAGCCCTCTGAGGACATTGGCAGACTTGGCGACACCGAACGGTCCAGTGCACACTGGGTATCATGGCCATTTCCATCCTGGTGAGTTACTGAGTAGATGATCGATCAGAATACACCTAGTCATGAAGAAATTGATTGGTCGACCGCTGAGCACGGGACTGTCGTCGAGCCAATGCAGAACGCAAGACACGAGGATGGTGCCCTGTATCCTTGACCACTGACATGGCTAGCTTTGGCGATTCCAACAGTCAATCTCACACCAACCCTGGCGTCGAGGATGAGCCAGGGACTCTTCACCGTACAAGGTCGCCCGTGTCACAGACTGCGAAACCCCCCAAGCCCAAACGGTCTGTGCGGTCGGTTCCCGTTCAAGAACAGGCGGTCAACCGCCGGTCAACACTGACCCCCATCCAACGTTTCCGCGCATCGGTACAGAAGGTTATAAACCTCAAGAAAACCTCCCATTGTCTCTCTGGGAAGGGACCAGGTGCAGAACCGGGGATCGATGTCCGCAAGGACTCTGCATTCCGGGCCTATGGACACATCAAGCAGAGTTGTTTGATTGAGGTTGCGGACTATTCGAGCGTCCGGAGTAGCTTTGGGAAGATGACCAATCGTGAATTCATCTCCTTCCTGAGCGATCCCACGGCGAGCGGGAGAGAACACTGGGTGAAGGTTCGGTGGATCAACGTGGGCGGGATTAGTTGGGACGTTGTTCGCGCGTTGGCGCTTAAATACGGTGCGTCCAATCCCTGCCACACATCCCTCCACCGGTACGATATTCAAATCGGACCCGCAGACCTCCATCCATTGTCCCTGGAGGATTTGCTTACTGTCCCAGGGAGGCCTCGTTCCGGCGCCAACTACTACAAGGGGCACCTTTTCATCCGCGTCCTCAGCCACACTCTTGGCACAGAGGGAGACAAAGAGCCCAATCTCTTGGAACAAATCGTTCGCTCATCGTCGCCCGAACCATTCGAGGTCGAAGAGAAGGTTGATATTCTACCCAAGTACTCGACCGACGATACCCGTCGTTCTTCTGGCTTCACCTCGAAGCTTTCCAGCAAGTTGAAGCCGCCTCACGGGTCTGCAACAATTGAGCCTGAATGCGACGATGCAAAGCATGTTGACATGACTGGGACCACAACTTTTGCGGATTATGGCTCACGTTATGCCACCTATGTGCGTATGCATCTCCGGTCCCCGCTTTCACACACGACGACCTCTCCCCCTTTTTAGAAACAAGGGTATAAGGTCGACGAAACCGTCCGCAAGCTCTTGCGAGAGCTCGAAGAGGGCGGGAGAGTAAACGTCGCCATCAAACCTGTCTGTATTTTTCTTTTCAAAGACGGTGGGTGTGATTGAGATTGTGCGTCCGCCACCGATACTTCATGCTGCATCATCGACAGGGACCATCATCTCGATCCATCCTGACAACGACCTCAAGTTCACAGAACCTATCCGGCGGAGGTTGAATCAGACGGGCACGGGATTGCGGTCTACGGCTGACGCGTCTCTCTTGGTGCATGCTTTACTCGACCTCGGTTCGTACAAGTAGGAATGGGCCAGGCCACTGTGCTGACATCTTTGCCTGCTGACCGTCAGTGGTGGATTCCGCGCTGGAAATCATAGATGCGTATCGACGTAAGATCGTCGACCTGGAACATCAGGTCCTGCTGAAGCCCAAGATGACCGCGGTCAGGCAACGTGAGCAAACAAACAGATCCGACGTACGGCGTGTATCTTGAATGACATTCCTCCTTCCGCCCAGTACACATAATCTCTGGTGACCTCATTCTCTACAAACGCACGCTTGATCCGATAAAATCGTTGATCTATGGCATTCGTCGATACGACGCCGACCGATGTGCTGCTCTCTACAATCCCGGCGAACAGCCAGAAGGGTACAAGGTCGGGGGCTACATGAGCAATAAAGCGAAAACCTATCTGGCAGACGTGCATGATCATATGGAGTATATCCTGACGAGCGTTGAGATGTTCGCGGGGATTTCAGAGAATTTGATCGACTACTCGTTCAATGTGAGCTTCCTAACTTTCTTCTGCTGATGTATACCGAGAGTGGCCTGATCCTCATGACATCCTGTATAGACGGCAGCACGTGAGATGAACGAGGTGATGAGAACTTTGACTGTAGTCACTGTTATATTTGCGCCGTTGACGGTTCTTGCTGGCTATTTCGTGCGTCCTCCACCATTCTCTAGTGTCCCGGTTGCGTCCTAAAAAAATGGTGCTATTGCGTAGGGTATGAACTTCGACCTGATGTGGTCCGTCCATGGAAAATCAGATATCCTGTACGTCAACTTCAAAACCCGCCCGTAGAGACCCCCTTGACATATCAGTCCTTCACTCCAGGTTCTGGGAGATTGCGATCCCGATGATAATTGTCACTGTCTTCTTGTTCTTCTGGAGGGATTTCGCCAGAATGGCCAAACGCGTCAAGAAGATGATACTAGAGAAAAAGATTGGCAAAGCGAACATGTGACTGTCGACAGCGCTCGTCGACTGTTGCGGCTGGTTCTTCGTCACGTCATCCTTGACACATGACGAACTCGCAGATGGGTTCGTGGTTGACTTTGTTCCGTGCATCTGAATCATACTATAGACTTGTCCTCGAGAGGGTTGTTGTCTACTCTCATTGTATGCTTTAATTCATTTCATGTATAGTGTCCAATTCGTGTTTTTTCCGAGACCTGCTCCAAATGCTCACCTTTCTACCGCGGCGGGAGGATAGGAACGTGAACGAAAAGGGTGAGATTTTGTAGCCCCGATAGTGACGGACACAATTTATCAGGGTGTAAACATCATTCCAGTTCGTGTCCATAACACGTGGAACCAACGAAGCACACATAATTTCAATGCGACCGCCGTTACAAGATGGCTCTTCAAGTTTCTAATGGACCGTGAGTCCCAAATGCCCTTGACCCATGGCCTCAGGGATGATTCCGGATCCTGCGTTGGTCGGGTGGGAGTCGTTGAAGTAAGCAGCGGGATCTTTCATCTTCAGAGTGATCCTGTTCCGAGTTGTGAATTGTGGTTTCTCTCGAGGGCAACACCTGACTACGTTGTCTGGGAGAGACTGCAACCCCAGCCAAGTACTTCAACCCCAAAACGTGCTAACACCACCTCGACACCTGGTTTTTCCGGCTTCTTTGCATGGTATACACAACATGAACACATAGATCGTACTGTATGCACGGCAAGGCATTCAACATTAGAGCAACGAGGCTACGCGGGTTCAGGACACACTGTCCTAGTCGTGACGATTGGGGTTTCAATCGCTTCGAGCAGAAGATCTCTCACCTCCGCAAACCCTTCTCCCACACCGCCTTCCCCCAGTGAACTCTCCACCATCGTGACAAACCGCTTCAGTGAGTCCGCTGGGTCATCAACTCCTGGACCACCGGGAGCTGGATTTTCTGGAACAGCCTTCAAGGTGCCAGGCCGCCCGGGCCGTGGGGTATACATCATGTCTTGTAAAGATTGATGGAATTCGCTCCAGTACTGTATCATCCGCCGGACAACGTTGTGGTAACGGTAATAGCCTTCGAAGACCGTTTGGCGGCGACCGTATGACGTGTAGAAACCCTCCTTCGACAAAATGTGCGCTTCGCGATCTTCCCTGAACCAGGTGTCGACCTTCGGCGGGGGAGATATCTTAATGGTACAATTGTCGTACCTGATCAGGGCGACGGTGATATACGTGAGTACCCAAACAAAAGATTCCATGTCATGCCGGTACAATCGAGGTCGACGGTCCTCAAGCCCACCGTCGAGCAGGTCGATGGCCATGAATGGGATGGTACCAGTCCGATCGTTGTTGGCCGTCGGGTGGTCGACCCATGTGGCGAGGTCAAAGTCGTTGAGCACACCGACAGGACCGTCGGTGTCGGAGATATTGTACATCAGGTTGTTGAAGCTGATGTCCCCATGGTGGATCCCATGTACCCACAACCGGAAATGACCTGCCGATGGCGTGAGCGAGAGTTCGGAAACACAACGTGGGGTCCGTACACGCAACACACTGCCAAAACGCTTTCCAAAAGTGTTCTCTGTCCAAGTCGTAGATCGGCCGAAGCCGTCCCATCACGATTAGCCGCAGCGTCCGTGTCCCAGGACGTGAGGATTGCAGGCCTAGGAAATCTCGGATGTGTCGAGTGGAGTAGCGACCCAGGTCCCGCGCGTACTTGACTTCCGGGATGTGACCCCTGATGAATTTGTCGTCCACCCCCAACGCCTGGGCCCGCCTGACGATCTTCCACTCTTCCACTCTCGACGTCTCTGGCCACGACACCTTCAGGACCAAATTGTGCATTTTGATAGTTTTTTCACGAGCCTCCCTGTACTCGTCGCGGGCTCGATAGTAATCCTTTGATTCCTCGTCCGTTTCGTCGATGGCACAATCTGGGTCGGTCCCCTCCTGGGTATCTTGCGAATCTGTTCTCGAATCGACCCCAACGACACTACCCTTGACCTCATCTTGAGCCTCAGCATGTTTACCGCCGGCGGTTCCACTGTCGTCCTCCTTGTTCCTGTTTGCGCCGAAAACAGTCGTGGCTCTGCCCAGGAGCGCCCAGTGGGAATGCACCTTGTCCTCCGGGTGAAAGCCGACACCAACCTCATCCGTCCCAAGACTCCCATCGGCGTTGATCGGGTGCAACCAAACAGTGTGATCCTCCGTCGTGAGCTCGGAGATATATCCCCATTGGCGCCGTCCGAACCGCTGCAGGACCAGCAGTAAGACCAGCATGAGCGGGGTCTCCTGGAACAAGCTGAAGCCCGACGAGAAGATAGCCCCCTCCCTGTCGATCCAAGAGATCCATACACAGTCGTCTGGAAATGTGTCAGCGAGCGAGGTCGCGCATGGACGTATCGATCCTCACTCTCGACAAGCAGGTTGACCACGTGGCTGATGTAAAACGAATCCGAGAACTTCTCCGCCGCGTATATCCCATTTTGGACGGCGAGGGATCGCGTGGTTGCCTTCTTTGGCCCCTTCTTCGCCCGCTTTCGCCTACTTGACGTTCCGGTGCTGACTTCCATCCCTGCAGCACTTGCCGACCGCTTGGAGGATACAAGGGTCACAGATGAAACCGCTGCACAACTCGGGTCAGCATGCACTCCTGTGGCACCAGACCAACTTACAAGTCGTAGGTTGGGAGTCATCCAGTCCCTCATCGAGCCGCTGATCCACGTCCCGTGTGAAATCGCCTTGCTTGTCCTGCCGATCGAACGCTCCCAGTGGGGCCTGAGACACGCTGCTTTTCCGCTTCAATTCAACCGCCGACAGTATGTGATTCCAGCTGGGAAACCTAGGGGCGGATTTCCCAGAGATCTTGCTGATGGACTGAAACGACTCCGGGGTATCAAGCTGGTCGAGTTGATAGAACTCGCGAGCGTCCTGAATCGACATGAGAGCGACGTCCGGTTTGAATGACGATCCAGGCAATTCGCGGTCGGATCCTATTAGCTTGTTACAAGGAACGAACACGACGTGAGCCTTGAACTCGGGTAGCCCATCCACTTGGATCCCAGACAAGGCTCCGAGCGCACCGTTCAGGACCTCTGTAAATGGAATGTACATGTCCCGTTCAGCGATCGACGACGACGACTTGCTACAAAACACGGTCACAAAGGCGGTAGAACTCGGGTGGGACCAGGACACGCACTAGGTATCCAACCTCTGCTTCAACCAATCGGAGGTGGAGATCGGGGTCACCTTTCGAAGACAGTCTTCGAACCGACTGTTCAAGGTTTGGTCACGAGACACAGGAGTCGTTGAGGAGTCGTCCTGACAGCAAAGGCCGAGGAGGAACCGGATCATGTCCTCCGCGTCGCAGCGCTTCCGTTGGTCCATGTCGGCCTTGATTCCAGCTTTGATGGATTCCTTTCTGAAAAGGCACGGTGAATCGCCACGTAGAAAATTGGCAGTGACGCGTCGCCTCACTGAACTCTCCCGAGAAATTGGCCGGAGGCACTCGACCCTTTGTTCGGTCTTGTGGCTTGCTGAGACTCGAGGTGAGCCCGAACCTTCTCGGGGTCTGGGGGAGGAGTGGTCTGTCTGTCGTGAGCGGACATCTGGGAGCCGTGGGGAGGTGTGCTTACCTCCTCGTATTAGATTTTATACCGATGGAACTGACGACGATGGTGGAAGCGTGGCGATCAGGGACTGGGGTTCAAGCGATCGACTGCAAGTCACGGCCCGACCCTTGATCTCTGTCTGGACCCTCTTCTGGCCGAACACCTCGAATCCGATATTTTAACGTACATGGCCGTGTTATCCATCAGTGATCATCGGTGTCAAGCGCATACGTCCAAGAACACCGCGAGCAGAACCCACAAGGGATCGATGTGTCATTCTCGAATGCGAATGGAGCTACGTCGC
>Ga0307514_10002133_pt1 | contig 21325 bp, 21 predicted proteins | sample 16_EM_MG_FD_203088 | JGI IMG/M metagenome (GOLD analysis project Ga0307514, IMG submission 203088) | Populus trichocarpa ectomycorrhiza microbial communities from riparian zone in the Pacific Northwest, United States - 16_EM | ecosystem: Host-associated > Plants > Roots > Unclassified | place...
TGCAGGCGGCCTCCCGTGCTCGGCAAGGGCGCGGGCACGGGGCGTGGTTGGGCGCAGGATAGCATGGGCACCCCTGCGGGAGCCTGACACGGGGCTGGCAAAGACCTAGGGGGCTACCCCGAAAATCAAGCGGCGAAAAGTGCCCGAACGCGCGCCAGGTCCTCTGCCGTGTCCACGCCGGGTGCGGGCGCCGAAGCGGCCTCGAACACCGCAATGCGGTCGCCGTGCCACAGCACGCGGAGTTGCTCAAGCGACTCCAGTTGCTCCAGCGGAGAAGCTGCCAGCCCGGGGAAGCGCCGCAGGTAGCCGGCGCGGTACGCATACAGCCCGATGTGCCGCAGCGCCGGCGTGCCTGCCGCAGGCAAGCCAGCCAAGCCGTTGCGAGCGCCATCGCGCCACCACGGCACGCAGGCCCGACTGAAATACAGCGCACGGCCGGCCTGGTCCAACACGACCTTCACCACGTTCGGATTGCGGAACTCTTCCTCCGACAACAGCGCGTGCGCCGCCGTGGCGACGGCGCATTCGGTGCGCTGCTCCAGCAGCTGGGCGCAAGCGGCGACCAGTGCCGGATCGATCAAGGGTTCGTCGCCCTGGACATTGACCACCAGTGCATCGCCGTCCAGCCCGAGCAGTTCGCAAGCCTCGGCGAGGCGATCACTGCCACTGGCATGGTCGACCCGCGTGAGCAATGCGCGCACGCCATGCGCTTCGCAGGCCTGCACGATGCTGCCGTCGTCCGCCGCGACGACCACCTGGCTGGCGCCCGACTGGGCGGCGCGTTCGGCCACCCGCACGACCATGGGTTTGCCGCCAATGTCGGCCAGTGGCTTGTTGGGCAAGCGAGTCGAAGCCAGCCGGGCGGGGATCAGCACTGAAAACGCAGCCACCGGCTTCACTCCTCGGCAGGCAAGGCCCGCGCCTCGTTCTCCAGCATCACCGGAATGCCATCGCGCACAGGAAATGCCAACCTGTCGGCGGCGCACACCAATTCATGGGGACGGAATTGCGCGTCGCGGTTCAGTGTCAACGGTCCTTTGCACACAGGGCAAACCAGCATGTCGAGCAGGCGGTGATCAGCGGTCATGGTCAGCAATCAAAGAGGCCAGCGCCGGGCGCAGCGCGTCGGTCAGCATGGCAGGAAGTTCAAAGTCTAGCGTGACGACCCAGACACACGTGTTGCCGGTGCTGCCCGGAGGCAGCTTCACGGCGTCCTTTTCAGTCAACAGCACATCGGGCTCGTCGGCAGGCCAGGGCAGGGAGGCGAAGTCCGCGTGGTCGGCCAGCGGCAATTCGCGCAGCCGCAGGCCGGCTGCGCGCAGCATGTCAAAAAAACGGGATGGCGAGGCAATGCCGGCCGCGGCCAGCACAGCGTGCTCCTCTGACCTGGCCTGCAACTGCGCCAAGGTCGCCATCGAGCCCTTGGCGCCATGCCACCAGTCCGACAGCGCCACTGCGCCGCCCAAGCCTCTGTGGGCGCATCCACCCGGCAGCGGCGTGCTTGGCGCGTCTGCGTTGTAAACCACCCAGCTGCTCGCCGGTAAACAGCGCGGCAGACGCTGACGCAAGGGGCCGGCAGGCAGCGGCAGGCGGTTGCCGGCGCCACGCCCGTCGAAGACGATCAGGCTCAGGTCATGCCGCAAACGCCAGTGCTGCAGCCCATCGTCGGAGACGATCAGGTTGACCGCGGGATGCGCCGCCAGCAAGGCCAGTGCTGCGGCCACACGGTCGCGTGCCACAGCCACCGGTGCCCCAGTTCGCAGGCGCATCAGCAGCGGCTCATCGCCCACGAGACGGGCCGGTGTTTCTGCTGTGACCAGCCGCAACTCGGCATCCGCACGGCCATAGCCGCGCGAGACGATGCCAGGCCGCCAGCCCTGGGATTGCAGCCATTGCACAAGCGCAATCGTGGTCGGCGTCTTGCCGGCGCCGCCGACGATCAGGTTGCCCACAACGACCACCGGCACCGGCAGTGCAGGGCGCTTGCGCAGTTGCCGGCTCAGTCGGTTCAGCCCGGCCAACAACAGGTACAAGCCCGCCAGCGGCAACAAGGCCAGCGCCAGCCAGCTGGGCCGCGGGTGCCACCAGTGCTGCTGCAGCGTGGCAGCCGCCCGGTGGAGAAGCTTGTTCACTTCTGCGGACCTGGCCGGTTTGATCCCAACGCTGCCGAGCGGCCCGACCGGTTGCCGGTCAGCACTGTCACTGCGCTGCCGCAGGCGCGGTGCTGCCTGCAGGCAGTTGGGCAGCAAACGTCACCCGCACCAAGCCAACACGGCGGGCGGCGTCGAGCACGTTGATCACCGACTGATGCGCGGTTGCAGCGTCGGCCGAGATGATCACGAACGGCTCCTTGCGCTCCGTGGCGCTGGCGCGCAGTGCAGCGGCCAGCAGCTCGATGCTCCGACCTTCAACCGCCTGACCGTCGACGCTGTAGCGCCCGTCAGCCGACACGGCCACCAGGATTTCGGCCGGCCGGTCGCGCACCGCGTCGGCATTCGCCGTGGGCAGGTTGATCTGCAACTCGGTGAATTTCGAGTAGGTGGTAGACAGCATCACAAAGATCAGCACCACCAGCAGGACATCGATGAACGGGATCAGGTTGATCTCCGGCTCATCGGAGGGCGGACGGCGGAACTTCATCGCGGCCCGGCCTCAGTGCGCCGCCCGCAGCGGCATGCGCAGCAGGTGCTGCAGCAGCCGCTCAGAGGCTTGCTCCATGTCGTGCAGGTAGTCGGCAATCCGGGTACGGAAGTAGCGGTGTGCCATCAGCGAAGGAATGGCAACGATCAGGCCAAAGGCCGTGTTGTACAGCGCCACCGAGATGCCATGTGCCAGCTGGGCCGGGTTGGTACCCGAACCCGGAGCCTGCGCACCGAAGATCTCGATCATGCCGATGACGGTGCCCAGCAGGCCCAGCAGCGGTGCGACCGAGGCGATGGTCGACAGGGCATTCAGGTAGCGCTCCATGCGGTGCGCCGCGGTGCTGCCGGCGGTCTCCAGCGCCTGGCGCAGCGGCGCCTCGCTGATGCGCGGCTCGAGCGCCGCAGTCTTCAGGCCCGCGGCCAGCACTGCGCCCAGCAGCGAGTTGTCGGCCAGCTTCTGCAGCATGTCGCTCGACGGCGTGCCCTGCCGGGCCACGGTGATGACTTCGTCAATCAGGCCGTCGGGCGCCACGCGGGCGCGTCGCAAGGAACTGAGGCGCTCCAGCACCAGCGCAAGGGCCGCAACGGAGCACAGGATCAGCGGCCAAATCGGCCAGCCAGCGGCTTGTATGATCGACAGCAAGAGGTCCTCTGGCGCAAAGGCCTGGGGGAAAAAGTTGGCGGCATTATGAACTGAAGCCACTGCCTGACCGGCCGCCCTTCGCAGCCTGTTGCGGGGTCGCAGCGCAAGACGTTTCCAGCTGTGACGGCCGCCCATTGGCAGGCATCTTCCGTGCCGAAAGTCGTCCACATTTTCTGTGGACAACTTTGTGGGTAACCAGGGGTTGAATGGCCCGGGAGGCCTCATTTTCCGGGCCGAGGCTTGCGGTGCTGAAAAATACGGCAGCGTTTTATTCAGTCAAATCATATGCTTGCGACGATATTTCTGTTTGATGACAGCCCAGCGGTAACCCAGGCGCGGAAGCGCGGTGACGTGGATATCTGCCCGCGAATGCACCAGCCTGGGACGCGCCGTGGCGAGTGACGGAGACTTCCGGCAGGGCGCCCCGGCTGCGGCCTCGGACTCACGAAACCGCGGCATTGGCGGGCCGGTGTGGACGGTTGGCAGCCTGTTGCTGGCCGTTGGCGACGCCTTGGCGGCACGCTTCGGCGCGGTGGCTGTGCAGGGTGAGTTGTCCGGCTACACGCGGGCCAGCAGTGGCCACTGCTACTTCACGCTGAAGGATGCCAATGGCGCCACGGCCGGCATTCGCTGTGCCATGTTTCGCCGCAGTGCAGGCATGCTGGATTTCAATCCGCAGGACGGCCAGCAAGTCGAACTTCGCGGCCGCCTGGCGGTGTATGAAGCCCGGGGCGAGCTGCAAATGGTGGTCGAGAGCATGCGCCGCGTTGGTGCGGGCGCGCTCTACGAAGAATTCCTGCGGTTGAAGGCCAGGCTGGCAGCGGCCGGGCTGTTTGCCGCCGAACGCAAGCGTGTCCTGCCTGGCCATCCGAGCCGGCTGGGCATCGTCACCTCGCTCGCGGGCGCGGCCCTACATGACGTGCTGACCACGCTGCACCGCCGCGCCGCGCACGTCGAGGTCATCGTCTACCCGACCCTGGTGCAGGGCGCGGAAGCTCCCGCTGCGGTGGCTGCTGCCCTGGCGCTGGCCAACCGCCGTGCAGAGGTGCAGGTGCTGCTGTTGTGCCGCGGCGGTGGTTCGCTGGAAGACCTGTGGGCGTTCAACGACGAACGTGTCGTGCGAGCGGTGGCGGACTCTGCTTTGCCCGTGGTCTGCGGTGTGGGCCACGAAACCGATGTGACGCTTGCCGACCTGGCTGCCGACCTGCGCGCGCCCACGCCAACGGCCGCGGCCGAACTGGCGTCGCCGGCCCGAGACGATTTGTTGTCCGCACTGCAGACACGGCAGCAGCGCATGGCCAGGCGGGTGCATCAGCGGCTGGACAACCATGCGCAGCGGCTGGACCAGCTCGCCCTGCGCCTGCAGCAGCCTGCAAGATTGCTGGGGGTGCAGACCCACCGGCTGCAACACCTGGCGCAGCGGCAGGTGCAGGCCGTGCGGCATGCACTGCGACAGGCGCAGGTGCGCACCGATCAATTGGCTGCCAGGCTGCTGCGTGCGCTGCCGGCCCAGTGGTCGCGCCAGCATCAGGCCCTGGAAGCCAGGGCCGCCAGGCTGCAGGCGCTGGACCCGCGGCTGGTCCTGACCCGCGGCTATGCCTGGGTGCAGACCCAAGACGGCAAGCCGGTCACGTCCGCCGGCGCGCTGGTGGCCGGCCAGGCCGTCAGCGCGGTCTGGGCTGATGGGCAGGCCGAAGCCTTGATCACCTCCGTTCAGCCTGTGCTGCCCACCGGCCTGCCAGTGGCATTGCCGGTCAAGAAAAAGCGCAGGGCGGTCGCGCCCAAGCGCAGCGCCAGCGGCACTGCAGCCTCGCCGCCGGACGAGTCGGCGGCGTGACGCGCCGGGCAAACCCGCCCCGGCGGCAAGCCCTTGCAAGACCCCCCACGGTTGTCGCATCCCTTGCCTACAATCGACAAGGTACTGCCAACTCTTGCACAACACCCGGCGCGCACCGCCGCGCCGGCATACCTCGAAAGGAACTTGCATGGAACATACCCTGCCGCCGCTGCCGTTCGGTCTGGACGACCTGGCCCCCGCGATGAGCCGCGAGACGCTCGAATACCACCACGGCAAGCACCACAACGCCTACGTCGTGAACCTGAACAACCTGGTGGCCGGCACCGAGTTCGCCGGCGTGCCGCTGGAAGAGGTGATCAAGAAGTCCTCTGGCCCGATCTACAACAACTCGGCCCAGATCTGGAACCACACCTTCTTCTGGAACTGCCTGAAGCCGGCCGGCGGCGGCGAACCCAAAGGCGCGCTGGCTGACGCCATCAATGCCAAGTGGGGCTCGTTCGCAGCCTTCAAGGAAGCCTTCACCAAGAGCGCCGTGGGTAACTTCGGCTCCGGCTGGACCTGGCTGGTGAAGAAGGCCGACGGCTCGGTCGACATCGTCAACATGGGTGCCGCCGGCACCCCGCTGACGACGGGCGACACCGCGCTGCTGACGATCGACGTGTGGGAACATGCCTACTACATCGACTACCGCAACCTGCGCCCGAAGTTCGTCGAGACCTTCCTCACGTCGCTCGCCAACTGGGGCTTCGCGGAGGCCAACTTCGCGAGCTGAGTGCTCGGCGGCTGCTGCCGCACGGCAGCTGCCCGATGCACCACAAAGGCCGTCCCTGCGACGGCTTTTTCACAACTGCCGACGCCATGGCCGGCGATTGGCGGCGGGCGTGATCAGCCCGAGAACGGCGCGCCGGTCAGCTTGCTGCCGGCCTTCAGCCCACGCTTGGAAAACCAGCCCTGGTTCATCTCCAGCACCATGCGCACCGGCTGCTTGGAGCAGTGCGAGGTCTCGGTTTGGGGCGCCATGTCTTCGATGTTGACGATGCGGCCGTCTTCGGCCACGAAGGCGGCGGACAGTGGCAGCAGTGTGTTCTTCATCCAGAAGCACTGCGTGGCTGCTTCCTCGAAGATGAAAAGCATGCCTTCGTGCACCGGCATGTTCTCGCGGAACATCAGCCCGATCTGGCGCTCCTGCGGCGTGCGCGCCACTTGCGCGACGATGTTGTACATGCCGGCGCCCAGCGTGACAGTGGACAAGTGTTGTGCCTGTCCAGTCGACTGCGCCAGCGTAGACGGACTGATGGAAGCCAGCGCCGTCAGCGAAGTGATCGCCAGGCACCAGGCACGCAAGCTTGTGTGGATCAGGGTCATGTTTTCCAACCGGGGGTAAGTCTGGATTATCGAACGTCGGAGCGCCCGGAATGGCCGACGCAGAATCGAGCTTCACCGCTTCGCCAGAGCGCGCGCGTGCGAGCGCCCCGTTCGAGCACGGCCCGGCCCTGCCAACCGGCGGGCAAGAAGGGCTCGCATAGAATTTCAGGCATCCAAATTCCTCGACGAAAACCAAGGCCAAGCCTCGCGTTTTCTGGCTGGGAATGATCCATCACGACTCGCGGAGCAAGCGCATGTACCAGCACGTCAAGGTGCCCGAGGATGGGCAGAAGATCAGCGTCAACGCGGACTTCTCGCTCAACGTCCCGAACCACCCGATCATTCCCTACATCGAGGGCGACGGCACCGGCCTGGACATCACGCCAGTGATGATCAAGGTGGTCGACGCCGCGGTCGAGAAAGCCTACGGAGGCGAAAAGAAAATCCACTGGATGGAGATCTTTGCGGGCGAGAAGTCGACCAAGGTCTACGGCCCCGACGTGTGGCTGCCGGCAGAGACGCTGGACATTCTTCGCGAGTACGTGGTGTCGATCAAGGGCCCGCTGACCACGCCAGTGGGCGGCGGCATCCGTTCACTGAACGTGGCACTGCGCCAGGAACTGGATCTCTATGTCTGCCTGCGGCCGGTGCAGTATTTCAAGGGCGTGCCCTCGCCGCTGAAGGAGCCGGAAAAGACCAACATGGTGATCTTCCGCGAGAACTCGGAAGACATTTATGCCGGCATCGAGTACGAAGCCAGGAGCGACAAGGCTGTCAAGCTGATCAAGTTCCTGCAGGACGAACTGGGCGTCAAGAAGATCCGCTTCCCCGAGACTTCGGGCATCGGCGTGAAGCCGGTTTCCATCGAAGGCACCGAGCGCCTGGTTCGCAAGGCGATCCAGTACGCGATCGACAACGACAAGCCCAGCGTGACCATTGTTCACAAGGGCAACATCATGAAGTACACCGAAGGTGGCTTCCGTGACTGGGCCTACGCGCTGGCACAGAAGGAATTCGGCGCAGAGCTGATCGACGGTGGCCCGTGGTGCCGGCTGAAGAACCCGAAGAACGGCAAGGAAATCGTCGTCAAGGACTCGATTGCCGATGCCTTCCTGCAGCAGATCCTGTTGCGCCCTGCGGAGTATTCGGTCGTCGCCACGCTGAACCTGAATGGCGACTACATTTCCGACGCGCTGGCGGCGCAGGTGGGTGGCATCGGGATCGCACCTGGCGCCAACATGTCGGATTCGGTGGCCTGCTTCGAGGCCACGCACGGCACCGCGCCAAAGTACGCAGGCAAGGACTACGTCAACCCTGGCTCCGAAATCCTCTCGGCGGAGATGATGTTGCGCCACATGGGCTGGACTCAGGCTGCGGATCTGATCATCCACTCGCTGGAAAAGTCGATCCTGAGCAAGAAGGTGACTTACGACTTCGCGCGCCTGATGGACGGTGCGACACAAGTGTCCTGCTCAGGCTTTGGGCAGGTCATGATCGCCAACATGTGAGTGCCGCCCGCGCCTCATCGGAGGCGGGGCGTTCTTCCCGAGCAGTCGCCCAGCAGGCTCAGTCGTCGTCCAACTGGGAGAACTGAGAGTCTTCGCCTGGCTTGGCCGGCGCGAGCAAGCCATGCCGACGCAGCAGCGTGCGCAGCGTGTTGCGGGTGATGCCCAGTGCGCGCGCGGTGCGCACCTGGTTGGCGTCGGTGCGCGCGAACGCCGTCTTCACCAGCGTGGCTTCGACGCGCTGGAACACGTCCGACAGCCCGGCATTCAGCAAGGCCTCCAGGGCGGCTTCCAGTTGCTGCTGGCGGATGTCGGCCAGCGGCGCCTCAGCCTGCGCAGGCGCCATCGTTGCGTTCGGCACCAGCCGGTCCACAGGCGCCAGTGCCTGGATCGCAGGTTCTTCCAGCGTTGCCGTCACGGCAGCCACCAGCTTCAGGTCGCTGACCTCGATCACGCCATGCCGGCAGACGATCAGCGCAAAGTGGATGACGTTTTCCAGCTCGCGAATGTTGCCAGGCCAGCTGTAGTCCAGCAGCGCAGCTTCGGCCTCAGCGCTCAGCACCGCATCCGCCAGCTTCAAGCGAGGGCCGTACTGGGTAACGAAATGGCGTGCCAGCGGCAGCAGATCACCCGGACGATCCCGCAATGGCGGCAATTGCACGGTCGCGACGCTGAGTCGGTAATAAAGATCGGCCCGGAAGCGCTGCGCCGCCACCGCGCCGCGCAGGTCGATGTTGGTGGCGGCCACCAGCCGCACGTCTACTGCCAGCGTCTTGCGCGAGCCCAGGCGCACGACCTGACGCTCCTGCAGCACGCGCAGCAGCTTCACTTGCAGCGACAGGGGCAGGTCGCCAATCTCGTCCAGGAACAGGGTGCCGCCATGAGCGGCCTCGAACCAGCCAGCACGTGCCTGCGAAGCGCCGGTGAAAGCACCGGTTTCGTGGCCGAAGAGCTCGGCGTCGATCAGCGATTCGCTGAACGCGCCGCAGTTGACCGCAAGAAAAGGCCCGCTGCGAGCACTCATGGCATGCAGGTGACGGGCGACGAGTTCCTTGCCGGTGCCTGTCTCGCCGATCAGCAGCACCGACGCATCGCTGCGCCCGATGCGTTCGATTTGCTCAAGCAGCGCGCAAGACGCAGGGTCGTGGAAGAGCAGCGCCTTGGCGCGCACGGGGCTGGTGTCTGGCCCTTGCTCTGCGAGGGCCAGCCGCCGCGGGGAGAGCCGTTCAGTGGGTCCGGGCATGTTGCAGTGCAAAAAAAGTCAGATGAACTCCACCTTAGGCGCACAAAACGAGTGCGTCAAGACATGAAATCGAATTTGCATACGCGTGAATGTGCGGTTCAGCAACGTGTGTAACGCAAAGCTTTGCGGGGTAAAAACCGGGCAGGCATGAGTTAGCCGGGCAATGTGCTGTTACGGCGACTGGCCGCCTTGTGAAGGTGGTTTGCACGACGCCAAGGACCGGGCAACGCGTGTGCCTGCCTCAGAAAGTGGCAACTAAGACGCCGCCCTTTGAATGTGTCGATGAGGCGACACATCCCGTTAAATACCAGGGCCTGTGTTGTCCATACCCAAAATCAAACCTGGGTATGCTTTTGCCTGCTGTCCGCTGGTGAACCGCACCATGGCAAAGCTGCGCCACGCCCATACCGGCAAGCCGGTATGGGACAGGGCAGGCGCCCGTCACCGGACACCTGGGAAAGCCGGCGAGCCGGAAGGCCCGCCGCTCGGCTTGAGGGCTCAGCTGGCCACAGTTTGAGGCACGGGGACTTCGTCCACTGGCCGTATGTTCTGCGCCAACTGGCCTTTGGGCCCTTGCACCAATTCAAAACGGACACGTCCGCCTTGCTTCAGGGTGCGAAAGCCTTCCATCTGAATGGCCGAAAAATGCGCGAACACATCACCGCCACCCAACTCTGGTTCTATGAAGCCAAAACCCTTGGCATCGTTGAACCATTTCACGGTTCCAACCGCTTCCATTTGCAATTCCTCCTGACGCCTTTTGCAGGCTTGTGGTCGCTATTCTTGAGGCATGGCTTTGTCGATGTCAAATGGGCTGAGCGATGGGCCGAGCTCCGCCGGGGGCGTTGACGACGGCCGATGCTGCGAAATGCGGCACGGCCCGGCGCTTTTTCACCGAATGGTCAGCGTCTTGATGCGACGACCATTGCCTAACGGCTGTGCGGTGTTGGTCATCTCGCTATACTCGATTCATGCCTGCGAAACGACCCGTTGCCCCTCTGCCATCCACGCCTTCGGTGATCAAGCCGGAAGACGGGCAGGGGGCCGTGGTGGCCGAACGAAAGGCCGCCCGCACCAAGCCGCCGCGCATGTACCAAGTGGTCTTGCTCAACGACGATTTCACACCCATGGAGTTCGTGGTGATGGTGCTGCAGGAATATTTCAGGCTTGATCTTGAGGCTGCCACCCTCATCATGTTGAAGATTCATCATGAAGGGCGTGCAGTGTGCGGCGTGTTCAGCAAGGACGTCGCCGCAACCAAGGTCGAGCTGGTGCTCGCCGCGGCACGACGCTCTGGACACCCGCTTCAATGCATTATGGAGGCCGCATGATTGCCCAAGAACTGGAAGTCAGCCTGCACATGGCGTTCGTCGAGGCACGCCAGCAGCGACACGAGTTCATCACGGTAGAGCACTTGTTGCTGGCCTTGTTGGACAACCCGTCTGCTGCTGAAGTGCTGCGAGCCTGTGCAGCCAACATCGAAGACCTGCGCAAGAGCCTGGTCGCTTTCATCCGCGAAAACACGCCCACCGTGGGCGGCACCGACGAAGTGGACACGCAACCCACGCTGGGCTTCCAGCGTGTGATCCAGCGCGCCATCATGCATGTGCAGTCCACGGGCGGCGGCAAGAAGGAAGTCACTGGCGCGAACGTGCTGGTGGCCATCTTCGGCGAGAAGGACTCGCACGCGGTCTACTACCTGCATCAACAGGGCGTGACCCGCCTGGATGTCGTGAACTTCATTGCCCACGGCATCAAGAAGTCCGACCCGCCCGAGCCTGCCAAGGGCAGCAGCGAGGGCAGCGGCGGCGGGGAAGCCGAGAAGGAAGAAAGTGGCGAAGGCAAGGGCTCGCCGCTGGATCAGTTCACCACCAACCTGAACCAGCATGCCAAGGACGGCAAGATCGATCCGCTGATCGGCCGCGAGCATGAGGTCGAGCGTGTCATCCAGGTGCTGTGCCGCCGCCGCAAGAACAACCCGCTGCTGGTTGGCGAAGCCGGCGTGGGCAAGACCGCCATCGCCGAGGGCTTGGCTTGGCGCATCACGCAAGGCGAGGTGCCCGAGGTGCTGGGGGACGCCATCGTCTATTCGCTGGACATGGGCGCGCTGCTGGCCGGCACCAAGTACCGTGGCGACTTCGAGCAGCGTTTGAAGGGTGTGCTCAAGCAGCTCAAGGACAGCCCGAAGTCCATCCTGTTCATCGACGAGATCCACACGCTGATCGGCGCGGGTGCGGCCTCCGGCGGCACGCTGGACGCCAGCAACCTGCTGAAACCGGCGCTGTCCAGCGGCGCGATGAAGTGCATTGGCGCCACCACCTTCCAGGAATACCGCGGCATCTTCGAGAAAGACGCGGCGCTGAGCCGTCGCTTCCAGAAGGTCGACGTGGTCGAACCGACGGTGGAGCAGACGGTCGAGATCCTCAAGGGCCTGAAGTCCCGCTTCGAGGAGCACCACAGCGTGAAGTACGCGGTCGGTGCACTGCAGGCCGCGGCCGAGTTGTCGGCCAAGTTCATCAATGACCGCCACCTGCCGGACAAGGCGATCGACGTGATCGACGAAGCCGGTGCGGCACAACGCATCCTGCCCAAGAGCAAGCAGAAGAAGACCATCACCCGCAACGAGGTCGAGGAAATCGTCGCGAAGATCGCGCGCATTCCGCCGGCCAGCGTTTCAAGCGATGACCGCGGCAAGCTCAAGAGCCTGGAGCGCGACCTGAAGAGCGTGGTTTTCGGCCAGGACCCTGCCGTGGACGTGCTGGCGGCTGCCATCAAGATGGCCCGCTCCGGCCTCGGCAAGTCCGACAAACCGATTGGCTCCTTCCTGTTCAGCGGCCCCACGGGCGTGGGCAAGACCGAAGTGGCGAAGCAACTGGCCTACATCCTGGGCATCGAGCTGATCCGCTTTGACATGTCCGAGTACATGGAGCGCCATGCGGTGAGCCGGCTGATCGGTGCGCCTCCGGGCTATGTCGGTTTCGACCAGGGTGGCCTGCTGACCGAGGCCGTCACCAAGAAGCCGCATTCCGTGCTGCTGCTCGATGAAATCGAGAAAGCCCACCCGGACGTCTTCAACGTGCTGCTGCAGGTGATGGACCACGGCACGCTGACCGACAACAACGGGCGCAAGGCCGACTTCCGCAACGTGATCATCATCATGACCACGAACGCGGGCGCCGAGACCATGAACAAGGCGACCATCGGCTTCACGACCCAGCGCCAGCAAGGCGATGAGATGGGCGACATCAAGCGCCTGTTCACGCCGGAGTTCCGCAACCGCCTGGACTCGATCGTCAACTTCCGCTCGCTGGACGAAGAGATCGTGATGCGCGTGGTCGACAAGTTCCTGCTGCAGCTGGAGCAACAGCTGGCCGAGAAGAAGGTCGAGGTGACCTTCTCCGACGGCCTGCGCAAGCACCTGGCCAAGAAAGGATTCGACCCGCTGATGGGCGCGCGCCCGATGCAGCGCCTGATTCAGGACACGATCCGTCGTGCGCTGGCAGACGAACTGCTGTTCGGTCGCCTGGTCGACGGTGGCCGCCTGGCGGTGGACGTGGACGAGGCTGGCGAGGTGCAGCTGGACATTCAGCCACTTGGCAAGAGCGGTGACAAGCCGCGTGCGGAAGCTGCTGCGGTCTGACGGCCGTGCAAACCGGCCGGTTGAGACCGGCTGGCACAAAATCAAAGGCGCCCTCGGGCGCCTTTGTCGTTGATGCGGCACTGCTCAGCGCACAGCGGCTGCCGGGTCCTGCCTGAAGTACCCGACGAACAGTTCGTGCAGCGCCGGGTGCTCCTCACGGAAGGCTTGCGGGCAGACGAAAAACGCCTCGGCGGCCACGGCGAAAAATTCTTCCGGCGCTTCCGCACCATAAGGGTCCAGCAGCGTGGTTTCGCCCGCGTCAACGCGCTCGACGAAGCGCGCCATCTCAGGATCAAACACTGCGAGCCAGCGTTCGCGCGCGGCTTGGGCGCTTGCAGGCAAAGGCACGCCATCGGGCTCACCCTCGCGCATGTCCAGCACGTGGGCGAACTCGTGAATCACGACGTTGTAGGCCTCTTCGGCGGACTCGCCGGCCGCTTCGACGTCCGGCCATGACAGCATCAGTGGCCCGCCAGCCATCGCTTCGCCGCTGAGCCATTCCTCGTATTCATGCACCACGCCGTCGTCGTCCATGAACTCGCGCTGGGCCATCACTTCATCCGGGTGCACGACGATGCCGACAAAACCGTCGTACATCGCCAGGCCCAGCTTCAGCACCGGCAGGCAGGCCTGGGCGGCAATCGCAACTGCCATCGCATCGTCCACCACCAGCCCTTGGGCACCGGTGAATTCCTTTTGGGACAGGAACAGGCTGGCGAGCCGGCGCAGTTCGATCAGGTCGTCCGCCGGGCGATGGCTCAGGAACGGGTAGTGCGCCAGCACCGCCTGCCACAAGGCATCGGGAATCGCGTAACGCCGCAGGGCGCGCTGCTCGCGCCAGTCGCGCAGCTTCTGCAGGAAGGCCATCGACAGATCGAAGCGATTCAGGCGGGCAGGGGCCGGCGGTGCCAGCCTTGCGCGTCCCACAGCATCAGCTCGCCGCGGTCGGCCTCGCCGTGGTCCAGCTCCCAGTCGCACAGCACATGGCGCTGCCAGCCAACGAACGCGTCGCTGCCAGGGCGGTGCGTGTGGCCATGCACCAGCAACTGCGAGCCGGCCTCTGCCAGCCAGCCCTGCGCCATGGTCGGGTCTATGTCCGCGTAGGTTTCGGGCTCGCGCGCTTGCGCACGGCTGGCGCCTCGCATCTGCTGCGCGATCGCCATGCGCTCTGCGAACGGCCGGGCGAGCAAGGCGCTTTGCCACGCGGGCTGCCGCACCTGGGCGCGGAACTGCTGGTAGGCCTTGTCGTCCAGGCACAGTGCGTCGCCATGGCTCAGCAACACCGTCTGGCCAAAGCAGTGGAAAGCGACCGGGTCTGGCAGTTCGACGCAGCCGGTCTCGCGGAAGAAGCGCGCGCCCAGCAGGAAGTCGCGGTTGCCGCGCATCACATGGACCGGCTGCTGGCGGGCGAGGGCGGCGATGGCCGCAGCAACACCAGCCTCGTACGGCTGGTCCAGCATGTCGTCGCCCACCCAGGCTTCGAACAGGTCGCCGAGGATGAACAAGGCGTCCCCCTGCGGTTGCGCCAGCAGGCGCAGGAAGGCTCCGGTGGTGCGCGGCAGCGACTCGCTCAGGTGCAGGTCCGAGATGAAAACCGCCCGCTGGCAGGCGGGCGGCAGCTGGCGCAAGGCGCCCGGCGCCACCACGGCGCTGGGGGCCGAGGCTGCGTCAGACAATCTCGACGGCCTTTTCGATCGTCACCGCCTCGAGCGGCACGTCGTCGTGCATGCCTTTGCGACCTGTGCGAACTTTCTCGATCGCGTCCACCACCTCGGTGCCAGCAACCACCTTGCCGAACACCGCATAACCCCAACCGCTGGGCGACTCGCTGCTGAAGTTCAGGAAGTCGTTGTCCTTGGTGTTGATGAAGAACTGGGCCGAGGCCGAGTGCGGCGCGTTGGTGCGCGCCATGGCCAGCGTGTACTTCAGGTTCTTCAGGCCGTTGTTGGCCTCGTTCTGGATCGTTGCATCGGTGGGCTTCTGGCTCATGTCGGCCAGCATGCCACCGCCCTGGATCATGAAGCTCTTGATCACGCGATGGAACACGGTGCCGTCGTAGTGGCCCTTGTTCACGTACGCCAGAAAATTGGCAACGGTGGCAGGCGCCTTGGCGTCGTCAAGTTCGATGCGCAGCACGCCGGCGGAAGTGGTCAGTTCAACAGTCTTGGTCATGGTTTCAGTTCTCCAACGTGGCTTTTTTGATCAGGATGGGTTCGTTCGGCACGTTCTCGTGTCCGCCCTTGTCGCCAACCGGCACGGCCCTGATCTTGTCGACCACGTCCATGCCGCTGACAACCTTGCCGAACACCGCATAACCGTCACGCCCGGGCTGGTAGTCCAGGCGCTGGTTGTCGACAACGTTGATGAAAAATTGCGAGGTGGCCGAGTTCGGCACACTGGTGCGCGCCATTGCAATCGTGCCGCGCAGGTTGGACAGGCCATTCTGGCTTTCCAGCTTGATCGGCGCGCGCGTCGGCTTTTCCTTCATGTCCGGCGTCATGCCGCCGCCCTGGATCATGAAGCTTTCGATCACACGGTGAAAGATGGTGCCGTTGTAGTGGCCAGCCTTCACGTATTGGATGAAGTTGTCCACGCTCTTGGGCGCCTTTTCCTTGTCGAGTTCGACGACGATGTCGCCAGCACTGGTGCTGAGGCGGACGGTCTCTGCCAGGGCCGGCGCAATGCCTGCCACGGCCAGCGCGGCGGCCAGCGTCAGCGAGCGGGTCCAGGCGGCTGGCCGGCGCGCTGCGAGGCCGGGCCGGGTGCTTGTTAAGGTCACGTAAAAGCTCCTTCGCTATACTCGCCCGATTGTACCGACCCCCTTTTTGAAGCGCCGTTCGTGGAGTGCCGTTTGTCCTCGCGGCCGGCGTGGTCCGCTCGCGGCGATGACCTTGCCCGGGCCTCGCGGCCGAACCTGCTCACGAAGCCTTGCCTTTTTCTTCGTCGATGACGCTGCGCATCTATAACACCCTGACCCGCCGGGTCGAAGACTTCTCCCCCATCGAGCCAGGCCATGTGCGCATGTACGTGTGCGGCATGACGATCTACGACCTGTGCCATGTTGGCCATGCGCGGATGATGATGGCTTTCGATGTGGTCTACCGCTGGCTGATTGCCCGCGGCTACCGCGTCACCTACGTGCGCAACATCACCGACATCGAAGACAAGATCATCAAGCGGGCGGTGGAGCGCGACATCAGCATCCGCCAGCTGACCGACGAGATGATTGCCGCGATGCGGGCCGACATCGGTGCCATTGGCGTCGCCTCGCCTACGCACGAGCCGCGCGCCACCGATCATGTGCAAGGCATGGTCGACATGATCGGTACGCTGGAGCAAAAGGGCCTGGCCTACCGCGCCAGCACCGGCGACGTGAACTACTCGGTGCGCAAGTTCCCCGGCTACGGCAAGCTCAGCGGCAAGTCGCTGGACGATCTGCGTGCTGGCGAGCGCGTGGCGGTGGACGACGGTAAGCAGGACCCGCTGGACTTCGTGCTGTGGAAGTCCGCCAAGCCGGAAGAGCCTGCCGATGCCAAGTACGACTCGCCGTTCGGCCCCGGCCGGCCTGGCTGGCATATCGAGTGCTCCGCCATGAGCTGCGCGCTGTTGGGCGAGCGCTTCGACATTCACGGTGGCGGCATGGACCTGCAGTTCCCGCACCACGAAAACGAGATCGCGCAGAGCGAAGGCGCGCTGGGCCATCCGTTTGTCAATGTCTGGATGCACAACGGCTTCCTGAACGTCGACAACGTCAAGATGTCGAAGTCCCTCGGCAACTTCTTCACCATCCGCGATGTGCTGAAGCACTACGACGGCGAGACGCTGCGCTTCTTCATGCTGCGCACCCACTACCGCAGCCCGTTCAACTACAGCGACGCCCACCTGGACGATGCCCGCAGCGCGCTGCGCCGACTCTACACAGCGCTGGCCAGTGTGGCCAACGTACCTGAGGTGGCGATGGACCTGGCCAATCCATCCGTGCAGGCCTTTCATGCGGCGATGGACGACGACTTCAACACGCCAGGCGCGCTGGCGGTGCTGTTCGAGCTCGCGGCCGAGCTGAACCGCAACAAGTCGACCGAAGTCGCCGGCCAGCTGAAGGCGCTTGCAGCCAAACTGGGCATCCTGCAGCAATCGCCTGCCACCTTCCTGCAAGCCGGCAGCCTGCTGGACGACGCGACGATCCAGTTGCGCATCGAAGAGCGCCAGACCGCCAAGCAGGCCAAGGACTTCGCCCGCGCCGACCAGATCCGCCAGGAACTGCTGGCCGCCGGCATCCTGCTGAAGGACTCGCCGCAAGGCACCACTTGGGTGAAGGCCTGACGTGCCGCATGCATCGAACCCGGGCGTGACGCCCGAGTACTGGGACGAAGCCTGCCGCCACCTGGCCAAGCGTGATCGCGTGATGAAGAAGCTGATCCCGCAGTTCGGCGAGGCCCGTCTCGAGAGCCGCGGAGATGCCTTCACCACGCTGGCGCGCTCCATCGTTGGCCAGCAGATCTCGGTCAAGGCCGCGCAGTCGGTATGGGAAAAGTTCGCCGGTGCCGTGGGTGGCCCGTCTCATGCTTTGGTACCCGCGGGTGTGCTGTCGCTGGAAGTCCCGGAATTGCGGGCTGTCGGTCTGTCGGCGCGCAAGGCAGAATACCTGAGGGATTTGGCGCGCCATTTCGAAGAAGGCAGCGTGCATGTGCCGCTCTGGCGGCAGATGGACGACGAGGCCATCATCGAGGAATTGGTCGCCATTCGTGGCATTGGCCGCTGGACGGCCGAAATGTTCCTGATCTTTTACCTGATGCGACCCAATGTGCTGCCGCTGGACGACGAGGGCCTGATGAAAGGCATCAGTTCCTGCTATTTCAGCGGCGAGCCGGTTTCGCGAGCTGAAGCCCGCGAACTGGGCGAGGGCTGGGCCCCCTACCGGTCGGTGGCGACCTGGTACCTGTGGCGAAGCCTGGATCCGCTGCCGGTCGACTACTGACCGCCACCGACACGCATCGTTCCCCCGATCTCTTTTTCCCCGCTAAGAAGGAACCCGAGCATGAGCAAGCGACACTTTCTGGAGTTCGAGCAACCGATCGCCGAACTCGACGCCAAGATCGAAGAGCTGCGCTACGTTCAGAACGAATCCGCGGTGGACATCTCCGAGGAGATCGATCGGCTGGACAAGAAGAGCCTGCAGCTGACCAAGGACATCTACACCCAGCTGTCGCCCTGGCAGGTCACGCAGATCGCGCGTCACCCCCAGCGCCCGTACACGCTGGACTACGTCAACGAAATCTTCACCGACTTCCAGGAAATGCACGGCGACCGTGCATTCGCGGACGACCTGTCCATCGTCGGCGGCCTGGCCCGCTTCAACGGTCAGGCTTGCATGGTCGTGGGCCAGCAGAAGGGCCGCGACACCAAGGAGCGCGCCGCGCGCAACTTCGGCATGCCGCGCCCCGAGGGCTACCGCAAGGCGCTGCGGCTGATGAAGCTGGCCGAGAAGTTCGGGCTGCCGGTGTTCACCTTTGTCGACACCCCTGGCGCCTATCCCGGCATTGGCGCCGAGGAGCGTGGCCAGTCCGAAGCCATCGGCCGCAACATCTTCGAGATGGCGCAGCTGGAAGTACCCATCATCACCACCATCATCGGCGAAGGCGGCTCCGGCGGCGCGCTGGCGATCAGTGTGGGCGACCAGGTCATGATGCTGCAGTTCTCGGTCTACTCGGTGATCTCGCCGGAAGGCTGCGCGTCCATCCTGTGGAAGACCTCCGAGCGCGCGTCTGACGCTGCCGAAGCGCTGGGCATCACCGCACACCGCTTGAAGGCCCTGGGCCTGGTGGACAAGATCATCAGCGAGCCGGTTGGCGGCGCCCACCGCGACCTCAAGCAAATGGCCTCGCAGCTCAAGCGCGGCCTGGTCGACTCGCTGCGTCAGGTGGCCGACCTGTCGACCGAAGCACTGCTGGAGCGCCGCTACCAGCGCCTGAAGTCCTACGGTCGCTTCACCGACACCACTGCGCGCTGAGCGGCTGACGGAAAGGCTGGCCGGCATGGTGGCGCGGCCGCCGGGGCCGGCTTCAATTTCGACGCTGCCCGTGGTGGCGGTCGCCACCAGCGGCGGGCGCGACTCCACCGCCTTGCTGCACGCGACCTTGCGGCAGGCAGCCGGCAGCGGCATGCAGGTGCTGGCCCTGCATGTGCATCATGGGCTAATGCCTCAGGCGGACGCATGGCTCGCCCATCTCGCGGCGCAATGCCAGCGCTGGCGCAGCCGCCATCCCCATCTTCGTTTTGACGCCGCCCGGCTGAGTGGCTCGCCTTCGCCCGGGCAAAGCATCGAAGCCTGGGCCCGGCGCGAGCGCTATGAGGCGCTGGCCCGCATGGCCAAGGCGCATGGCGCAGGCCTGGTACTGCTGGCCCATCACCAGCGCGACCAGGCAGAAACCGTGTTGCTGCAAGCCATGCGCGGCGCGGGGCCTGCTGGCTTGTCGGCCATGCCCGACCTGATTGAACGCGAAGGCATCGTCTGGGCTCGCCCGTGGCTGCAACAGCCGGCGCAGGCCATCGAAGACTATGTGCGGCGCCACCGGCTGCGGCACATCGAGGACAGCAGCAACCACGACACCCGCTTCGACCGCAATCGCTTGCGGCATCAGGTGTTGCCGGCGCTGAACCAGGCGTTTCCGCAGGCCGAGCAGCAGTTGCAGCGCTTGGCCGAGCAAGCCCAGGCCGCCGCAGCGCTGATCCACGAGGTGGCTGCGCAAGACCTGGCGGCAATGGGCGCGAGCCAGGCCGGACTGCCGATGCAGGCTTGGCTGTGTCTCTCACCGGCCCGCCGGCGATTTTCATTGCAGGCCTGGTTGCAGCATCGTCAGGCCGATGTGCCGGACAGCCTGGTGGCGCGCCTGCTGGCGGAACTGCTGCGCGCCAGGCAGGGCAGGTGGCCGCTGGGACCCGATTCGGAATTGAGGCTTTACCGCGGCGTGCTGCAGCCGCTCAGCTTGCCGCTCAACAGGGTCGTCGAGGCCGCATCGCTGCAATTGCCCCAGGTGGTCGAGCCTGGCGAGTGGCACGCACCGGCTTGGCAAGGCCGCCTCAGGCTCAGCGCCGCCAGCGAAGGCGGCGTTCCGCTCGCCTTGCTGGCCGGCGCATGCCTCGCGGCGCGAACCGGCGGCGAGCAATTCCAGCGGGCACCGCGCAGCACGCTGCGTGCACTGAAGAAGCAGTTCCAGGCTGCGGCGGTGCCGGCCTGGGCGCGGCAGGCGCCGCTGCTGTACGGCGCGGGCGGTCAGCTTTTGTTCGTGCCGGGATTGGGTGTGGACGCCAGGGCGTTGGCTGCGCCGGGTGAGCCGCAGCTGCGGCCCGAATGGCTGGCCGAGCCGGCAGAGCCCACGTAAACGACAGCGCGGCCAGCCAGGCTTCGCCATTTGCCAAGCAAGCCTCTGCCCGGGAATTCGACAGATGGCAACCGCTAGAATGTAGGGTTTCGCGTGGCCATGCCGGTCACCATCCACCGCATGCGCAGCCAAGCCTTCGCGGCGGCTTGTTCAGCTACTTTGGCATCCTCACATGGCTTTGATCGTTCACAAGTACGGTGGCACATCAATGGGTTCGACGGAGCGCATTCGCAACGTCGCCAAACGCGTTGCCAAATGGGCCCGCGCCGGGCACCAGATGGTGGTCGTGCCCTCGGCCATGAGCGGCGAAACCAACCGCCTGCTGGGACTGGCCAAGGAGTTGTCGCCCGCCCAGCAAACGCCCGCCATGCTGCGCGAGCTGGACATGATTGCCTGCACCGGTGAACAGGTCTCGGTGGGCCTGCTGTCGCTGGCACTGCAAGCCGAAGGCATGGACGCGATCAGCTACAACGGCTGGCAGGTGCCGGTGAAGACCGATTCGTCCTACACCAAGGCCCGCATCCAGAGCATCGACGATGCACGCGTGCGTGCCGACCTGGCCGCCGGCAAGGTGGTCGTCATCACCGGCTTCCAGGGCATCGACGAAGACCACAACGTCACGACGCTGGGCCGCGGCGGCTCTGACACTTCCGCCGTCGCCATCGCCGCCGCGCTGAAGGCGGCCGAATGCCTGATTTACACCGACGTCGATGGTGTCTACACCACCGACCCCCGTGTGGTGCCCGAAGCGCGCCGGCTGCACACCGTGAGCTTCGAGGAAATGCTGGAAATGGCGAGCCTGGGCTCCAAGGTGCTGCAGATCCGCTCGGTGGAATTCGCTGGCAAGTACCGCGTGCCGCTGCGCGTGCTGTCCAGCTTCACGCCCTGGGACATCAACATTGACGAAGAAGCCAAGTCGGGCACCCTGATCACTTTCGAGGAAGACGAAAAGATGGAACAAGCCGTTGTATCGGGCATCGCCTTCAACCGCGATGAAGCCAAGGTCACCGTGATGGGCGTGCCTGACAAGCCTGGCATCGCGTACCAGATCCTCGGCGACGTCGCCGAGGCCAACATTGATGTGGACGTGATCATCCAGAACGTCTC
>Ga0307514_10002134_pt1 | contig 21322 bp, 21 predicted proteins | sample 16_EM_MG_FD_203088 | JGI IMG/M metagenome (GOLD analysis project Ga0307514, IMG submission 203088) | Populus trichocarpa ectomycorrhiza microbial communities from riparian zone in the Pacific Northwest, United States - 16_EM | ecosystem: Host-associated > Plants > Roots > Unclassified | place...
AGAATCTCGAAGATGTTTTCAAAGTCGTACTATTGCTTGCTATACAAGAGAACGAGTAAAGAGAGAAGAAAAGGAAATCCTCCAACATCAAACAACCTCTCTTTATATACAGTTCGTTTGCTACCTCTGAATCATCCTCCATGCTTCAATGTACCGACCGAACAATCGTCCCATGATCTTACACACCTGAAAACTGTTCTTATCAGTACAACCACGCCACATCGTCCGACGTCGCAACACTTCTTCCAACATCCTCATCTCATTCTTATCATCTTACATTATTCCCACACCATCTCGGGTTCCTCGCGCCCCTTTAAAACCTTCGTCCCCGCTTTCTCTAATGAGTGACTTCCTTTCCCCTGGTTCCTGCACATCTTCTCGCGTACCTTAACGAATGTAACCTATCCTATCCCGCTTCCTTCGGGCCGTAACACGAGGTCTGAGCAGTAAAAGTGGCATCAGATGCCAAAGCAACGCCGAGCGTCGCAAACTGTCCTCACCGCGTGTACGAAATCTCGTCTCGAGGCTCCTCATTCATAAGGTGCCTGGTGGTTGTGCAAGATGAAGGCTGGGCCGTTTTGTGTTCATTATCCAACAAAACGCAGGATATAAACCAAATCGCAGGAACTCGAGTATATATATCCCTTCTTCCCGCCTACACCTCGATTCTCTTTTCCTCCCGTATTAAACACACCACCAGCAATTAAACACACCGCCAGCATCCTGAACAATCTGGACATCACGTGACTTGCACAAAACAACGCCTCTCGTTCCAAAACACACCCGATAACCTACACAACTTTGTATGTTCACTCTAGGCTTCCTTCCGCTACGTTCAACTGTATCATAATGCTAACGCCTCGGATGTAGATTCATTTTCAACTCGCAGCGATGGCACCAAAGGGCAGCCGCAAAGGAAAGGGGAAGGCAACTGCTAGGGCACAAATGCCGACATCGGCTATAAATCGACGCTTGTTGTTGGATCGGGACCATATAAAGGGTTTCATCTCGGAACACATCCGTGGACTCATACGGATATACACCGTTTGCGGCGTCAAGAATGAGAGGGCCTGGGACCTCTTTTATGATATAATCTTTCTTGATCCAGTCACGACTCGCCACTTTTCACAATTCCAGCTGATGTGGCCCCACCACAGGAGCAGGAGTTCGCCTTTTCGGGAGTGGTGGGCAGCCTTCCGCTCATATATGGGGCAAGTGTTTGACAAAACCCGCGATCAAATGAACAATTGGAGGTGGGACAACCCCCGTGCCTTCGGGGATCAAGTCGATCGCTCCAATCCGCAGACAACCAGCTCGGGAAAGGTTAAACGCACCGGCGAGCGTTTCTCTTGGTAGGGTAGCGATGATCTCAGGGCAAAGATTGAGCCACCAAGCTGCCGGCAGTACAAGCCAGGCGACTTCCTGGCCGTTAGACCACTGAATTGGGATGAGATAATCGACGAAGATGATGATGATAAGAACTGGGCCGATGCCGGAGGGCTGAGCGGTGGAAGGAGCCGTCCTGGCGATGGCAATGACAATGACAATGGCGAGGGTGAGGAGGACACGCAGGGCGGTGAGAACGGGACCGGGAAAGGGAAGGGGAAGGGGAAGGGACACGGTAAAGGGAACGGTATTGTTAAACAAACTCCAGGAGGAGATGATATCTCTCGTGCCGTTACTGTGCAGTTGCAGAAGGAAATGTATGAGGCAGACTCGGACACGGAGGGCTAACTAGAGCGGGAATATTTAGAGCCGGAAGCATCGCCCGCTGTGTCAATTTCCTCAGATGATGATACCAACTCTACCGAGAAGTCGGATTGCGAATATGACTCAGAACTTGACCCTGATGTGGATACGCGCATGGAGGATGATGTGGACGCACCGGACGCCGTTGATTTAGACGGCGATGTGGATATGGAAAGGGATGGTGACGATGATGAGGAGGAAGATGAAGAGAAGGAGGATGAGGAGGAGGTGGAGGAGGAGGATGAGGATGAGGAGGAGGATAAGGATGAGGATGATGGCAAAGAACCTCGGACGATTGGCCAGGGAGAGATGGTAAATACATCGGCTGACGATGCTGATACCATGGTAGACGATGAGCCAACCGTGCTACCTGAGCAAGGCCAGGAGATGCGCGAGCATACCCCACAGCCACAACCTCCGGCGCCTGCCCCATGGCCCCAAACCCCGGAGCCTCCCCCACGACCATGAACTCTGGAGACTCATACCCTCAGTGGGCTGGAGTTTTTGGTGCTTGTGACACCGCAAAAACCTCGACCAGCGGCACTAACTCTGCGAGAAGCTGAGGCAGCCGGAAACACCTCGGATGTCGATGTGGAGCAGCAGCTACTCGGCGAATCAGCAGGTGGCGACAGTCTCCCCGATGTCCCTCTCCCGGATGTCCCTCTCCCCGATGTCCCTCTCCCTGATGTCCCTCTCGGTGAGGGGCGCCCGGATGACTCGGTAGGCGAGGAGTGAACCAGTCCTCGCGTTGCGTTAGGGTTTGAGTCAGGTTCTTGTCTTGTGAGTTTCCTTTGCTGTAATCTATTCATCTCAGGCACTGATTAAGGCAGGCATGGAGGTGTTTTGTTCGTTTGGGTTAGGGTTGTGGGCTTGTTCGTTTCCTTTGTTCTAATCTATTTATCTCAGGCATTGATTATTACACACGTCGCGAGGTTTTTGGATTGCTCAGGGTTTATTTTTTATTTATTCATAGTATTATGGGACATCGCGGTTGCAGTGTTTTTGCAACTCCTGGCGTGATGGTGTTGAGGCTCAATAAATCTCTCAAGTATCGTGAGCTTATACCCACACCAGACTGCTCAGGCCCAGCTCCAACTATCGTCCCTTTCTACAGTGGATACTCCACTCCTCCCATGTCATCGACAATGGCAGAGAAGACCCCTTTCCATTGCCCCGAATTTTCATGCCGAATGAAGTTCACCTCAGACAGCTGGCGACTTAAACATATCAAATTACACCATCCTGAAAACCTTCAAGTTTCAAAGAATCTGACTGTTCACAGCGCGCCCCGACGCGTTGAACCCGCTCAGCGTCGTGAATTCAACACTAACAAAGATTCAGTCGAAGACTTGGACGTGTTTCCCTACCTCAAATACGTTGAAAACATTGCAGACTCGGAGTTTCAACCACCGCCACCTCCTCTGCCGCGGACGGAAACATACCCCAGCGCCAGCGCTCTGCTGAGCGATTACATTGCTGAGCCATGGGAACGCGACGCTCAGGGCTGCCTTGAGACGAACCTACAGAACAATCCCTACTACCCGTTTGCGACGCATGAAGAGTACAAATTTATCCAGTGTGGGATCAAGAAGTAGGGTATGAAGACGTACTATGACAACGTGCTGAAGAAAGAAAACACCGCTCTGCGTTTCCCAAGCTTCAAAAATGGGGATGGCGTCCAGTAGCTCGTGGCTAGCATGCCAGATGATCAGGCTCTCGGAGAGTGGGAACTACACACCCTCAAGGATATGAGATGGAATGACAATCACCAACGGCCTATCAAATACTGGAGTCGAGACATCATCAAAAGCATCAGATGGTTGATGTGGCAGCCAGCCTACGCGGAGCATCTCATTTACGCCCCTCAGCGTTGCTTTAACAGCGATATGCCACCGAAACGCCTCTATACTGAAATGCACACTGCGCACTGGTGGTGGGAGACACAGGTAAGCAGAGATACTCGAGGATAATAATGTGCTAATCGAGGTTAAGGCAACGCTCAGACTGGGGGATACACTGGTTCCCTTGATCTTCATATCTGACGGAACACATCTCTCGAATTTTGCTGGCGACAAGAAAGAGTGGCCTGTATATATGACAATTGGCAATCTATCTTCGAAGATCCGCCAGATGCCCTCAGCGCACACCGTCGTAATGGTCGCTCTCCAGCCAATTCCAATCAAGAACCGCAATATTCCTCAGAAGCGGCTGGATGAGCAGCGGCAAACAAACCGAAAGGTGCTGAACGAAGTACTCCGGTGGGTACTCCAGCCTCTCACCTATAAACAAAATCCCAACGCCGAGAGCGGGTATTACAATGTTCTCTGTGCAGATGGCAACGTCAGGCGTTGCAAACCGGTTTTAGCAGCATGGCTTGCAGATTGCCCTGAGTATAGCGACCTACATCATCTCGAGCGGCATGTCTGTTTGTGGTGCGAGTGTCCAAAGAACGAACTTGGAGATTATGTCCCTTCTGACAAGCAACACCCCCGGCGGGATCACAACCTATACAGAACGCTAAGCGATGCCAGCACCAAGGCAGCCGATGCCGAACTCTCGTCGCGCCATGTCCACCGAGGATTCAACGTGTTTCGACATATTCCCTGTATCGTGAGCAACCTCCCGAAGCCCGACCTCCTCCATACAATGCAGATCGGCATGCTTGACCACCTCCAGAAGTGGATTTTCCACTTCATGAAGACGCACGAATGGCTTGACAAGTACAATGCAATCTGGTTATCCGTGCCTGCTTACCACGACCTCACACCAAAAAATAAGTCATATGAGGAAGTTTCTCAATGGAATGGGAAGGAGATGAAAGAAATGAGCCGGTACCTGCTTGGAGTTGTAACCCAGTCTTTATGAGGTGGAAGCCCCGCTCAGCGTCCCATATTCAATCGCGCAATTGAGTGCACACGGGCATTGTTAGAATTCTATATGTATGCTTGATATAAATCTCATGATGATGCAACTTTAAGCTACATGGAGGACGCCTTGCGTCGTTTTCACATCTTCAAAGATGTTTTCTTACTCGGGCGAGCCGGCAAAATGGCGAAGGCCAAAGCCAATGCCCTGAGAATGGAACTCGTGAAGAAGCGAAAGGTAGACGACGAAACAAATGCTGAAACTTGGACGCCGTCCAAGAAGCGGCGCGAAATGGACGCCTGGCGGGATTATATCAGCCACGAGATAGATGTTTCCAAGGAGTTGGATGCCGACTTCAACTTTCCGAAGATCCACTTGATGCCTTATTGGGTCGAACAGATTCGTTGATACAGAGCCTTTGCAACAGTATTCTGCCGAGAGACATGAACAAGCACATAAAACAAACCTCAAGGACGGTTGGAACACCTCCAATGACAATCTCAACTACCTGCCGCAAGTAATCACCTTTCAGCGTCGCATTCTCTGCTTCAAAATCTGAGAGCTCAATCTCCAAGCCCTCGCTCAGTGTCGGGAGAACAACGCTGCCGCCTGCACAGTCCTCCCTGCTGGTGCGGATCTGGCTGCCCCCCTGGGCTCCCAGTCATATGCGAAGCCCGAATTCATGGGGCCCCAAAACCGCCGTGATGGAAAACATCCTGACGCTATGATCAAAGACTTCAGAGCATTACTCGACAATACACAAGACGCAACGCACCACGTGGCAATATACAGCGGCACGCGGGAGTTTATCAAGCATAAGAGTCGTAACAAGACGTATATACCGGATGAACAACTGCATGCAATGGAGCTCTGTATTTACCATGGTATTAAGGTTCAAGTTGAGGGTTTAGATGGTGAACGCATATCTCAGATGTGTCGATGCACAGGAAGCCAGAGCTGGCGCGGAGGGGATCAACGGAATGACTGGGTATGGGTAAAGCAACGCCCGTGGAGGTGTTATGGTGCGCTGAATGGGCGTCTCCCGTGGCAACTTCAACGACTATTCAAAATCAAACTCCTAAACGAGGATACAGCTTTCGTTGAGTACTGGTTAGCCCTGGTGCTCACCATAATACCTGAAAACTCGGGTAACTTGGATCCCGTCTCGAAATTTGTACAAGTGAGAAAAGTACCGGCAGCCGTTGCTTTGCAAGTTTTCAGCGTGGGAAATATTGTCGGCTGCACGCACGTCATTCCAGAGATAGCTACTAGTAGTAAGACAGGAGACGGACGGAACGAACGATGGATTGTCAATAGCCACATAGATCTGGCGACTTGGGATGATGTGTATAATTAGTAAAGAGAGAATTGCATTTTGCGCACAGGTAGAAGGAACGCGAGGAGAGATATTCGCAGCGTCACCCATCGCCTTGCAATCCCGTATAATTAGTAAAGAGAGAATTGCATTTTACGCGCAGGTAGAAGGAACGTGAGGAGAGATTTTCGCAGCGTCACCCATCGCATTGCAATCCCGATGCAAGCGCGTACCCAATGAACCCATTCCGACCTATGGTCACAGTTGGCCACAACGCCAGAGTGATCGTTTAAAATAGGAGACCGGCAGAAAGAGAAGAAATGGTGAAACAGCGATCAGAGGGCGATATGGAACGCGACGCGTTGAATTGACGCTGGGCACGGAGTAATCTACCACCAGGGTGTCTCTGACGGCTCTGACGGAGCGCGTCCATTCCGACAGAGCCATTCCGCCCGGACGGAAATATTTTTTGCTGATACGCATACACAAGAGCATATAGTCAAGTGAGAATGGGAGTGTTCTGCCTCTGGAGAGTGTAATGGAGAGCATGCTCAGGAGTGTACTTGAGAGCATCTTGAGAGCGTAGGTGAGTGCTTAAAGTCAAGCAGAATGGGAGTGGGGCAGCGAGTGGAATTGGGTGTGTATTTTAGAGCATACTCGGGAGTGTGCTTGAGAGCGTTTTGAGAGCTTACTTGGAAGGGTATAGTCAAGTGGGCTGGGAGCATCATCAAGTGCATTTGGGAGTGTACTTGAGAGCGTGCTCAGGTGTGTGCTTGAGAGCAGCTTGAGAGCTTCCTTGGGGGCATGCAATGAAGTGCATTTGGCAGTGTTGTTGAATGCAGTATAATATATAGTATCAAGCACACATAATCGAATGCATATTATAGTAATCTAGTCAACGCGCAGATCTGTAGGGCCTCATAGTACCACACATCAAATATGTGATGGATTACTGTCCCAGAAACAGCTTCTCTATAATTTAGATGTCGTGTAAGGTCATTTTTCCCAGTGTAATACTTGCATGCTGAGTTGATAAATTCGCAACTGTCAGTTTACCTCTGATTAAGATGTAATGTATACATGCATTGTACCTACTTTGATCCTGTTTCACCTCCACATCTCAGAATTACCATATGATCAAAATTGATAGAGTGGCTGTACAAAAACACTCCAAAATTGCCACCAGATACCAAAAATCGAGCATTTTCCATAATCATGCAATCAATTTCGAAGACATGCTCAATTTGAGACTGCAGGATGCAAGAGCATTGAATTCTGAACATTTCATGTAAACATTTCATTCTAATCAGAGTTGAACTCAAATACTTAATTGGGAGTGTATATTTGAGGATATTTGATGGGGTATGCCAAGCCATCGAAATGATTGAAGCTGTGGGTTGTCAGCCAATAAAAATCCTTCTTAGAGGTATGTACCACAAGTCAACCAATGAGAATGCTTCGAGCCGACAAACCATGTGTATATATATTAGACAATAGAGAAATTTTATACACCTCAAATAGGTTTATACAAATGTGTGTATTAAATAAACAGTGTGCTGATGTATAAAGCCAGAGGAGAGGTGTATAAATTTGATGGGGGTGTATAAAATTGAAAAGGTTGTAAAATATACAATTGTAGTGGATAAAGTGGAGGTGTATAAGCTATACAATGGATGTGTATAAAGTAGTGGTGTATAAGATATAAGGTGGAGGTGTATAAAATATACAAAAAAAATCGAAATTTTGCACATCCATTGTATAGCTTATACACGTTTCTTGTACCATAGGGGTACGCGAGGGTACGCTAAATTGCGATGGTTCAGCCTACGGAACTACGCTAGATGCTATGTATGGCGCTGGATAAGCTCGCATGCTAGCCCCTCATACCACACACAGGGACAAGCTGGACGACTTAGTCGTCGGTGTTACCTTCGGCAAAAGTGCAAATCGACTAAGGCTGCGCTACGCACACACGCACACACGCGCAGCACATAAGCTTCCCGTAGACCCCTGCGTGACGTGCAGTCTATAGTCATCCATAGTCAGTCCATAGACATCTGTGCGTGGACCTATTGAAGCATTTACGGCCTGCAAAGTCTATAGACCTATGCAAGCCTTTACTGCCGAGTACCGACAAGCTTCCGCTAGTACTGTACACACTATAGATACTATCATTGAGTGCACGCTTGAATGCCCGCTTGAGAGAGCCGCCCTTGAGAGAGCCGCGCTTCAGGTGGAGTAGCATTTTCCGCGAGAATCTTTGGGCCGATGGAAAACTCTGAGTTTGTGGAAGCTTTGGCCGATAGGAAGCTCTAAGTCTGTGGAAGCTTTGACGTTGATGTAGGTAGCGAACCTACTTGTCTAAGTGCTTCCATCTCTAGCCGGTACCGTGACTATCACCGTCACCACCACCATCACCATCACCATCACCATCACCATCACCATCAGCCCTGGACTAAATGTGCCCACATACATCCAACATCAATGGGAAGCGGTCTGCGGATTCCGCTGGAAAAACTGAGTTGGAGATCTGCTCTCCCCAAGATTCAATTGTCTACTTTTCCTGCAGAATCTAAGGTGGCAATTATCAACACCATGACCGTGAGACATCGTGAGATCCTGTCACGGTGGGCGCGCTAAAGATAGGTTCAAACTATGATATTGACCGACGTCATGATTCCAGCCACCATACCCCGCCCGCCACACCCCACCGGGCGCCTAGTACCTGCTATTCGGTGAGTCTCTGCATCTAAGCACGCTGTGACTGGACGTCTGGACTCAACACCGAACTCAACACCGAACTCAACACCCAAAATCGAAAAATAAGTTTTCGGTCACAGTCTATGTAGATAATAACTGCTCTGGTAGTCTACCTGCACTTGACTGAAATCATTTGTGTGTACTCCGGTATATCCCCCGATGCAGAATAGATCTGAGTGATGCGCTAACTAGCTCTGAGGGGACTTTCACCACACACATTAAATTTTGGTCAAGTGCAAGCAGACTACCAGGGCAGTTATTATCTACATATACTGTGACCGAAAACTTCTTTTTTGATTTTGGGTGTTGAGTTCGGGGGCTCATTGACTCTCCGAACCTCGGGGTAATACTGACGACTAAATCGTCCAGCCTCTCCCTGGGTGTGCTGGCATGCGAGCTTAGGAGCGGTGGAGGTGCAGGGTAGTTGAATTTGCATTCGAAGTAGTGACAGGTGAATTTTAGACTGGTTCGAGACTAAGGGGCGAGGCGCTAGATTGGCAATTACTTAGTACTAGTGGGTAATGTGTGGCGATGATGGCATGACAACGGGTCTTGTTTAGATGGGGTGTTGAGCTGATAGTGGAGCGATTGAGTAACAGAACGTTAGAATTTGATGTGCTTTATGGGAGGAACCGTATATATTGATGTGTACCTATGATAGAAAAGACTATCTGCAATGTGTGGGAGGTACTGCGGGGTTTCCGGGGACAGATAGCAGTCATAATTTGCACACAAATATGCAACATCCCAGTTCGAAGATAAGGATGATTCCAGACTAACAACTACTTAAGTACTAATTGAGCAAAGCAAACGAAAAAAAAGAAAGTGCAAACACTATTGATGATAATGATAAGAGAAGAAACTCTTCTGAGAAAAAGTAAAGAAGACTCTTTGAAATAACTCGAATTGCTTTTCTGATGGTATGCTTTTTCTCCCTGATTGCCCCAATGGTATCTCGCTACGTAAAGCATACAATTTGATATTGTAGCTTCAGATAGATGCGAAATTAAAATTTCATGATCAGGTTCTTGCTTGGCACGGGCTGCCCCCCAGAAAAAAACCTAAAGCTGCCGCAGAAGCCAGTCCATTTCTTCCTTTAACTGCCACTGGAGTTCCTAATGATGGGCATGAGTCGGCTCGAGTCAAGCCTGGAGTAGGAGCTCGAGCCAACTTGGCTCATGGGAGGTAAGGCTCGCGCGAGCTTGAGTCAACTCGGTGAGCTTGAGCCTAAACTTGAGCTTCAAGTTCGGATTATAAATATCCCTAAATAGGGAGTTTTACCCGATAATTGGCAAAGTCAAGGCCGAAAAGTATGTGAATATACCAGATTGGTGGGCGTTGGATGATATCCGGTGCCTGAACCTCTAAATATGTTACGTTTCATAACCCCTAGAGTCCAAAGTAGCGGGCATAACAAGTACACAGCAAAAGCTGAAGTCAAAGCTTGAGCTTAGTAGGAAGATAGGTCACTAGGAGTTCCTAACTTTGCCCGAACGAGTCTTTCCCTCCGGAGCTCCCTGCCACCCCGATGCTACTGGTGTGGGGCCTGGAACTAGAGGTTCATGCATCTGGTGGCACTCGTCCGGAGGTAATGTAGCGATACAAGAACAGCAGGCTTCGACGACCGAATTTAGGTTTCTAATTCTCGGTACCGCGCGGTGCAGTTAGCAACAAACAAATCAAGCACTTGAACGAGCTAAGGGAATACGGGGATGTATAGTAGGTGAATTGCAACCGTAGCTCCTACAAGATAACGGCGTCGGGAACATGAACGTAACAAGGCCTTGCTGAGTAGCCGGCTGGCGTCGACATGTCCGGATGGGAACTATCGTACGCGTGCGCTTGAATTCTATAGAGATCACAGTAACCGGCAACGCGGGTATTGCCTCGCTGGTTGCACGCGCCCTCTAGAACCTAGTGTAGATGCTCTGAGCGAGGTTTTGTGAATAGTATCGAGCCGACAGTCTTAAGCCTACAGCCTGGAGCTAGAACTGAATCTGGGATAACGTAATCGATGGTCGGAATCCCGAGAACTGGCACCGTTCAAGAGGAACAGCTCTGCCCGCACACAAAGCTACCATTAGTCCCAAATCCCAGAGTAAAGAGAGAAATTAGGCGGTGAAGAATTTCCGAGCGTGTCAGATCGTACGTATAGTCACATACCTGGGCCTCGTTCGCCCCGAAAGGGTCCCCAGATTGCTGCAGCTGATTTAAACGAACCACATCCTACGGATAATTATATCCGACTTCCAAGTTCAAAAACCTGGGACCATTGCGGTCGAATTCCGGCTGTGACCGATGCCTATGACTGATATCACAACACCTCACCCCACCAACCATGATTCGCTCCAGTCAGCAATTCTATCGGACAATGATCGGTAACCCTCAAGACTTCTAATATATCCCCTTCTCATCAACGTAGCTCTTGAACGACAGAGATGACGAATGGTAGGGGCTGTCGGCGAAGTGACTCGACGGGAAATTTTTCTCAGGCCTTAAGAGGAATTGTGGTGACAGGTGTCGACTAGTCGTGAGAATGTAGACTAGAAGCAATGTGGAAATAGCTTGAGTTAGCATTGTAGATGTGTAATCCGAGAGAGTAGAAGTACAAATAGAGCTCCAAAAGTCCTACGTTCTATTCAAATATGCCCAAGAGAGGGCAGTAAGTTCGGATAGACTCACCGTTCAGCTGTAGCCCCACACCAGCGCGCCACCGGTCGGTAACGAGCGATCTATGCACTCAGAGGCCACTCCGAACCTGGGATGCCGATCACAAGACTGTATAATCTCGTACGATAGGCTTAAGCTAATGCTGAAAGTGCATGTCGAGTATGAACGAACGAGAAAGATGGACTGTAGGAGCGGGGTAGTGGCGCATGAATCAATCTGGAAGGTAGAGGCTTGGTCTTAATAGATGACGAAAGGCAATAATAGTTGGGGCCAGCCAGAATAGAAAGACATCTACCTTGGAGAGCTCTCGTCTGGTGAGGTTCCTCGATCGTACTGTGGTGGACTACAGCTACTGGTCTAGAGTAGCTAGGCGCCACTCGTCTCAAAGCAAAAGAGGAGCTGAACTGGAACAACAGCGCCGAGCACTCCACCATTATGCGGCTCTAAAATGAAGTTACGGTTTCCATCACTTCCTAACCCGCAGTGACATTATCCTGAAGGTATTCAGTACCATGATCTCAGCCACGAACGATGTCCTTTAAACACTATCGGCAACTACTGAGCGGCGTCACGGCATCGTCTTGCGAACCACTACACTCGACAAGCATACTACGCCGTAGGATCTCTACTTCCCGCCCGGTGGCTCTCAATAACGACAGTAGATCGCTACCTGTCAATACTGCACGCGATGCACCCCCGCTAAATTAGTCGATACTTCTTTCTAGGAAGATTGCAGGTGCCCATCCTGTCTTACGATTTGATAAAGAAATCCTCGGCAGAAAACCGCTACAAAAGAGAGTGAGGCGCTAAGTACATCTCCCCGGATATCAAAAGCTAGTGTCTCATTGATGAAGATCGGACGAAACCAAGCCCTGCCCCGACACCAAATGTGCAAAAGCTGTCATTTCCATCCTTTCATCACTGCTTTGAATAAGCTAAACTTCTGTGATAGCAAGTTAACCACCTCAACAGATTATGTGGATCTACTCTCGCAACCGCTCAAAGACCTCGCAATGGCAAATCACTTTACACATCGTTCTTCGTCCACTGCTACATAGCATGCTTCTAAGCTTCGAAAGCTAGTTCAAAGCTCGGCACTGATATTGCAAGCCATTATGATTGGTGCAGTTCTTGCTTTTGTAAATGCACATTCCCGCACCTCGCGGGGCTGACCGCAGCCGAGGGGCACATTTCACCCAGCCTGATTCCCCTTTGCTACACACAGATCGAGGTGGATCGTTGCATCAAGCTAGTGCAAAAGGAAACTAATCGTATTCGGAGCACAGACTTGCACATATACCCAACGTCACACCCCCATCCGCTGGGTTAACGTTCATTTCCATGTTGGGAAGCTCTACGGCAGATCCTGCAATCATCAAAACTTCCGTTCATACTCTCTGCAAGAGCCCTAGCCGGTTGGCCATGATTCCGCTGTCCGATCCTCTGACTCCTTACACGTTAACCCGTTGGCGATTATAGTTACCACTGGACGGTTTGCGATATATACGTACGAATCCAAGCCGACGAAACGCAACGATAGAGTTGCTTTCCAATGACGACAGAGCCTTCTACTTGTTCCCTGGTCAAATTTTCGTTGGCTGATCGTGGCCTCGCTTCTTTCACACCACCATGAATTCACACCAATGGCAACGCTGCAGATTTAGAGCCTGGTTAGTGTGGCTGCCACGACTTCATGTGGGCTGCATCGTCCACCAATGGATAAAAACGTATGGATTCCCCATACCGGTATTTGTCAATCAGTCTTACCCCACAGTACGTAAATAACCCAGCCTTATGCAGGTACACAACGCTCAGGAGTGAAGCTCGCAGAGAATTAACGTACCCAGGAGAAGAAGACAAATGAAGAGATGGGGTTTTGCTTAATAAAACCCTCAATGAAGGGAATAATCGTGCAGCTATTTATTAGATTTAGAGGGTTTTTGAGGCGATTATTTGTTTTTTTAGATAGCCTTTTAGAGTTCGGGTGAGGGAGTTTTGTCTCATCGTCAATTGTAGTTCTGGAAATATAATACAATGAAATGTTTTTTTTTGATGGTTTTTATGGAAACTGATCTCTCCAGCTCTCTAGTGATACCTCCTCCTAAGTAATGTATGACTGTATTGGCGCTAACAGCTTTCACGGCAAATTTTGAGTGGCGTCATTCGGCCTCGGCCTCGGAGTCTCATGATTTGCTGGAAGCCGTGGTAAATCGTGAAGCAAAGGGAGGTTGGCGTCTGGGCGTTGTTCCTTGCGGTGCTGTGGTCCTTGGATAATGTGCCACTGTTCCCACGGAAAGAAATATCCGTATGTAACTCGTGACTGAAAAGTCTAGAGATGGTAAGGTCGGTCGGTCAAAGCATCGACAATAGTGGCCAGCCAGTTGTATGCAAGGTTACCTCTTTTCCTTTCATCCCCTTCCAAACTCCAAGCAGTGCAGTGACGACGACGACAACCAATTCTCATCATCCTCAAGCAACTCCTCACACATAGTACCAACTGTCTCCTTGCTTTAGTTGGCTCTGTTGATACGAATCCCAATCAGTCAAACTCAGTACAGAACATATCCTCTGCTCACCTCCGCCCCGTCGAGGAAGTGTCATCTTTTTGTTTCTTTCCTCCGACCACCCAACGTCCCGGCACATTTTCTAACCGATCTCCCACGCATCGCTGTGCATTAGATCCCAACAATCTCCATATTCTCGCCGTACTACTGGCTGTTACTACTCTCACATTACTGTTCTCCTGCGTAGGTATAGTTGCTATCCGACGGGGTGTGCTTGGTTCCGTTGCCAAGCGTCAATTCCGTTGAGCCTCCCGATCTCCCTGAATATTGGATCCACGGTAGCCAAACGTATTTCCAAATCGTAACGACTGGTCTTTCATCATCCCAATCGAAGTACCTTTTCTATTCGACGGTCGTTTTAACGATCATAGGGCACGCGACTAATCTCGTTCAAGCTCTGTGGCTCGGATACGGAACGAGATCGCAAGTTTCATCAATTCTCAAAATCTCAACAATTAGTAGGCTCTCTTGAAAGTCAGCACACAATTTGTTCCGTCGGCACGACTTGTTTTAGAGATTAGTTTCCCTCTAAAGAAAGGGTTCGTGGAGTTCAGAGACCAACCTGTGCCGTATGTCTGCGCCCATAATGCATGTCCATGTGGAGGATGGCTAAACATATGCTAGGCTACAAGAGTTGCGTTGTTGCGAAGCGTAAACTAAGTGATCTCGATCCGAGGCACTATCGCAAGATTTCATCCGAACTTTCTGTAGGCGGGAACACACAAGAACTAGATCAAAAGTGGAAAGATTTTAGTCGTCTTGCAGGGAGTCCAGCGTAGCTATCACCAGTCAACAATCATCAACATCAACGAACAAGGCATTCCATTGGATTGGTGGAGACGCGGATTGTGTTGTCACGGGAGGCGTCTGGTTGCACCTGCTTGTCGCAGCGAAATTTCCGTAAACCTCAGTCGCAATCCGAACCAAACTGAACTCAAGTCTAGACTTTGAGCTTTGATCTTCTGGTATAGATTATCGCCGCTCAATACCACCGACAGGCATGGCAACTATCCAGTGGGAAATGCCAACAAGATTGCAATACTGGGAAGTCGATTGGAGCGGTCCATTTCTGGTGGAGGTTTGGGAGAAGCTGGGTGAGGGTGTGCATAGCTGGGTGTATCGCGGTATAAAGAATGATGGTGGAGATTGTGCAGTCAAAATATTCAAAGTTCCTGGGGAATGTGAGAAAGAAATCAACTGTCTGAGCTATGTGCAGCGGATTCCAGGCTGCACTAGGGTGCTTGGGTATGTTGGTTCAGTTATGTATCGACCGGAGGGGATCCTACTGCTATTGGATGGGATAAGTCTTAAACAGCGCTTAAAGCTCAACGTGTTTGACCGACTCTACGCGTACACCCAATTCCTCGTCGACACTCTAACGCTGTTCAAAGCGATAGAAGCACTCCACAATCTCAGCTACTGTCATACAGATATCAAGCCTTCGAACATCCTTCTTCGTCTTCTGCCCGAGGATGGTTCTCGCCTTATCGATTTCGGGAAACTCTATCGTCCGGGTGACTCCCTTCGTTTCCCCGAGGCGTGTTACTGTGAATATGGCAAAAGATATGAAACACCGGGATCGGGGTCGGATGTGTTTAGCGCTGGCGCTACAACTCTCGAATACTTGGTCTGTGTAGTATGGGGGCCTGGCGGTGTTGAGAGATTCCGGAGGGAGCGGCAAATTGAGCAACGACATGAAGATTCCTGCGAATGGACCCCATTCTTCGATATTGGTAATGAAGTCAGCGGTTATCGTCGTTCAGGTGTTGTCTCGCATTATTTGGGGTTGTTGGAAATGCAAAATTTGGAACTTCCGGGAATACTCGAAGTTGTTGCGGTTTTGAGGGGGATGCTCGAGGTAAACCCGAACCAACGACTCTCGATTAGAGATGCGGTGACTGGTTAGCCGGCAGCCTTGTCGAATCTGCAAATTGTCAGTGAATCCAACCCATCCCAAACCGTATCGAGCTGAAAGCTGACCTTACAAGGCAAACCATCAAAGCAACGCACATGCCCCAATAGCTAGGCATCCAGTTTACGTAAACTCGGCGGCATAGACCACAATAATGCCAGTATCAAACTGCAATCACGATCCCGTACACCTTGTCACTCGACCCGATGCAGAAATGTTGCGGAACCTATAAGTACAAAAATAGCCTGTTTTGTTTTGAAATTGCTCCTTGGACGTTTCCATATATGGGGAGCTGCCGATACCTGTGCCGTACTGTCGTTGAAAGTCTGATGCTCCGACTGCAGCTGGTGCTCTTCGCCGCGGGGCTTGTACATAATGTTTGCTCTCTGTTCCTCTGGCGGTCTTTATTTGAATTCTGCGTTTTGTTTTGGCTGGAAGATAGTGATGGAAATGGGGATATGGCGTCTGTCGGGAAACAGGATTTTCTGTTGGAGGTGGAGTACGCTCGATATTCTTATTCTCCCGTTTACGGGTCTCTAGGAATACCAGCTGGGCGTAGGTTGGTTTGTGGGTTTAGAAACGGTAATGAAGCCGCCTAGTATATGTACTCAGAATATGCCACAAGATAGGGACCTACTTCCAAATGAGGATGGGTAATTGCACCTGGAAGGATCCTGGATGTAATTTGGAAGCGGTTTAAAATTTGGAAGAAATGGACATTTGCACGGACGGCAGCTGTAGTGTAGTTATCCGGAGAGTGGTTTGCGCGTGCATTGCTTTACATTGTTCATATTTTCGCCTTGTTCCTTAACATTCACTGGGTATAGTAACTGCGCTCCGTTGTATCACAAAGGACTCCTTTTGTAAGGGTGAAGCGTGTTTGAGCACCCTCGACACGACGCACCGTGGGGGCTGTATCAGGCAACCAATCGCAGTTAGTACAGCTATCAGCTTGTTAAGGTTTGCGGCTGAAATAAAATTAGTCTCGGAGGCTGAACCATGTGATTTAGGGGTTGGTTGGGTGCGCATGACTACCCCGCTCAAGCTGTGCTGTGTTGTACAGCACTGCAACGTCCCATTGGTCCGCTCCGGCGTTGACACCGACACCGACTCACTCGCCTCCAACTCTCCCATAGGATAAGCAGTCATCGAATTCTGGATTTGCAGTAAGCCCAAGCCCAGCACATTATTTGCGTGCGCAGCTCGGTGGATCAGAGAAAATTCTGTCGGAGATGGAGCGAAGCACTCTGTGCGACTGCAAGAGTTGGTCAGTAACTGGCGCTAATCATTCTTTTCTTATGAATGGTCAGTAAGTAATGGGTGATTCAACTGCCGTTCTTGAATCATGCTATGATAAATTGTATGGGCATCTAGCTACGTTTTTATTCGGTCATCGCCGGGGTGATGGTTGCTTTTGGCGGACGCGTTCGGGAATGGCATTTGGGTATGCGATAAAAGCGGGAGTGTTAGCGAAGATCCGGACATAGTTATGACAACGATAGCAATCTTCTCAACGCTTCCCAACACTTCCTCTCTGATGTGTCAAATTGTGCCGCAGGCCATACCTGGTAATACTTGCAATGCTGAAACTCCCTCAATTCTGACGTGTAATATCTTCGTGAAACAGCACCCCCGCAGCTGCTATGACTTGGTGAAGTTTTGGGTTGTGATAGCTGGCTCAAGAAAACACCGTTAAATTCACGCTGTTTGTGTTAACTTTATCTAGGAACTCTATCTAACAACATTCTATGATGAAAATCACATCCGCGCAATTCTCTCTGGGCTTACCAGGCCAGTCAAAATGCACAGAATTCCAGGGCGACAGCCATTTTGCTTGCCCTTATACAAACGGTCATATTTTCGCTGAGGAAACCTTATTTTCTAGACTCCAGTCCAAACACACTACACCGCATGAAGCACTCACAAGCAGTGCTGTCACCGCATTATAGGTGGTATTGTGTTTTGCTGAGACCTCTGCTGCATTCGCTAGCGTGCATGCCAAGGTATCTAGATCAGAACCAGGCTCACATCACAAAATCATTCAAATGTCCATAGAATCTGGTGAAAGTCGACCTGGACAAGGGAAAAGGTTTGGGAAAGTCAAATATTGGGGTTGACAATGTACAAGAGTAGTGTGAGCGGCTGGGCGTGGAGCTGGACAAGGGTCGTGTTATTCACCCTCCAGACGGAGCCCAAAGCACTAAGATTAGATTTTGCTTTGCTTTGGCCACAATTTCACCTAGAACCTTCTTCCTAACACAGGACGACTTTTGCCTGACTACAAGGTAGGTGATGTCTGCAGTGTTTACTGGTTGCCTTTGGGATTGATTAAGGCTGCAATTGAGACTCAAGAACTCAATTTGGATACTGATGCATAGTCTGCACATTCCTCATGAGGTGTGGCAAGGTCACTGATTCTTCCACTATATTCCAATGACAAATGGCAGAAGCCCACCAGATAACGTTCGCGGTGGAAGCCTTGTTTCCATTTGTGCTACTCATGAGCACGAAAATGGTGGTGATACTACAGCTGCTGATAATGATGTGGGATATAAATTTATCCAGAAGCCCGGAGAGGAGACGGCAATCAGCATCAAGCGAAGTCCACACTCCTAGTACATCAATTCATCAAGCCAATTTATACTCAATCATGTCTTCGGCAACTCAACTCCTTCGCCAGGAGATCAGTGGAAGATACATCACCCATTCCGTACTGAGGGAATATCTCGCCAGCAAGTACTCCAACCGCTACACTATTGAAGTAAGTTGACCATCGCGGTCAGATACCGCACGTACTCCCGGGCTCTACTAACTTGACAGGCTGTCGATGGAATTTACATTGTGTTCGTTCCGAAACTGATTCCAGAGGTTTAAGCCACTCCACGGGCTCCCGGTCGTCACTACATATACCAGAACTAATCCACAGTATGTAGAAAGTTATTTACCAGCTTCAAGAAAAATCAGACAGAATTCAGACCACCCAATTACATGTCAGGGTGGACAATTCTATAGGTGTTACTAGGGGTTTTTGAGGGAACGATGGGACAAATAAAGTTCAATAACTTGTGAAGCTTAGTTGATATTCATCGGATGGCTTTTGGTGGAGATGGATGGTTGTTGTGTTTTGTCTCTTAATAAATCCTATTTCTGGTCCGCGTTATGCCCGAGAGCTCTATATGCACAAAACCGCGATGGCCATCTGTTCCACCTCGCGGAGACTGAGGGATCATTGAGTTCATCCTCCTGTGAGATCACATAGGTCGTGCTACTTAGGCCATGTCAAATGGTCATATAATGGCGGCATAATGCAAATCTGGCGAGAAACTTCATTCATGCATGTAATCATGTAGTCTGGAACTGCAACGGATACAAAATGGGTGGGCCGCATATAAACCTGCTACTTAACCCTACACTAAACTACGCGCATATACAGTTGTAAGTGTAACAAATCAACCCTCACAATATTCTAAACCCAAGCATCACCACTTAAAGTAGGCTGAGGGGAATTGGGCAAACAATTTTACTCGTGCACATAGAATCCATGGGCCCAGCGAATGCAGTTGACGTCTGAAACTGAGCCAATGCAGTCGTAAGCCTCAAACTGGTAGCTAGCCTCACATTGTGTACACATCGCTAATGACTCTTCAAAATCAAGAATCATGATAAGCAGTCACTACACAAGGCAGATTCGGTGAAGCGGCGCGGCGAGTGTCCCACAGAAAGAATGTGTGGACGATCCTAGAGGGTCATCCAAGGCTGGAATAGGTCCAAAAATATCCTCAAGTTCATTTCATGGAGACGCTCTGGTATGGTAGGCGTTTTATTCCATCAACACTTGCAGGAGTGCGCCTAGCTAGCCAAACACCATGCGAGTGATTGAACATGACCACGCTTCGGGTAACTACAGCAACCCTCTAACCAGTAACCATCAGTGGGACATGTCAAGATTAAATAGATAGAGCTCTATGTGGAGAAGCTCTCACAACTTAGGCCATCCTAATCGGACCAAAACTTGCCATGCTACTAGATGGCCATATGGGGCTCGGTATACATAAATAAGATGGAGGCTCTATCATGGGTTTGCGCAATTCGAACACAGATACTTACATATGTTAACTTCCTCAGCATCTGCCTGGTAACATCGAACTTCCTGCTATGGATGCTTTGGTACGAAAAAGTGAAAAGCACCCCCGGCCTAGTGTATGATTACAACGGAGAATTGATGATTCATTATATTTCTTCCGCATAAAGCAAACATACATGTTGACCTGCAATTGCATGTAACTACTGGTGATAACGAGTAACAACAGTCAGTCACAATGACCGCTTAATGACATGCTCTGATATATTTGCATTCGCTAAGGCGGCCATTTGTCGGATTTTGGAGTCCAAACACTCCGTATATCCTACTATGTGAGGGATTATATTGCTGTTGATGATATAGATGGGTACAGATCAGGTTCCAGAATAATGTGCTAAAGTTCCTTTTCAATTTTCAAAATCTGGAAAAGATATTAATTCCCCAGTCGACCTGTGTTACGTACGAATAAGCTTTGAGGCTCTGCGGATGGTTTAGCCGTTTTGGGCATGATTCCACTATCAGGGCCGCCGATTGATTTAGGTCGATCATTATTGCATGCATGCAGCTAATTTAAACATCCCTATCCCCCATCAGCGAAAAAGTCTGTTTCTCTCTTTGAGAGGTTCCGTCTGAATAATTACTAGGGGATTTGTTATATATTGCTTATACTATCATACACTTCGGGAAGATGACTACCGATGACAATGCCGCGTACGAACTCTAGGAATTGCACATGTTTGAAGGCTGTGGAATAAGTTTCATGGTTGGAGATGAAGGCGATGCATTGAGCTAATGGCGTATTTATTTGGAGGATAGAACTTGTAGAACCCCTACTGGACAATGAAGCTAGCCCAACCATACAATTGGGCAGAAAATACCTCACCAACAATTTGCAAGTGGTGGCATAGCCAGGAGCAACGGGGTTTATGGACGTATGTGGGATAGGATGATGTAGATGCCGGTGGTTGGAAGAAAGAGTAATCGGTATGCTCCTACTCGCCTTTAAATGTTTCTAATTTCCATGGACTGAGCCCATTACTTGGATGTATATGAGTAGTCGACATGGACTGTGCACAGCGATGGAAGTGCTGCGAAGTCATGGGGAAATCTAAACATGCAGGATAAGTATGGGATCTGCGATTGCATGTGTACAGACGTAGTAGCAGCTTTGCCCGAGTCTGGCAATATATTATTGGCATCATGATCACATTGTTGTAAGTTGTCTGCCTTACGAGGCGAACATGTTAACATGGTTTCCGATATTTGATAAAAGATTGATCAGACCTCCCAACGGTTGAACCAGTGCACTGCTTGTAAAGAGTTAACCAGTGCGGTATGTAGTTAGTTCTTGGCAGTGCAGTGCAGTTGGTGGAGGCTCACAGTGCAGTGCAGTGCAGTTTGTAAGT
>Ga0307514_10002135_pt1 | contig 21319 bp, 22 predicted proteins | sample 16_EM_MG_FD_203088 | JGI IMG/M metagenome (GOLD analysis project Ga0307514, IMG submission 203088) | Populus trichocarpa ectomycorrhiza microbial communities from riparian zone in the Pacific Northwest, United States - 16_EM | ecosystem: Host-associated > Plants > Roots > Unclassified | place...
TCTCGTCGGCTAGTTGAACTTTCGTTCCTTGCACTCCTTGACTCTGGTATTGATTACCGGGGACGAAAAGTTGGCTCCTTTGCTGCCGGGACAAATACCGAAGCCGTTGCTTACGTGAGACAACTTCTCAACCCCGTTTGACCTTACGGACCATGAACCTGACGTTCCTGATGTGCTAGGATCATATCGACTACCGCAATATAGCGACGAAGACTCACACACTCGCAAATCGAGTAGCCTACACGTTCGATATAACTGGACCTTCTCTCTATCTTGACACCGCTTGCAGCTCTACTTTAACCGCAACGCACTTGGCAATACGTGCAATTGAGACAGGGGATTGCGAGGCTGCCGTCATCGGCGGGTGCCAATATAACATGGAGTAAGCGCTGCATCAGATCGGTTCATACCTTTCCATCCTGATGATTGTAGCATGTGGGATTGGCTCACCTATTCAGATGTCGGGATCCTTACCCCAAATCAGTGCAAACCACTCGACTCCGCCGCTGATGGGTATGTCACTAATCACACCGTTCGCCCCACACGCAATCTGATCCCCATTGTCGTCAGCTTTGTCCGGGGTGAAGGCGCGGCCGCCATTGTTATCAAGCCCCTTGAGGCAGCGCTAGCCGACAATGACCACATTTATGCCGTCGTAAGATCTAACCCATTCAATTCAACTCATTCATTGCTCACCCCATCTTATTGTGCCCTTGGCAGATTTTGGGCACGGCTATCAATAACAACGGGTCAGACACGTCACTCTCCAAGCCTTCTGGGAAGCTGCAAAAGCAGTGCATTCGTGATGCCTTTTCGAATGCTGGGAGGGATCCTCGTGATGTCGATTATGTTGAACTTCACGCAACCGGTATGCTGTTTCCGATCCATTTTATCATGTCACACCTCTTAACCCAACACCCGCAACACTAGGCACGACGATTGGAGATCCAATCGAAGCAAACGCCGCAGGAGAAATTTTCCATCGGGACGGCGGTCTTATCGTTGGGAGTGTTAAGGGAAACCTTGGGTATGCTTACCTCATCTTCTCAGAACCAATACCTGATTGTCTGCCAACTCTTCAGGCACCTCGAAGCAACGGCGTTTTTTGCGTCTCTCCTAAAGGTTTGCCTGGTCTTCGAGAAGCGGATCATCCCACCGAATGCAAACCTACGCATTCCAAATCCTGAGATCGCTTGGGATAAATATCGCCTGAGTGTGCCCACAGATTTAGTCCCGCTAGGCGCACGCTCTGATACAGGAAGATCATTGATTTCTCTGGCTAGCTCGGGGATAGGCGGCTCGAACGGACATGCTGTTTTGGAACAACCTCCAAAGCCGTCTTACGCTGAGATCAGGATTAAACCCAACCAGCCTTTGGTATTCGTAGTTGGAGGATTGTCCCCTAGGGCCACTTCGGAAATTGCAGCAACACTCGTTGATCTTTTGAAGAACAATCCATCGTTGGAAGCTCTCTCCCAAGCCGTCGCACATGCTCGTCGCGCGAGGCAGATGCCGTTTAGGACCTACTTCCTCTACACTCCAGGCACGACTATTAACGTTCCAAACCCTGTGCTTGTTCCAAAGTCACAGCCCCCCATCGCCTTCGTCTTCGCTGGACAAGGCCCCCAGCACTTCCGGATGGGTCAGTCCTTATTCGCCACCTCCGAGGTCTTCAGGAATACCATTCTCGAGCTTGATCAAGTTTACAAGAATGTCACCGGTCATTCGTTGATCAAGACTACCGGCCTCTTCGACAGTTCTCTGCCTTCATCACTCCCTGCCATATGGTCAGTCGAACACACCCTTCCAGCGCTCTGTATGGTCCAGATTGCACTCTTCGACCTGCTGGCTAGTGTTGGTGTTAAGCCAAATACCCTCGTTGGTCACTCTGCCGGAGAGACCGCAATGTTGTACGCGTCCGGTGCAGGATCGAAGGCTATGGCACTCGAGATCGCTATCGCCCGTTCAAAGGCTATGAAGATGACCGAACTCATTGGGGCTGGGATGGCTGCACTTGGGTGTGGATACGGGGGAGCCGTCAAAATAGTGGCCCATGTGGCTGAGAAATCCGATGGCGTCTTGGAAATCGGATGTCATAACTCCCCGGAGGCAACCGTCGTATCTGGCTCCATACTGCTAGTCCAGAGAGCTATCGACGTCGCCCAAGCGGAGGGTTTCTTTGCCAGACGGGTCCAGACGCTCACGCCATCTCACAGTTCTCTCATGAGCCACTGCCATGATGCTTACGTCGATGGCCTTCAAAAGGTCTTTGGTCGTTATCCGGGGTCGCACGTGCCTGTCATCCCTTGTTATTCGACTGTTGCTGGTCACGGAAAGTTCATTCACGAATTCACTCCAGAATACATGTGGACCAACATTCGGCGACCTGTCCACTTCCATCAAGCCATTTCCTCGATGTTACGAGATATCCCCAACGCTACATTTATCGAGATATCACCTCACCCCACGTTGTCCTCTTACATTTCGAGCGTCGGCGTCTCTCCGAGTGCGGTGATCTGTCCTATGCGTCGATCAGCCAAGAATTCTCCAACTTCCGTCGAACTCGCCACATTCTACTCTTCCCTTGGCGCACTTGTCACAATGGGCGTCAATTCCATCGATTTGACAACGCTTTACGGCCGGACGAGCCGCGATCCTGTCTATGAAATCCCTTATCCCTTCACCCGTCGAACATTTCCGCTACGAGTTGATGGTCCTCGCGAGGCCCCGCTCATGAAGGGTGGACACTCGCTGCTGTTGAAGATGAACACGAAGACCTTTCCTGATCTCGCGGAACATGTTATCAATGGAGAACCTATTGTACCTGCTGCTGCCTTCATCGACATGGTGTGTGACATGTATTACGCTTTCGCCCTCCGGGGTTAACAAACCTTCTTTTGTTTACGCTGATGACTTTCTTCCCTTCTTCCTGGGACAGGTGTTGCGAACTGGCGCGCGGTTGGTTTGGGACATCGAATTCGGAAAAATTCTGTCTCTTTCGTCAGAGGTACCATCGGATGTCCGTCTTGAGTATCGGGGCTGCAAGTGGGCCATTAAAACATCTCAAGTGAATGTGATTGCCAAGAGTTGTGATGACCGACTCCACTCTTCTGGATCGTCGAGCAAGAACGTCGCAGCACCCTTGCCAACTTTGGATGTTCGACAGACATTGGCTAAATTTCCGCCGATTGACACCCATGGTAATTCAACCGCATCGTTCACCCGCATGGACATAGCTGACGCGTCCTTCAGGTTTTTACGACTCGATTGAACGTTTCGCCGCGTTCGGCCCTCGATTTCAGAGGTTGAAGACGCTTCGTGGCACTGCTCGTGAAGGAATTGCCGTCATCTCGATCCCACCTGCTCCCGATCGGTGAGTGTAGATAAGCTCTCCTCGTTTGTGACTAAACCATTCCGGACCTCGATCCGCAGTGCTTCCCACTATGTCTTCAATCCGGTTCTGTTGGATGCTTGTTTCCATTATACCTTACACCCGACTATCGCACAAGCTACCGATGACAGATCCATCTTTTTGCCTTCCAAACTCCGCAAGTTCGCCTTCTATGCAGCTCCAAAGCCGGGAAGCCTCATCTATTCTCACTACGTGTTACGGGATTGGACTCCTGGTGGGTAAAACCACGCTTCAATCGTTACACGAACTCACTGGGTTGATAGATACACGGGTCTATAATTTTACCGTCTACGAAGACACAGGATCGGTGTTGGTAGCCATGACCGGGTTCGAAGTGAAGAGGAACTCAACTTCATCTCTCCCTGACATTCAACGCCGGTACGAGGTCACCTTGCAACCTATCGTGACTTGCACCGTTCTCCCCCGATGCACAACTTACTGGTCAAGGCCGAACAAGGAGACAACAGATTTAATTATGACCATCGCCGATCATGAGGCCCAACTCCTTCTCCGCCAGTCGCTTGATCGCGGGGTGACCGTTGGTGATGATCTCAATCGACAACGTTATTATCAATTCGCGAAGGAAGCTGCCACGAGGCGCCTCCCGCCCCTACCCTCTCCTTACGTGGTGGAAGACATAAAGACGAAATGGCCAATTCATTTCCAGATTATTGATCGGTTAAGCCCCATACACCACGAAGTGTTCGAAACCTCCGCAGTCAGTCTATTTGAATTGAGGCATCACGACATCTTTCTCACTTGTAATATCTCAGGCAACTGTTCAAGCCCTATTCTCCGATGGTATATTGAACAGGTTCTACGGCGAAGAGGGACTCTTCGGACCTATCTGTGAGGCTGCCGCCGAGACATTCGATCAGACCATCACCGCGTTCGCCAACTCAGGAAAAAAAGTTCTTCGGGTTCTTGAGGTTGGAGCCGGTAAATATTCACTTTTGGGTTACGGAAGGACCCGAAGAACACCAGCTGATGTTTCTACAGGTACTGGTCTCCTAACTCGTTCTCTTTGTAGCGTGTTGGAAAACCGTGAAGATGTGGTAGTTGAGTATGTTGTCAGCGACGTGTCATTCGCCCTCGCGACTGCTACAGTCAAGTCGTTGCCGTATCTCCGTGCTTCCCCGAAAGCCTACGACTTGTGCCGTTCCCCCGAGAAACAAGGCTTATCTCCATGCTCATTCGACGTTGTCGTCGGGCTCCACGTTATTCACGCTGCCTCCGATGTCGAGAGCGTTCTCAAGTCACTTTATCGGGTCCTAATACCCGGCGGTTCTCTTCTCTTGGTGGAGTTGGACGGGAACGATTGGAAACACAAACCTCGCTCTCTCTGGACTGATGTGGTTTTCGGTGGATTCTCGGAATGGTTTGGTTACACAGACGGGAGGGAGCACCCGTCAATCTCTCCGGATGGATGGGAGCGTCTTGCCGGATCAGCAAGCTTCGTCGACTTTCAACGTTCTATTGAGACAGGAGGCGGATGGGAATTTATGTTCACTGCGCAGAAGTCACCTGCTCAAGAGTCATCCTTCGGCGTCGCCACTCCGGATCACCACTTCCTCACCTACACATTCGGCAAGGAGATGGAGCTACGAGAGCAAATCGAGAGCTTTGACGTCGACCGAGGCGTTTCGCTCTGGATTCTTGCTACCGACGGAATCGACGGGGATGCTGCACAGGGTCTCATCAAGAGTATGTCCCGCGAGTACAACAACTGGGGCATTCACCTCGGAATTTTCGACAGCGAATCCGACGAATCGTCTAGAGTGGATTGGATAATGACTTACCGAGATTGTTTGGCCTACGACACCATCGTCCATTTCAGAAAGGATGGTATGGCCTGTGCCCCCCGGGTCGTGCCATCTGTATCACCTTCTCTCTCCAACAGGTTCGATCCGGGTAAAAGCGATTGGAGGTCGTTTTCATTCGGCTTGGTTCAAAGCCGCCTCCCATCCCTTGGAGAACAACAGCTCTTGATCAACATCCGTTATTGGTCAGAATCTGTCTGCTCTTACCGTGGCTTCTCGGGAACCATCGTTCGGAGCAAATACTTCGCGTTCAAACCAGGTCAGAGGGTTGTTGGACTTACCCGTCACCGGGAAGTGTCTAATCGGCTCATTTGCTCCGCTGGCTCTGTGATGATCCTGGACACTGACGAGGAGGCTGACATTTTCACGGAGTACGCCCTTGTGGGTGCCATCGCTACCCTGGTTTTGGGCCCCGCACGGACTATGGGCGGAACCCCAGACAAGCCACCCCTCAAGGTCCTACTCGCAGACGAGGGCATTGTCGCGAGTGGGCTAAGGAGGTTTTGCTCGACAATTCCCTCCCTTATCCAAATTTGGACGAGCGCCGTTGACGATGACGAGAGGTTCGACGTTATCGTCACCAGTTCTGGAGAACTCGCGGAGCGACCAGAAATCGGACTTTGGCGTGGCCACATCTTCGTTTGGGACGATGCGTTGCACCAGATGTCTTCCAGGGATCCCTGGATACTCGGACATTTAGTGAAGACATCCCTCCGTCTTGCCAAGGTCAATCGTTTGGTATCCGAGTCACCGGTCATCAGCCCAAGGACACTCTCCCGGTTCATGGTCCCCTTACCGCTGGATCAGAAGACGGCCCCCTTGTTCGACTCCTCAAAGGCGTACCTATTGGTTGGCGGCGTGAGTGACCTGGGGGTTCACTTCGCGTTGTGGATGTACCAGGTATATGACACCCTTGCAGTACAGGCCGCGAAAACTGACCTCGAACTCTCCTCAGCGTGGTGCGAAGAAGATCATTTTGACCTCTCGCCGTGGTCGCAGGTTCCTTGACACCGACGCACTTACAGTTACGAGGCTCAAGGTTTCGTACATGGAGCGACGCAGCGACCTCTCCCTCCAGTTCGAAGCCTGCGATGCTACTTCTGTACTCGAGATGCGACGACTCATTGACGATGTCAAGGAACCATTGGGAGGATGCTTCTTGATGACCCTCGTCCTATCCGACGGTCTCTTCACCAGCCAAACCGAAGATAGTATTCGTCGTGTGGTCGATGCCAAGTGGGGCGTCCTCAAGACGTTGGACACGGTTGCCCCGATCCAGACTCTCGACTTCTGCGTCTCCTTTTCTTCAGTTAGTGCCTTGTTTGGAAACCCGGGCCAGTCGAATTACGCCATGGCGAACACGATTGTCGACGGCTACTTGGCGCGTCACAAAAATGCCTTTTCAATATCCGTACCCTCCATTTCACACCTTGGTTACTTCGCTCGATATCACGGGGCGCGTGATAGTAACGGAAAGCTCGTGACGCTTAGTCCAGATGGTAAGTTATTCGCTACCACTTGAAACGTTGAGCTCAACCTGGTCAACAGAACTGTGTGTTTACATTGAGGATGGCTTGCTCAAGCTCTACTCCGGGGTTCGCGCGTCGTACTACATTCCAGAAATGCCCTGGAATCAGCTGCACAAGGAGATTGGTTTGGCCTCCGACACCGCCCACTTGATTACCAGGGAGGAGACAACTGAAGGCATACTTAAGGGCGACGAGGCGAACGTTTTCGATCAAGTCCTTGGTCTGCTGGACTTGACGAGATCCTGTTTCTCTCCTGAAGTCCCCTTCACTTCCTACGGTATGGACTCGTTGGCCGCTACGCGTATCACGGAGGCTCTCCGCCCGTACGTCAAGATCTCTCAAATGCAGCTCTTGGGCGGAATGACCTGGAATCATCTGGAGGCGAAGATGCAAGAGGCCAGGACAGCTACGGATGGTGTTCCTATAATCGACCCGGAAAACCCTCTGGTTAATATGGTCAAAAAATACTCCAAGAAGTTTGAAGATCACACCCCATCGTCACAACTCCCCGCGGGAGATACCATCGTGATCACCGGCACGAGCGGTTCGATCGGTTCGAGCGTTCTGGTTAATTGCCTGAAATGTCCGAATGTCAAGCACATTTATGCGTTGAACCGGCCGTCTGTGGATCCAGTCAAGGCACAGAAGGCGGCGCTTGCGAAACGCGGATTCGATCCCTCTCTCCTGGACGACCCCAGGTTGGTGATCCTAAACGCTGACTTGGCGGCTGGAGATCTTGGGATCGGAGGATCGCTCCTAGAAAAGCTTCGTACCACAGTCACGCATATCATTCATGCCGGCTGGTTAATCAATTGGTCGGTTGATTTGCCACGGTTCGAACCATTGATAAGGGGTACAAGAAACCTTATCGACTTTGCCTTATCATCCCCTCTCCCCACTCCACCCCGCATTATCTTCATCAGTTCGATTGCTGTCCTCCGTGGGTGTGAGTACCTCTTACATGGTATTGATTTCTACATCTTACTCTTTTGGCTTAGCGATCCAAAGTGGCGAATTGTGTGCCGAGGAATTTGTCGGACCAGAGCTTGCTCTCGGCCAAGGTTACAGCGAGTCTAAATGGGTCGCCGAACGCCTCCTCCAGCTCTCCGCTGCACAGACAAGTCTCCGTCCCATCATTGTGCGAGTAGATCAGGTGTCCGGTTCGAGAAACGGTTACTGGAAGACCACGGAGTGGTTCCCGTCCCTCGTCCAATCCGCGGCCACTCTCAAGTGCCTTCCGGATTCCCCAGCCGTACGTGATCCCTGCCTTAGCTTGGTAGTAATCTTCTGACCGTTACCGTTTAGAACGCAAGTTGGGTTCATTTGGAAGTCGTTGGTTCGGTCATTGCTGAGATCCGCAACACACCATCGAACATCATCCACATTACACACCCAAAACCTATTTCATTGCAACGCATCTTCGGCAGGGTTGCTCAGACCCTCGGCGTCCCCATCGTTCCGTTCTCCGATTGGCTTGCCAAATTGGAAGCTCTCGCCACATCCCCCGAGGGCAACAAGACTACTGCCATCGCCCTTTTGGACACCTACCGTATGGTAGACCCTTCCGCCACGAAACTCATGCCTCGGATGTCTAATGAGAATACTTTACGTGAATCACCCACGCTCGCTGCTGCTCGACCTGTGACAGAGAAAGACATTGATTCTTGGCTTTCTTACTGGAAGAGCGTCTCGTTGATTTCGTTCTAATGTCTCTCCTCCCCTTTTGCCTGGCCTTCTTCATTCCACCACCTGACACGAAATATCCACGGGCTGTATAATTAGCACCATGTTGTACCGTTGTAATATCGTGTACTGTATACATTATCTTCTGTTGTTGAGCGGTCTGCAACCCCAACTCCTGTGGGTTGGTTTATCAACATTTCGTATTCGTGGAATAAATAGCGCATGCGAGATGAGGTGTCTCCATCACTTGACTGCTGCTCTTCACGTGATGATATAGGAGAATGCATATACTAATCCCAGCAGGAGCCAAACCCAAGGCAAGCGATGGTTGCGTTTAGTGTGAGCGGAATTGGGGGAAGTTAAAGTAGGTTGTTGAGGTGTAGTTGTAGTCGTGGGTGTCGTTGGAAGAGATGAAGCCGTGTCGGTGGGTGGTATGGAAGTAAACGTCGAAGGAAGCCTTGAGCTATGGCTAGAGCTGAAGCTACCACCTCCTTGAACCACAAACGGACTAACGATCTCTGTGATGCTTGTGGTCTCAGTTAGAGTTCGGTCCGAGGCAACAAGCTGACAGTTCGCCTGACTCCCGGCTATGGCACAAGAGTAAGAAAATGCAGGGCCCCCAGGAATTGAACCACGAAGGACTGCATCTGAGGGACCTTCAACAAGGGTGGCTGGAGTGCAACCAAAGTAGATCAGCTGGATCCCAATCAGTGGACGTCCTTCATTTCTCACCAGTGAACTGAACGTTTGGATCTGTGAATGTCCCGGTTGGGATTCCAGGACCAATCACCCATGATGCCCTCCCATTCTCATCCGTCCCGAGCTGTTGGACGCTCAATGGTTGTTCGTCTGCTCCAGGGATATACAGAGTGGTTTCAGCGGAAACATCTGGAGAGCGTTATTGCCGTGAGGGTTACTTCCCAGATCGTTCACCGGGGTTAGGAAAACGCAGCGTACGGGCATCAATAAGTAACAAAACTCCGAGGGCGAAAGTGAAGACAAAGGACAAGATTAACTTGGTCATTGCGAGGTTCCGTTAGGGCTAGAAGGTGGTTCAATCGGTAACCGATAAAAAAGACTTGGTATTGGGAGGTTGCTATCGCGGCCAACTTTTAGAACAACGAGAGCGGCAACAGACAGGACAAGGGATGATGGTCGTTGCGGGAAAAGAGGTAACGCTGTGGGTATCGCTATTGAGAGTGAAATATATAGTACAAAAGTCAACGCGTGTGTCGTAATCACGATGACCATGATTACAGGTATATTTGGGATGCTGGAGACATGGTACGGAGGAGGATGTACGTACATGCAAGGGGGGGACACCTTGTCCACGAAAAGGAGGCGACCAGACAGTATTCACGAATCAATTTTATCGGGCACTAAGGGAGAGTGAGGTTAGCACGGGTTACAACAACGAGCGTTGAGTGAAACAGAATGGTCAGAAAAAAAGGCAATATACGGTTGTCCTCTGGCCCCAACAAGGAGGTCGGTACAGGTCTGAGATGAAATCATCCCAAGGACGAAGAACAAGGGACGTGCACTCACACGTTGTGGGCGGAAGGAAAAGAAAAAGAAAACTCGGTACCAGTCCGATCGGGGCAACGGCCATCACGGTACCGCTCAAGTGTCGATCTCCTGAAATTAGCCACCGTGCGATATTGTGCGTCACATACACTCCCAACCACGACCAGAATGTCCAACGACTACGACTACCTCTTCAAGCTCCTCCTCATTGGCGATTCTGGAGTAGGAAAGGTACGCCTCTCAGGCCACAAACGTGACTGATAAACTGAACGTCTTCAAATTCAGTCGTGTCTACTCCTCCGGTTCGCTGAGGATTCCTACACAGAGAGTTACCTCAGTACGATAGGAGTTGACTTTAAGATTCGCACAATTGACGTCGACGGAAAGATAATCAAGCTCCAAATCGTGCGTATTTCAACCAGAAATATCTAATTAGTATACTAATACACATGGAACTTGGCCGTCAGTGGGACACAGCAGGTTGGTTCGGGTGAAACACGAGGTGCGGCGCTCACCGCATCTTCCTGACAGGTCAAGAACGCTTCCGCACAATCACTGCGGCCTACTATCGAGGTGCCCATGGCATCGTGGTCGTATATGATGTCACGGACAGCGGTACACGTCCCATGTTCGTGCATTCACTGAAGCTCACTCCCCTTGCCAATAGAATCGTTCGAAAACGTGAGGATGTGGCTGAAGGAGATTGAACGCTACGCAGCAGACTATGTGGAGAAACTCCTGATTGGCAACAAATCCGATCTCGTGTCCAAAAAAGTTGTGGAGTATAGCATTGCCAAGGTATACTCCTCGCCGATCTGCCACTCGTATTTTGCTAACCAAGCGTCGGGATTTCGGTTACAGGAATTCGCCGACTCTCTCAACATTCCCTTCCTGGAAACGTCTGCCAAGGATTCCACAAACGTCGAGGAGATGTTTTATGCGATGACGAGACAAATTCAACAACGGTACATCACCCTTGTTCTCCTTGTAGACCACGACTGATCAGTTTATAGGGCCGAGAAACACGGAACGCATGGTGGAGACAAGGCCGGCGTACCCTCCGGCACAACTCTGAGTCGGGAAGCATCCGAGGAGGAGAGCTCTGGTGGTTGCTGTTAAATGCCTGGTGCATCTCTCGAATTGTTTTACAGATTTGACTCGTCTACCCTGTCCTGTATTTTAATTCATTCTATGTGAAACATGCTGCTATCTCCGTCCCTGCAAGAGCAGAGGGTAAGTGATACTGATTGTCGTACTTGTGGTCGGGTTGGTGCTACATACACGGAAGTTATGATGCGCACGTTTTGCCACCGGAACCGCTGGGAGGTATTGGAGGCGTCCAGTTGCCTGGCCCCCCTCAACATGAAGAGCTCGGCTGATTGCAAAAAGCTCATGAAGAGGGGTTTATGATTACCGATCCCTCGAATACCGGTTCGTACCAAACCCGTTGTTAGTCATCACACTCTCCAAATCGAGGCATCCTCCGGCCGATCCCGCGGAGCCGGATCCGGGCTTGTGCCGAGACTACGGTCACACCTGGGACGCCTGCTCTGTAATCTGAGTCGATCTCTTGCTGTCAACCGGAAATCAAATCGAATAAGCAATACTTAATACCGCTCCTCATGTCTCCTCACTCGACCCCCTATCCCCTCCTTGCCCCATGCACTCACCAACGGAAGGGCCGTCCATGTCGCATTCCAGAGACTCTCCTGGGGTAGCCTCCCATGATAACCCTGACAGACAGGGTGAATTCTCACTCGCCAATACGATGCGAGATACGCTCAGACAGTTAGTCCTCAGATTGCCCGCAATTTTTCACAGGTATTCACCGCCCCTTAGGTTGGACGCCTCAGGTATTGTCCCTAGGACCCTCGGTGTCTACTTCAAGGACCTGCGCGTAGTTGGAAAGGGTGCCTCCTCCTACTTTCAAAACACGGTGGGCTCTAGGTTGAACCCAAAGTTCATCTATGAAGATATCCGTCGCGCTATACGACCCGGGACACGCGATATTCTGTCTGGGTTTAATGGTGTCGTCAGACCGGGTGAGATGCTTCGTGAGTCTCTCTCCCATGGCTGCGTCGTTTCGGGTTGGGTGATAACTCGACGCGCACCACAGTTGTCCTTGGCAGTCCTGGATCAGGATGCACCACCTTTCTCAAGATGCTCGCAAACCACCGCGAGACCTATCATGAAGTACAGGGTCAAGTTCACTACGGATCTCTCACTCCAGAGGAGATGAAGGCACATTATCGTGGTGACCTGCAGGTCTGCTCCTTGATCGTGCCTCCTTTCCCCCCTCTGATATCTCGCATCTATAGTTCATCCCCGAAGACGATGTACACTTCCCTACACTCACCGTAGAGGAAACGCTGCGGTTCGCTGCAAAGACCCGCACCCCTCAGGTTCGCATCACCGGTACATCTAGGAATGATCATATAGAACACATCGCCAACACCTTGATGACCGTCCTCGGACTCAGCCAGAGCCGAAAAACAAAGATCGGCGACGCATCCATCCGTGGTCTATCAGGTGGTGAGAAGAAGCGGGTGTCCATTGCGGAAGCTCTTGCCTGCCGTAGTCTGATCTATTGCTGGGACAAGTGAGTTAAAACGTACTCTCCTTTTCTCGGCGTTTGATAACGTTTACAGCTCCACTCGTGGGTTAGATTCATCGACGGCTCTCGAGTTCGCCACCGCTCTCCGCACCGTAACGGACATCCGAGGCATGACTACCGTCTTCACTGCCTACCAAGCTTCGGAGAGTGTTTGCAAACTCTTCGACAAGGTCTGCCTCATCTACGAAGGCCGCATGGCCTATTTCGGCCCTTCCAATCTCGCTCGCGAGTACTTCGTCGATCTCGGATTTGAACCTGCCAATCGCCAAACCACCCCGGATTTCCTCGTCGCAGTCACAGACCCCAGTGCTCGAAATGTTCGGGAAGGCTTCGAAAATCGGGCACCTCGAACCGCGGAAGATTTCGCCAAGAGGTTTCTTGAAAGTGAAATCGCCACGATCAACGAGCAAGACATGGAATCATACCGCAAAGAATTTACAGGAAAGGGTGATTTGGCCAAGTCTTACTCGCGGCAAGCTCAGGGTGAACATGCCAAAACTGCAAGAAAGGGGAGCCCCTACATCGTGTCGATCCCGATGCAGACGAGGGCAGTTATGATCCGACGCTTCCAAATCTTGAAGGGCGATATAGCGCCACAAGCCGCACAGATCTTGTGAGGTCACTTTCCCCTCTAATCGAATACGCTTTACTGAGTGCCTCCAGCTCCTTCTTGATCACGTCGGTCATAATCGGAACTGTATTCCTGAGGTTAGGGGATGACACGTCTGCGTTCTTCTCCCGCGGAGGCATCCTGTTCTTGGCTGTCCTATTTACCACCTTGGTTCCACTTGCCGAGATCCCTACCCTATACGGACAAAGGCCCATCGTACTCCGGCATAAAAAAGCCGCAATGTACCACCCGTTCATCGAGGCGTTCGCCATGACACTCGCAGACATCCCGATCACCTTCCTCACCCTCACCATATACTCCGTCGTACTGTATTTCGTGGTCGGGCTACAAGCTTCCGCCGGCCAATTCTTGTGCGTCACTTTCATCTGTCCAATACTCGCATCAACTAACCCGTCCTACAGTGTGTTCTACCTGTTTATCATTTCGACTTCCCTCGTCATGAAGGCCTATTTCCGGACCATAGCTACAATTTTTCCAGACCCAGCCCCTGCCCAAGCCCTAGCTGGTGTCACCCTTCTAATCTTCGCCATTTATACTGGATACCAGATCCCGGTGCCAGAGATGATAGGCGCTTTGCGATGGCTCATATGGATCAACGTACGGTCTCTTTTTTACCCTCACCAGTTGATCTAATTCGCAAGTTGTGCATAGCCTGTCAGATATGCGTACGAATCAATCCTAACAAACGAATTCCGTACCTTGCAAGGAGCTTGTTCATCTCTAGTTCCCTCTGGCACTGGGTATGAAGGGGTTTCTATTCAAAACCAGGCTTGTCCCGTCGTTGGCGCAATCCCCGGCCAAGCTTACGTCGACGGTAGCCGATACGTCTACCTGGCGTTCGATTACGCCTACAGCCATACGTGGAGGAACTTTGGGATCCTCGTCGCTTTCGGCGTCTTCTTCCTCCTCACTTACCTCTTCATGACAGAGCTTAACTCCGGTTCAGCAGAGTTTCGTTCAGTCGTAGAGTTCAAACGAGGTGCAAAGAAAGTCCCGAAAACCACTGCCTCCCCGCGGGATGTGGAGAGCACTGGTGGCGATACTCCCACTTCCATCCGGTCGGAGGAAAAGAAGGAACAGCGTACGAAGGAGGTGGAGAACTCACTGGTATCATCTCTGAAGACGACAGATATCATGTCTTGGGTACACCTCACTTATCATGTCAATGTCGGTGGGGGAGAGAGGAGGCGTTTGTTGAATGATGTATCTGGCTGGGTCGTTCCTGGAAAGCTAACTGCTCTAATGGGAGAGTCCGGTGCTGGCAAGGTTGGCCCTTTATTTCTATGTGTTTCGTCTTCTGTTCGCTCACCCTGCTGTGGAATCATAGACCACTTTGCTCAACGTGCTCGCCCATAGAGCCGATGTTGGAGTCATTTCAGGGGATCAATTCGTCAACGGCCAACCGCTACCTGCAGATTTTCAAGCTCAGACTGGGTACTGCCAACAGATGGACACTCACGAGCCAACTTCGACCGTGCGAGAAGCTGTTCTTTTCTCTGCTGTCCTACGGCAGCCGAAATCTGTGCCGATAGAAGAAAAACGAGCCTAGTAAGTACCCGGCTTCCAAATGATAGTCGAATGGTTGTTGAGGCGAGCACTCAGCGTTGACAAATGTTTGGTTATGTGCGGATTGGAAGCCTTCTCAGAGGTGATCGTCAGCTCCCTCGGCGTTGAACACAAGAAACGTTTGACCATCGCGGTTGAGTTAGCCGCCAAGGTCTGTGTTCCGTTCAACACGTATTATTTCATCCTGTGATACATGTCCCTCCTCAGCCAAAGCTCCTGTTGTTCCTGGACGAGCCAACCTCTGGTCTGGACTCGCAGAGTGCTTGGGCCATTGTAACTTTCCTTCGTACCCTTGCCGAAGTTGGGCAAGCTATACTTTGTACCATCCATCAACCTTCTGCCGAACTCTTCCAATCCTTCGACCGTGTCTTACTCTTGCAATCGGGAGGCGAGACTGTCTACTTTGGTGATTTGGGACACAACGCGACGACGCTGATCAAGTACTTTGAGAGGAACGGGTCTCGGCCCTGCGCTCCCGCAGAGAACCCGTGAGTGAAGTCCCATCGAAGGGGTTCGCCCGCACTGATGTTGGATATCAAGTGCCGAGTTTATGCTAGATGTTATCGGAGCTGGTGCAACAGCGGCGGCCGATCGGGACTGGCACAATGATGTGTGGAAGAAATCACCTGAGGCTAAAGCCGTATTAGCAGAGCTCAACCGTATTCACACCGAGGGCAGGAATCGCCCGCCCGTCCAAGAAGAACTCCACTCCGAATACTCTACCTCTTGGCTCCACCAGGTCCGAATTCTGATCACCAGGAACGCGATGTCCCTCTGGAGAGACCCCACCTACATCTTTGCAAAGATTTTCCTGAACGTTATGAGCGGATTGCTCATCGGATTTACGTTCTTCAAAAGTCCAAGCACCTTGCAAGGCACCCAGGACAAGTTGTTCTCTGTGTTCACGGCTTTAATCGTATCGGTCCCCGCCGCGCAGCAACTTCAGGTTCCATTCATCTCCATGAGGACCATTTACGAAATTCGCGAACGGCCCAGCAAGATGTACAGTTGGTCCGCATGGGTCACCTCCCAGCTTGTCATGGAGTTGCCATGGAACATTTTCTGTGGAACACTCTTTTTCTTCTGCTGGTATTGGACCGTCGGGTACCCCACCTCTCGCGGCGGGTACACGTACCTGATGTTGTCGGTACTGCTACCAATCTACTATACGACCTTCGGACAGGCTATAGCAGCTATGGCTCCGACCCCTGAAGTCGCAGGGTTGTTATTCACCTCGACATTCAACTTTGTGCTGCTCTTGTATGTGGTCTGCCGAGTCTTTAACCTAGGCTGTGGCTCACAGAGTGATCTAGCAATGGCGTCTTGCAGCCATTCAGGGGATTAGGTTGGTGGAGGTGGATGTACTGGGCGTCTCCATACACGTACCTTATCGAAGGCATGCTGGGTAACGGTCAGTTCACCCCGTTTGGATCCCAGGTTACAACGCCATGACACGCTCGTTTTAGCTCTCGGCGGGCAGGACGTCCGCTGTTCCAGTATAGAGTTCACTTATATCGATCCGCCTTCTGGTCAGACGTGTTCCCAGTACCTCAACACGTACATCTCCGCGAATGGAGGATACACCGCCAACCCCAGCGCAACTTCTCGATGCCAGTTTTGCCGGTATCGAACGGCGGACGAATATCTCAGCAACAATTTCAATATCCAATATTCACATCGCTGGAGGGACGTTGGTCTCTTTATCGTGTTTATCGCCTTCAATGTAGGGATTTCTCCCTTTTTTTTTCGCGACGGTACACCAAGAGCTGAACCTTGCCTCTCAGACTTTTTGTATCTATGCGTTCACGTACTTGTTCCGTATGAAGAAGTGGGAAATACCCGCTATATTCAAAAGGAAGAAGTCCGGTGGCTCTGCGGACTCGGGATCCCCTCCTCCTGTCGAAGCTGAAGCGGAAAAGCGGACAAGTACTGCGTGATATGCGATCTAAGTATACAACACCGCTTCCGCAAGATCGCTCGAACCATAATACTATGTTATTTGTAATTCTTCCGCATGTAAGTGCGCAGTGTGTATGATACATAATTTGTAGATGTGCCCAACTGTATACCCGAACTGAAAAGTTTGACCAAAAATTACCGCAAGCCCAATGACAAAAGAAGAGTAAATGTAGACAGTATATTTATGGGAGGTCAGGGTCGAAGGTAAACTTGACCGTACCCTTCTCTTGGAAACGGGAAAGGAAACGAGTGGCGTGAATGGGAGCGCCTCCGTCGACGCGTAGGGAATTGAAGGTTACTTCAATCTGGTAATCCGACTCACCGGCTATCCTGACCAGCTCTTCGTCCACCGCATCCCACTCGGGAGAATCCGCTTCACCGGTCACCGTGTCAGAATCGAGAACGAGTTGATATGAAATCCGGAGTTTCTCGAAGCGGGTGGAGGAGACGGTGGATAGCACGGCGGCAATCATTCGTGTCGTCCTGGTTTCTGAAATCTCCCCCGCACCGAATATGAGTTCGGAAAGTTCAGAACAGTTGACGACGGATATGTGGTCGTGGACTCGTTTGAAGTGACGTTCCTCTGAACACGGCTAGAAGTTGAGCATTGGCTGCTGGGATCGGAGCGTACTTACCGATATCATAGATCGCCAAGCTTCGAAGGGCGTTCCCAGACGCGTTGATGAGGGCGTTGTAAGGATCGATGAGTTTGTTATGCCCGAGCGCTATCGTATGATATTCGAGGGGGTCGAGTTGAAGGAGTTGCTTGATGAAAATGTCGCCACCCACGTCCAGGTGGAATAAACCAAGTTTTCCGGTCACGAACGGGCCTCCTTCAGCGGTGTCCCCTTCGTAGAGAGATTTCCGGATGATAGGAGCGTAGATCGTGAACTCCCGAAGCTTCGGCAAATTGTGCAAAATGCCAAAGAGTGTCCCCGATCCGACATCCGGCAGGTCGAGCCATATACTCGTCAGGGAGTGGGCGACCGGCATAAGAACCTCTCCGATGGGAGGCGGATCTCCCCCCGTAGAATGGATGTCCGGAACGAATTGAGCGATCTCGAGGGATTCCAATAGGCCCCTACGATCCGCTGAGAGGTGTTTCGTTACCGCCAAAACCTGATCCGCGTACCAGTCGTACGAGTCTTCACCCCTCATGAGTGAGAGTCGCCGAACGGACGTGTGAGTACCTCCCGAGGTTTGCCATTCCTCGATCTCGTGGGGGGTCAAGAGGATCGTGGCGACTTTCAGATCCGATTCGCTGGACATGTGACTGGGTCGGATGCGATTTCTGTGCGGTCAACATCGACTGAGGAACGAGGCACGATCCCGAGGCTTCCTTACCTGAATCCCCTCACAAGTGGTGAGATCACGGCGGGAGTAAAACCTTGTGATGAGCGCAAAGCGAAACAGCCGATCTGTTGCCCGGAAGGCGTATGATGGCATCTATGATTCAATTTGGTGGCTGTGCGTCGCGGAAAACCCGACCGGCGTCCATAAAATCGGTGAGGGTGGCTACTCAAGTACAAGGGCCCGCCCTACTTGAATATCTCCCCGGTCGTCAACCCTCTCTCGAATCTGAGGTAGGAACCACTGGTCATCCGGTGGTTCCAATCCCCACAAATGTAGATAAGGCAACTTTCACCGCAAATCCCTCACTCGGGTTAAGAAACCCGGACTTTCCCGCAAACCGCATTGACACGACGCCAAAAGTGTGGAGTCTCCATTCAAGTGGAGTAGAAGGCGCACTGTGGTGTGGTGATGCATCATTGATTCCTTGAAGGTCGCAAACGGTAGGACTGCAGTCAGCGCGACGGAATCGAAGCCTCACCTGAGTATTTCCAGGGAGAGCTTGAGTTTCCGAAACTCAGCGAGAGAAAAGTCGATTTACAGCAGTTCATCTCTCAGATGCTAGGTGAGAGGGTGAAGAGGTTTACTGTCACGGATCCGAGACCACGTACGCTGAAACACTAGAGCAGGGGAAGGGGAGAAAGGAACATCGGATGGATGTCCAAGATTGTGAAATCGAGCTGCAATCCCTGCTAAGCCACGGACGGGGGGAGGCGATGAACAGTGATGGGTCAGGACCACCGCGACAGAACCCGGTCAATTCAAGAGATCTCATGTCGCGTTTGGAGGGGAAACCCCGAGTAACCTTCGATAGAAGTTTGGCTGTCATCTCCTCGGGTGCGGCGGACTTCTGCCTCAACGTGAGAATTGGGAGGGAAGAACACGCGAACATGTATCAATTCTACCCGACCAGACCCGTAGGTATCGAATATGTAACATCAGCAACAATGGGACCGTGACTTGGCGATCAGGGGATATCCTTAGAGACCAGGAAGGTCATCCGAGTTGCCGATGCATTTAGTCAACAACCTCTTGCGGTAGAGCGACCAAAGCAAAAAAGAAAAACGCGAAGCTCCTTTCAAGGACCTTGAATGATGCGGAAAATGAGTGATGAGGTTGGCAGAGCTGATGAAAGCATATTTACCACCGTGGTTGTTCACGAGGAGGGCCCAAAAACGGCGGATCACGACCGGGAAGCAGTTGTTTTGATCCGGTCGGGTGACTTGATGCTAACCACCGTCTTCTCGTCGGTCTTTCGACCTCTCCTCCTGCTACCCCTGGCCTTTGGCTATCCAAAGACGGGGATTGAGCAGCAGGTGTACGACGATCTAGTTCTGTACACGAAGTATTCCTCCGCAGCTTACCAGAAACTATGCCCTCAACCCCTAGGAAACACTCTCATTGCTCAGGTGCGAACTCAGCTTCCCGAAACCCCGGTGATAATTTCAGACATGGCGCACTAGTTTTCCGAGATTATTACACATACCAATGGCTTCTTCGCCAGAGATGATTCTCGCAAGGAGATCGTCCTCGTGTTCCGGGGGTCGGACGCCAATACTCTGGCGGATTATTTCACGGGTCCGTCACCACAGCGGGCTCTCAGAAACTTGTCAAGCCTGACGGTAATGCGATCACAGACTCGGCGATGGTCTTGACCCCTTTCTCTTCGCCCGGTGTACTGCCACCTGACAACACCACCGCTGTACACTGGGGCTTCCTGCGGGCGTTCAACTCCGTCGCGGACACCGTGATTTCCATAATGGAGGAACAATATACTTTTTATCCTCACTACCGTCTCGTCTGTACAGGTGCCTTCCCAGCACTGTTATTGAATAAACTACGACTGACTGGTAGTTTAGGTCATTCTCTGGGCGGTGCCCTTGCTTCCTTGGCAGCCATCACGTTGCGTTCCAACATACCTACACTGGCGGGTAGGATTAAGCTGTTCACTTTTGGTATTTCTCCTGTTCGAATTTTGCCGCCCACCTACCGATTGTACTTGTGAAGGACAACCGAGAACCGGAAACCTCGCTTTTTCGCAGTTCGTTGAAGAGCTCCTCGGACCTATCAACATATACCGGGGTACGTACTGAGTGCTTTGTAGCACCGGCGGTTACTTATAAATTCCCAGCTGTCCATCACCATGGTTGGCGATTTCGGATGGATACTTGAGACCTTTCTAACGAAACCACAGACGGCGTACCAACTGTCATCCCACTTTACCTGGGGTATCATCACTTGTAAGCTTAGCAGCCTTACGAAAAAATTTCCCACAGGATATCTGACATTTCTTCTGGAAGCTTCACGGAGTACTGGCAAGTTAGGGACCCGGCGAAACCAACCCATGTCGCGAGATGCACGGACTCATCCGAGGATCAACATTGCAGCCGCTCCATAAGTGCGTGCCCGGTACCCACTCAAGAATGACTAGGAAAGCTGACGTCCACCCCCAGTCTCCACGGGAATCAATGCAGACCATCTCGTCTATTTCAACCATGGTAACTCCTTCTGTCTTTTAGCCACGACATGGAAGCTAATCCACCCCATCAGTGATGACAACCGAACCGTGGCTTTGCCTGGGAGATCCGTGACACCACGCCGCCTACACGAGGAGTTGCATGGACATTGCCATTTGTCTTGATGTAGCCAACATGTTGGAGATTGAGTCCGGGAACACGGGCGCGCCTCTGGGTATGGAACTGTGACTCCAACGAGACACACCCCAGATCACGCGTTGTCGCATTACCCGTCATTGGAAATGGCAGAAAAGCGCTATTGTTGCATAGGTTTACTATGGAATATTTTTATGAATTTTTATGATTTCACGAAGAAATGATACACGGGGAGCGGGCATGGTCATGTTCCGACGTTCTGGCTTTGTTTACAACATTTGCGATCGAAGCAGCCACTCGTCTCTTCAACCCAAACCACGGCTTTGGGTCAAACCGTCCAAGCGTGGCTTGTCTCTTTCTCATCGAATCCACCACTGGCTCATATAAAAACACAACGGTCGGGGGGCAAGAATCCATACACTGTCCGACAACACTCGCACGCATCACCGTTCCCCACCCTCATCGCCACAATCGCCACATCTCAATAATCTCCCCCCCCTCGGTACACATTAATCAATGGCCAGCCCTGACTACGAGCCCGATCTCCATGAAGAAGAGCTCGAGCAAACTCAGCAAACCCAATTGTCCACTCAGCAATCGGAGACGGAACCGCATGATC